>Ga0181527_1003169_pt1 | contig 14841 bp, 10 predicted proteins | sample PEATcosm2014_Bin_30_FD_119762 | JGI IMG/M metagenome (GOLD analysis project Ga0181527, IMG submission 119762) | Peatland microbial communities from MTU Mesocosm Facility, Houghton, MI, USA - PEATcosm2014_Bin06_60_metaG | ecosystem: Environmental > Terrestrial > Soil > Wetlands > Peat | place...
AACAGCTGAGCGCGCAAGTCGCAGAGCTCTACGGACAAGGGAGCTACGAGGCGGCGACCCCGCTAGCGCAGAGGGCGCTGGCGATCCGCGAGAAGGCCCTCGGCCCCGAGCATTCGAAGACCGCCAGCTCGCTCAACAATCTCGCCGAGCTCTATAGCGCCACCGGCGCCTACGCGAAGGCCGAGCCGCTCTACCAGCGTGCGCTGGCCATTCGCGAGAAGGTCCTCGGCCCGGAGCTACCGGCCACCGCCGTCTCGCTCAACAATCTCGCCGAACTGTATCGCGCCATCGGCGCCTACGGAAAGGCTGAACCGCTCTACGAGCACGCGCTCGCGATATTTGAGAAAGTCTTGGGACCTGCGCATCCGAAGACCGCCCTCTCGCTCAACAATCTTGCCGCCCTCTACCAGGCCGTCGGCTCCTACGCCAAGGCCGAGCCGCTCTACCAGCGCGCTCTCACGATATTCGAGGAATCCGCTGGCCCCAACGATCCCGACACCGCCGCCACGCTCAACAATCTTGCCGGCCTGTACCAGGTCACCGCCGCCTATGACAAGGCCGAGCCGCTCTACCAGCGCGCGCTGGCAATCGCAGAGAGAACCATAGGCCCCTACCACCCAGACACCGCCTCCGCGCTCAGCAATCTTGCCAAGCTTTACCTAGCCACCGGCGCCTATGACAAGGCCGAGCCGCTCTGCCAGCGCGCGCTCGCGATCAGCGAGAAGGTGCTAGGCCCAAACCATCCGGACACCGCCGACTCGCTCGACAATCTCGCCGCGCTGTACTACGCTGAGGGCACTTACTCCAAGGCCGAACCGCTCTACGAACGCGCGGTAGCAATATTCGAAAAAAGCATGGGCCCCGACCATCCGGATACTGCCACCGCGCTCAGCGATCTCGCGGCCCTGTACCTCGCCACCGGCGCTTACCCCAAGGCCGAGCCACTCTTTCGGCGTGCACTTGCGATCTGCGAAAAAGCCCTCGGCCCAGATCATCCGAGCACGGGGCAATCGCTCAACAATCTCGCCATGCTGTACCAGGCCAGCGACGCCTACGCAAAGGCCGAGCCGCTGCTCCAGCGTTCGCTCGCGATCAGCGAGAAGGCCTTAGGCCCAAACCATCCGGACACCGCCATCTCGCTCAACAATCTTGCCGACCTGTACGAGGCCACCGGCGCCTACGCGAAGGCCGAGCCGCTTTACCTGCGCGCGCTCGCCATCAACGAAAAGGCTGTCGGCCCCGATCATCCTTACACCGGGCAATCGCTCAACAATCTCGCCGTGCTGTACAACGCCACCGGCGCTTACGCCAAGGCCGAGCCGCTCCTCCAGCGCGCGATCGCGATCCGAGAGAAGGCGTTCGGCGCCGACCATGTGGTCACGGCCGACTCGCTCAGCAATCTCGCCGCGATCTACCACGCCACTGGTGCCTACGCCAAAGCCGAGCCACTGAACGAGCGTGCGCAGGTCGTTGAAGAGAACAATACCGCGCGATTTCTGCTGTCCGGCTCAGAACCCCACAAGCAGGCCTATCTGCGGCAGCGAGTGGGGAACGCCTACGCGAACGTCTCCCTCTCGTTGGCCAACCCGACTGAGCGAAGCACCGTGCTGGGGCTCACGAGCGTGCTGCAGTACAAAGGTCGGGTGCTCGATGCGATGTCAGACAGCACCGCTCGGCTGCGGCGCAGCGTGGCGCCAGCGGACCAGGCGCTCTTCGATCAACTATCCGGTGTCGCGCAGGAGTTCTCGACCCTAACCTTCCGCGGTCCCGGGAACCTAGCTCCCGACGCCTACCGCCAGCGTTTGGACGCGCTCGCGCAAGAGCAGGAGCGCTTGCAAACCGAGCTGTCCCATAGTGCCGCGCTTCGTCAGGCCATCACGCCGATCACGCTCGAGAGCATACGTGAGGCGCTCCCGGCGGACGCGGTGCTGGTGGAATGGTTTCTCTATAGGCCCTTTGATCCCAAGGCGAATGAAAGCGCCTGCTGGGGCGCGCCCCGGTATGTGGCCTATGTGCTAGTGCCTACCGGGGAGCCGGTGGTGATCGATCTGGGCGCAGCGCAGCCTATCGAAGATCTCGTCGTGGAGTTGCGTACCGCGCTGAGCGATCCTGCCAGCACCTACTTCAAGGAAGTGGCGGATGAGCTCTCCGACAAGCTCATCAAGCCGCTACGTCCCCACTTTGCAAAGAGCGGACGGCTCCTACTCTCCCCCGACAGGGCGTTAAACCTAGTGCCCTTCGCAGCGCTCGGGGACGAGGACGGTGAGTATCTCGTCCAGCACTTCGAGCTCACCTACCTCACCAGCGGGCGCGATCTGTTGCGCATGGCCGCCGAATCGCCCCCCTGGGGTACCGCCGTCGTGCTGGCCGATCCCAACTACGGTCAATCCCCAAGCGGGGGACCGCCCGTCGATACTGGTCTTGAGCCGGCGCGCTCGGCCGATCTGGACCGCAGCGGCCTGGTGTTCACACCACTCCCGGGCACCGCCGCCGAGGCGAAGGCCCTTCAATCCCTGCTCAAACTCGATGCGCAGAACGTGCTCACCGGAGATCGCGCCACTGAAGCCAGGCTTAGGGAGCTGCACGGCCCGCGCATTTTGCATATGGCGACCCACGGGTTCTTTCTCAACGACCTGCAGATGAAGGCGGTCCTCAGACGTGCCGGGTTCGGCGTCGAGACGGCTCCGCTGCCTCTTGGCGAGAATCCGCTGCTGCGCTCGGGACTGGCGCTCGCCGGGGCCAACGCGCGGCACTCGGGTGCAACAGATGATGGCATCCTCACCGCAGCCGAGGCCGCGCAGCTGGATTTGCTCGGCACACAGTTGGTGGTCCTCTCGGCCTGCGAGACCGGGTTGGGGACAGTGCAAACGGGCGAAGGCGTTTATGGTCTGCGTCGGGCGCTGGTGCTGGCTGGCGCACAGACGCAAATTGTCTCACTGTGGAAGGTGGCCGATACGGCTGCCCAGGAACTGATGGTCGATTACTACCAGCGCCTGCTCAAAGGCGAGGGTCGCTCGGGGGCGCTGCGCGCAGCGCAGGAAGCAATAATGGCAAATCCAGCACGCCAGCACCCCTGCTACTGGGCCGCCTTCATCCTCATCGGCGATGGAACGCCACTACCTACTCTAAGCCATCGGTCTTAGAGACGCAAACGTCATTGATGGTTCCAAAAAAAGACCGCTCGAAACCGTATTCACTTTGGCGAGCTTTCAATTGAGCGGATCCTCCATGCCGATGTGTACAGAATTGGCAAAATAAAGCGACTTGCGAGTGGAACCCTGTCACAAATTCCGAAACAGTGAACCAGACCGACGATCAAGAACGCGCACTGTTGCTGATGTCGTACTGTCGGGAAGATCGGTTTATGAATTTCTGGATAGCAGTTTGCGGGCGCCATTACTCTCGACGGCTCCGCGTCGCGGTGACGGTTAGCTAGAAGCACTTCGAGCTGAGCGCGATGCCTGCATCGGGGAGCGACCGTTCAACGGGTCGATCGCCCAGGACCGGGGGCGCAACCAAAGCGCACACCAGATCCCGGGGGTCACTCTCATCCGGCCTGACGACTGTAATAATTGAGCGGTCAGCCCAATCGCTCGCGACGCCGCACCTCGTCGTGTTGCACTTGCGGAACGAATTCCGGTCGAATAATCCGGTTGTCCAAACCCTGGTGATTCCGCTCACGATGGTAGTTTGACACATACACTAATGGCTCCGCGGGCAGGGTTCGAACCTGCAGCCTGCTGGTTAACAGCCGAATGTTCGGCTGTTAATTAGCCGAAGCGTTTGCTCCATTCAGATACCACCCAAACCCAATAAAGTGCGGCTGTCATCTGACTCAAAATCAGAAGGTTTGACGCAACCTTTAGTCCCGGTTTAGTCCCAGTCCCCTTTTGAATTAAGACCGATCAGACGGTACATGTGAAGGAAACCCAGTTATCGTGCCGTGCGCGGGCATGATCAAGCTGCCGGAGTTCCGCGCCATCTGGAACACCCGCATCATGGAGTTTAGCTGGGCCGCCGCCTCAGCCGTCGGGGTGGTGCTGTTGGGCACCTTGAGAGGCATCCTCGTCGCCGTCATCCTGTCGCTACTGGCTCTCATTTTGCATGGCAGCCGGCGGCCGGTCTTCGTCCTCGGGCGCAAACCGGGCACCGACGTTTTCCGCCCCCTTTCCAAGGATCATCCCGAGGATGAAACCTACCCTGGCCTGCTGCTGCTCAAGACCGAGGGCATGATCCATTTCGCCAACGCCCAGCGGATCTCGGACCTGATGTGGCCCTTGGCAGACAAATACCAGCCCCCGGTGGTGGTCCTCGACTGTAGCGCGATACCAGACCTGGAATACACGGCGCTCAAGCGGCTGACCGAAGCCGAGAAGAAGCTGCAACAAGCCGGAATCAGCCTCTGGCTGGCCGGCTTGAATCCTGAACCACTGCAATTACTTCAGAAGTCGGCTCTGGGGAAGACCCTGGGCCGCTCCCGCATGTATTTCAACCTCGAACAGGCAGTCCAGAGCTACCTGAAACAGTTCGGCGATCTGAAATGATCTGAAAAGCAAACCCCAGTCATTTCGCCTACTGTCCTCGCCCGAACAAGGCCGGCGGGCTGGCCGCAGACCGGGCTTGAAGCTGTGCAAGCCGCGCACAGAATAAGGAGCGGAATTGAACGGGAGGTTCAATTCCGAGGTGCTTCGGACATCTCTGGTTTCGGGGGCGTGGGCGTTTGCTCCGGAGTCACACTGCCGGTGGCAGCTTGCGCAAATGCCCCGTAACGCACGTGTCCTTCTCCAGCAGACCCACCAGAACCAGGGCCCTTCATTCTCAAAGATCAATCTCACCTCGAAGAGCTAGAATGGAGAATGGGCATCTGTGGGAGAATCCGTGCAGCCGCCGGGCCAGTTTGCCCTCGGCGAGTTTCGACATTTGAACGTCCAGGTCTGGATTCTCATGGATCGCTGCTGTTGCGTTTGGCGGGCAGATGACACCATTCGCACAGCACCCAACGTTGTTGGTTTTTGGCAAAGGTTATTCTGTAACGGGGCCACTGGGAGGGGTCCTTCTTCCAGGTTATCTCGGCCGCCCGCACCGCCTCCGCCAAGAGTGGGAGGTATTCTCTGAGCGCAAACGCCATGAGCGGTATCGCTCCAAATGAGGTGGAGAAGAAGCACGGCGATAATCGCCGCCACCCCCTTCTTTATGGGAATTGCCGCCCTCAAATTTAAGTCAGGAGACATGGAGGCTATGGGCAAAAACCTGGGCGGCTCCGTCATGCTCTTCCTGGTCCCGAAGATCGTCGAAACGATTATCACCTGGGCAGCCAAATAAGGGATACTGCGGAAAAGCTTGGAAACTGAGCCTTTCCGTAACCCCAAACACCCGAGAAAGCCCAGTCGGTGTTAGGGACTACAGCGCCCCGCCCCTCACATGCTTCTTGGGAAGGCGAGGATTGATGCGTCGGTTCGATTCCGACTCCTGCCTCCAAACTCTGCTTAAATTGGCTAATCCAAGTTTAATTCATCGTTCAGCGCGTTGACAAACGAGGATTGTGGTGCTGACTATGATCATTTCGCGGCGGGGACGACGATGTCCGCGGCTCTGTCTCCGCCTCTTGCACCAGCCTACAGGACGGTTAAGGTTGTGGGCTGACCACACGAGCTCGATAGAACTGCGAGGAATAGTTTCCGGCATTTGTGTCCGAGAACTCAAAAGAGCCGAATGCGGATTGGTTCGTATAAATTGGAATCCATTGGCTCAAGTCCGCCGAGACGTCAACAACCACGGCTCCCTGTCCGGTCAGCCCGAGTATCGGAGTTCGAAAAACGCCATTGCTGAACTGAATGCTCCCGGCCGCCGTTCCAAAGCACACCGGAACCCCAAGAACACTGAGTGTCGCAAGGGCGCTCGTCACCGAGCCTGAACCGCTCGTGATGACAACGTCGTAGTAGCCAGCGTTGATTTGTGATACCGGCTCCAATGCCAAGTAAAAGTTCGTTGCGTTCGGAATCGGGTTTGTCTGGTTAAAAAACCATCGGTATGCGAGAAGCGGGGTGCCCTGAACGCCAACCTGAAACGACCCGCTGCCGCCAATGAAAACCGAGTCGCTCGCGGGTTGAGAGCTTATGACAATACCATTTGTGGGAGTGGGTAGGGCAATGATACTCACGTCGTCCAAGAAGAACGTACCGCCGCTCATCACTCCTGCGAAGGTAAATACCGAATTCGTGGACGTTGCAAGGGCGGTGAAGGTTTCCAGTTGGTAGCCAAATGCGCCGGCTGGGTAAGTGTTGGAAAAGCCGACTACGCCTCCGAAGGTCGCCGTGATGACGGCACCAGGGGCCGAATAACCGTTGGCGGCCAGCCAAAAGTTAATAGAATATGAGCCGCCGGGAATCGTCGCGATTGCCTGGCTTACGGACCCTGTGGCGATATTCACGAAGGCCGCGGAATTCCCAGTGTGTGGAGCGGGTGTCACGCCTGAATCACCAACAAAAGTCCAGCCCGACCTCATCTGTTCGAATCCCGGGTTAGTTACCAAATTCGTCGGTTGAGGCGCAACCGTTAAAGTGCCGTTCACAAACGTGACGCTGTAATTCGTGGCGCGATTGTATGGGTCCACCAGGCTCGTCACGATCGGATATGCTCCATTGGGGCTATTCATTGTCGCGCTGCAGCTGAACGTCGCGCCGATCACATCCCTGTTAGTCAGGCCGCTTATCGTTCCGGTGAAAATCGGGTTTGTCTGGCCGAAGGCGCGACTTGCGTTCGAGGCCATCACGGTCAATGCGGCGGGCACCACGATAATGCTAACAGCGTTGGTTACCGGGCTATATTCAACGGAATCGTAAGGCGTAAAAACAGTTGAAAGTGTATTCGTTCCCAGACTCAAAAGAGAACCATTCGTTGGGAAGTATGCAAACCACCCCTGGACATTTGCGGTAGCGTGCAACTGATTTGAGCTAAGCGCGGTTCCGTAGGGAATGGGCGCTGGATTTGTCCAATTGATCACCAATGGCAGCGGTCCAATCATAGTTGCACCGCCGAAGTTTGTGCCAATGTCCGGATCGTCTGGAAGGGTGGAGTCGCCTAAAACCGTCGTGCCTTGGGTGGTTTGGTAAGTGTACCAGTAAACTGGAGAGCCGAAGTAGGCGATGATATTACCATTCTGGTCAAGACCGACAAGCTGGGTGCTGAACGCTTGGTAGCCGCCTTGCGCAAAATACCCTGGCGGCTTATGGGGAGAGTCCACAAAATCGAGTTCTGTCGCGGAAGGCCGAGCCATGTTTGCTGTGGATGACGTTGCAAAACTGACGTCGTAATACGCGCCGCTCGTCTGGTCTCCCTCGCCAACGGCATATTTTACCTGCTGGGGCGGCATTCCAAGCGCTGGCGCGGCGTAGTACCGCCCTGATCCCGAAGCCGCTTGCGGTAATGGGTCGGGCAACCCAGCGGTCGGGAATTGCCCGTTACCGTCAACGACAACTTGTCCGTTATCAATTATCTGCCACGATGGCGGCACAGCAATGATTGTATTCACAAAGTTAAGGCTCGAAACGCCCAATGTTTCCGCTGCAGACTCGATTGTTTCTCCGTCTTGGGGAATAAAGGAGATTTTGATGAAGTACGGGTGGTTGGGAATCGAGCTCGGAATTATTTGCGGTGCTGAGATTGCACCTTTAAGGAGGCTGCTCTGTGCAGCCGTGGCGGGACTGAAGCTCACGTTTACCGAAAACCCTCCCGAATTTCCATAGGTGTATCCGCTGACGACGTAAGGGATTTTGTTGTTGCTTTGGTCGAAGGCGGGGAGAAATCCGTACCTGCCGGGCAGCCCCTTCATATTTGAGGCGGGGCTTGCCGCGGTGTACATGCACGTTTGGTCTAATTCAAAACCGGCCGAAAAGCTTGCATGGCCAAGTCCGTAAATCCAGCCGTTCGCGCCCAGGGCGCCATTGTAGCCTTGGCCGCTTGAGCCGGCAGCGCTCAAGGTCGTCGCTCCGATCTGCCACGTGCAAGTCGCCCAACCTTCCGCCGTGAGGCCGGACGGGTCGCTCGGAGTCGAAACGACATTCTTCGAGGCGAAAAAAGCGTCGGGCGAGATAGGGCCTGTTGGAGGGGCGGATTGGCTCGGACCGCTTGTAAAATCGGCACCGGCTGTCGCGAGTCCGCTAACGATTGTAAGTGCGCCTTTACTTGGAGTGCATGTCAAGACAAGCCCGAGCACCGCGATGGTTACGATTTGTCGATGGGTTGCATGCATGGTATTCATATTGGAATTCGGTTCAGTGTTCGATTAATTGCGATCTATTGCATTCAGACTTGCCATCTCTGGCAGGCGCGGCGGAAGACCCGACGCCAAAGCAAGAACTTATCCGCTAATGCCGAGCCGCGAAGTTCGCAGAATTGTACGCGTTGCAGCCCGTCGTCATCTGTCTCGAGAAATACCATGGTCATTCGATAAACCGGCTCAATGAGATAACTACTCCCACACCAGCCCGCACTGTTACAACTTGGGTAACGATCCTGGTTCCCTGGTGAACGATAACTTCCACGGTTTTCACGGTTTGCGTTTCTTGGTCCTGAGTATCAGGACGCCGCATGAGCGTGATGATTAGGCGTTGTGCCCCTCCTTGCGGGCTTTCTCATCGAAGTCTGCGCTGAAACGTGCCGCGCCAGCATTGCAGCCATTAAGGAACCCGCCAAGTCAGCTGTTGCCAGTTTGGACAATCCAACGGAACCGAGCATGCAGAGGTTAGCAACCGCCGTGACTGGCATAATGTTTTTCTCTCGCATTGTCATTTCAGCGCTTATGAATGAACCTTACCCGCCTCTGGGCGAGTTGAGCGCGTACTGCTCCTCCACGATGCACATATTAGGTTACTGCAACTTCAATTGCGCATCGTGGATTACCACGCTGTTAAGAAATGGAATAAAGGCCTTATTTTCCAATTCGTGGAACGACGCTTGTTTAGCACGTAGCCGGACGGCGATAAATGCACTTTCATTGCTGAAATATACGGCGTCCTCCACCATGTCAGCGTTTTTGTCACTATAGGACACTCGTATTTTCATTCCCGCACTGCGGTTGAATTTAACTACTCCCGCAACTAGGTGATCCATGTCTTCATACTTGTAGGACATAAGCTTGCCATCCGACCGCACCCATTGTTCCGGATTTAAGGACATTATACCGATGGGGAACTTGCCCTGAGCAAAAAGGAGCACTTCAATGTGCCCTTGCGTACTCTCATAATCGGGGCTCACCCAATTGAAGTGGAACGAAGGCTTTGTCTCGACTTTGTCGGCCACCAATTTTTCAATAAAAGGATGTTCCTCCCCGATTACAAAAGGAACTTCCCATGTCGATCCGCCGCTTTTTGGTGGGGGTATGGTGATACTGCGGGCAGCAAGCCAGTTGCTAATCGTTTGCGAGGTGGTTCGTCTTTCGACCAATTGTTTGGCACCTTGCTCACTCATGGAGCGCAATTTCTCGATTTCAGGCTCGCGTATTCCGTCACGCCGGAGAATCGCAATACCGTCCGGCAAAAGCCTTACCTCTCCGACGTAGAGGCGGAATTCGAACACTTCGATACTATTGGTGTCTCCGAGCATCTGGGCGACCACAGATATCAACTTGGCCTTGGTCACAGCCGACGCCAAGATTGGTATGTTCGGATCGTTGAACTGCCCGGCTTTGATCTTGATCATTGCCAAAGTGGCTTCTTGTGTCATCCCCACCGGCAGCCCGTATGGCCCCTCCACCTTCCCGTCGTCGGGAAGAGTAGGCAATTGGGCGAAGATGTTGGTGGCCACGATTAGGCTTAAAAGGCTATTGACGCAACAAATAGCCCTCATGGTTGAGGAACATCCTTGAAACCCAAAACGTTTAAATCGAGTTAGCCGCCTGCGCGCTATGTGTTTCATAATCGTTCCTGTAGCCGGAGGCACTGTGGAATAGCGGTGTTGTCGGCCGTTTATCACTGTGTCCTTTTGGGCAGTTGTGTTGAAAGCAATGTTAGAACTGGCTTTGGCCGTCGGTCCTTGTCCCAAGCTCCCCAGTGAGCTTCCGCAGATGCAAATTCAGATTGCTGGGTAATGCTTTTGAAAGGAAGATCGAATGCCTCGAAAAAAGCGATGGCTTGATTTGTCGAATTGAGCTCTCGTTGGAGCGCCTATGCCCAATAGATGGATTGAAGAGCTTCAGTAAATGGTTCAGGTCCTGACGGCATGCCATGCTCTTTCACCAACAGCGGCTTGGGATAAATGCCCCTTAAAGCCTGTGTTCGTTCAACGAGCCAATCCAATGCTGCTGGAACGTCCTCACGATTCTTGCTTTCAAAAATCCAATGCACGTTCGGTGAGTGGAGGTCTGTGATGTGGCACAAGGCATCATTGCCATAGCCTGAAATGGGCTCACTGGTGCTGATAGGCATTCCTGGCGCGGCTGATTTCACTAGTTTAATTGCAGCCTCTAAGGGTTCCCATTCACCTCCACGCGATAAAGTTTCGTTTCCGACGATTATTCCGACCACAGTATCCGGAAATCCACGTGCCAAGCGCACAGAAGTCTCGATTTCGACCACAGAATGAATGTCCCAAACACCTACGATGACTCGCATATCCAGGTCGTGCGCCACTGGGACGATGCGGTCGAGTCCCATTCGAGGATCGCATGAATACGTGACGATTGCCGAGAACCGAGTGCGAACTACGCGAAGATCGTCTCGAATGCTGTCCTCACCAATCGGTTCCGGGTTCGTCGCAGTCGGATTGAATTGACTTGGAGAATAGGCCACGAACCGATCGGAGGTGAAAGCAGACGACAATCGCCTCAATCCGGCTTTGCTGTCATCGGGGCTGAAAGTCAGTCGGCCTGAGATGAGCGACCTGTGCCAAAAGACACCTATCAAAACTCCCAGCGCGAATGCGATCGCAATGGTAATACCGGGGCGCTTCGAAGTGGGTGTCATTGAATTAATGGCTTTCGGCTTGCGAGCGCTCTGATCACGGGCTAACGCCATTACTCCAGGAAGATCGTGTCGAGGTAAAATGTCGTATCACCCGTTCCCTCTTGCATAACTTTCTTACATACAACGGTGAAGGCGTTAGAGACTCTGCTCAAGTCGCTTGCCCTATATTTATCCAAAGGCAGTTCGAACCGTTGCCAGTCTGTTGTCAGTCGAAGCCAACTCGACTCGGCAGGGAATTGTGTGCTATCGCCGTACTTTTTGTCTCCAAGAATCCCAAACTTTACTTGTATCCGCTCTTTTCCAGTCTCGCCCCGGGCATAGAACAGGAGCCTTTTCTTTTTGAGCCCCGAAAAATCATAGTGATCTCCTCGGTTGTCTTCTCCCCACCATGGCGGGGCATCCGGCCCGCTAAGAAATGCAACTCCGCACCAAAACGGGTCGGCCCACTTGATGCTCAGCTTTATGCATGTGCCGTCACTGGCCTTCTCACCTTCCTCCGGGTTTGGCTTTACTTTGCACTCGGGATCGATTTTGACCATTTGCGCCGCCTCCGCTGGCATGAAGCCGTAAGGGACAAAGGGCATGGCGCCGGCGGGAGCGTCTTTGCTATATAGGTAGAACCTTCCTGCCGAATCGTAGTTCGGCTTTCTGTCTTCGGCAGATGTGGTATTTAACCATGCAATAGCGGTGGTCGTGGCGAGCGCCAACGTGAGCGATGTGGATGTGAATGTTTTCATAATTAGGATATATTTTGGTTACTCAAAAAACAGGTTATCCAGGTAAACTTCGATGGGCGCGTCCTTATCCAATTGATTTTCCTTTTTGACAATGAACGCCAGAGAACAGAACCTTTCAAAATCATTATGTTTGGGGTTGGTAATGCTGTCGCCGCATATTTGGCAGACACCAGCCGCATCGCGGTTAGCGTCACAAGAGTGCGGCTCAGCAAAAGGCTCCATATTAACTGAGAAATTCTGCCAAGTGCTCGTCAGGGAAAAACTGTCGTTGGGTGCGCCATCCACGGGAATCGGATAGGCAAGAGTATCGCCGAGTGGCAAGGTCTTTTTGTCCTTGTCGCGAGCGAGAAACCCAAATTTCAACCTGATTACTGTGCCTTGCCTCGGGGAGCGGGCGGAGAAATGAAAGCGGTGGAATTTGCGAGGCGATTCTAGGTTGTAATAGCGGCCACGATTATCCGCCGCCCACCACAAAGGACCGTCGCCGCCGCTCGCGACCCATCCCAAGCCTGCCCAAGTCGCATTCCAAGACTGATCCTTCGCGTTGCCTTTCCACATAATTTGCCACCGTATGCAAGTTCCCCGGCCACCTTCCGGCTCAGTCTCTGATTTCAGGTCAAGCTGCATCATTTGAGCAACGAGTTGCGGTGCAATCTCCCGGTCTTTCCTCGCGTTGCCCCACATCCAATGGTCCGGAAGAAGTGGAAGCACGGTCTCGTCGTCGATGTCGCTGTAAATGACGAAGCGACCCGACGAGTCAAGGGGCGGACTCAGGATCTGTTCTGCGCCAATCTTGTCACCTCTCTCGGTTGGCACCTGCACAGCGCGCAGGAAGGGCGTGTCCAGCAGATTCGAACTCTCATTGCCAAATATTTGCGGGGATTGGTACGTGCTCGCAAGGCTTCCACCCATTCCACCCACGGCAGTGCGTTGCCGCAGTTTGGCTTGGGCGTAATGGAAGGCCTCACCCCACGAGATAATTCCATCCCGGTTTGCGTCCGCTGACGAGACTAAAACACCGCCTTCCGGCACGGTTTGGTAACGCGACTCTAACAGATAGTATGTGAACAGGCCGTGCGGCTCTTTTGCCTCTGGGACGGCCAAGACATCGGTTGTCGGGCGCAGCCGCTCGTATGCCAGTCCACCCTCCGCTGCGGCGGAGAGAATCATCCAATTCTTTGCATGGTTGTTGAGAGTTTTGATGAAATCTTGGGAGGGGTTGTTTGCCGCCGCCTTGCAAGCGTCCACGACCAGGATGAACGACTTAAAATTCACGCCCGAACTTGCAACGACCTCCGAAAACTGTTCCAGAGTCAAGCCCGAGAGCTTCGCGTCGCTCGAAGCGTCCTGCGGCAACAGGTAAGCCTGGTCACCTACGCCGACGCCGTGCCCGGACCAGAAGATCACAAGCTGCCCGCCTTCGGCCGATTTGGGCAGTTGGCTGAACTCGCGAAGAATATTCTGGCGCGTGGGGAAAAGCCTTGGATCGCCGCCGGGCGTTAGTCGCCTCACTACGGAATAGTCGCCTCCCAAAAGATCCGCCACTCGGTTCGCGTCGTTCACGGCTCCTTGCAAATTCGGAAGGCCCGTGTCGGGCGAATAGAGGTTGACACCAATGGCAAAGAGGACGCGTTCCTTCCCATTGCTGGCACCGGCCGGCATGTCGGCAGCGGCGGCGCACCAGAGATTCATGAGCAGACAAGCACAGAGAAGCCACGCCCGCGTTAGCGAAATCATCCCACCCTGGGTGAACGCAGAGTTGTGAGAACGCCTTCTGGACGGAATATAATGGAGGAGCGGATTCATTTTTGAGGATTCCCATTCTTAAAAGGTTGAAGCCATGACTGGACGTTTGTCACAACCTGCCATTCTCCGCGATGGGCGAGCAGGCATTGCACAAAAGCAGAAGGTTGGTCCGAGGAAGCATCACCGCCAAGTTGCACGACAATAGTTCGAGACTGCAATTTTAGCTGGGACTCGGACACTGCCTTGGAAAGCTGCTCAAGTGTTAAGCCGCCGGCCTCAGGATGCGTGGCTGCATCTTGTGGCAGCAAATACGCTTGGCCGTTCACACAAGAACCCTTTCCACCCCAAAAGATTGTCAAGCGACCCCCATCAGCTGATTTGGGCAATTGGCTCAACTCGCAGACTATGTTCAAAAGAGTTGGACGGGTTTCCGGAAACCCATCGGATGTCATTACCCGAATAACGAAGTGGGAGGCTCCTAATTCGTCTGCAATCAGTTTTGCATTGGCGACTGCATCGCCATAGCCGACAACGACCGCCACGCGTCGTTCACTTTCGTTCGTTGTGCCCCGAGAAGCGAGAAGGACCGGGGCCGGCGTTGTTCCTTGAGGCTGGGCTGGCGAGAACGGAATGACGTTTGACGAACCTGTGGCGATATTATATGGCTGAGAGCGAGAAATCCCAGGAGCGTGGAACAGCCATACTGCCGCCAACAGGAGCAACGCAAGCGCGCTTCCCGCAGCTAGTGCCTGGCAATAGCGGACAAAAAGTGAAACGAAATCCAAAGGGAGAGCAGATGCAGATTTGGTAAGCGAGCCTTGCGCCGACCTGACCAGCGAGCGCAGTTCCAGCACCTCTTTTCTGCATGCCGAACATCGCGTCAAGTGCCAGACATTTCGAGGTGAAAGCAAAAAATTCCAGCGCCCCTCAGAAACTGCCGCAATTTTCTCGTCAGATAAGCAGCTGCGGAATTGACGACCCTCAGAACGAACTGCATCAAGAGCTGTGTCTAATCGCATGACACCAGCTTGCCGGTCTGCTTCGGCTTCTGTCAGGATGCGACGGATTTCAGTTTGGGGATCTTTCATGGGTTAAAAAAGATTTTAAGCTCTTATTCAAATTATCCACTGCTCCGTGAACGGCCACCCTAAGAGACCCTACCGACCTGCCAGTCACTTTTGCTGCCTCTTCGTACGTTTTGCCCTCAAGCCAGAACAAGACCAAGGCTTCACGTTGACCTTCTGGCAATTTATTTATCGCATCGTCCAGCTTGGCCTTTTCAATTTTGAAGTCGGCGACATCAGCTGCCAAACGCGCGGCAGTGTCAGGGTGTGACCCGGACTCGATCTGCTCTCGTTGTTCGTCAGGTAGATCGGAAAAGTAAATAATGGCGCTCC
>Ga0181527_1003173_pt1 | contig 14832 bp, 16 predicted proteins | sample PEATcosm2014_Bin_30_FD_119762 | JGI IMG/M metagenome (GOLD analysis project Ga0181527, IMG submission 119762) | Peatland microbial communities from MTU Mesocosm Facility, Houghton, MI, USA - PEATcosm2014_Bin06_60_metaG | ecosystem: Environmental > Terrestrial > Soil > Wetlands > Peat | place...
AGGACTGCGGCTACAGCGAGGTGAAGAGGCACTGCGAGGGGCTGAGGCAGTGGGAGAGGGACAACGGCTATGCCCCGGACGGCAGCCGAAAAGGCCTTACCCTGCGCAAGGACTGGGCCGTGAGGTACGGCAGGGGCACCTACAGGAGGATGCCCTGTTACTTTGTCGTGTGGAGCGGCATAGAGCACGTCTGGACGAGGAAGGGTGCCGGGGGGCAGGAAGGCTGGGAGGACTGGGCAGGGCGGACGTCAAGCAAGGGTGCTGGGAAACTTGACAGAGCAGCAAAGAGAGAGTGGGATACTTACATCGGGGTTGACCTGGATGGCACCCTTGCTGAGGAGATAACACCCTTCGACCCCCTCAAGATTGGAAGGCCTATTCCTGCGATGGTAGAGAAGGTAAGAAAGGCCCTAGCAGACGGGGTCTGCATCAAGGTCTTTACTGCCAGGCTGGCCGACAAGGGGCTTAAGGAGCAGATTCAGGAGATTATACGGGAATGGACTAAGGCAGCCATCGGTACCCCGCTGGAGTCAACGAATGAGAAGACTCCTGGAATGGTTGAGGTCTGGGATAGGAATCCGGCCTTAGGCTATTCTCCTGCTTAGGTTTAACCGACCTCTACACCAAACCATAGTTACGACTTTCAACCCTTTAAGTAGAGGCGTATAATGGCGTGGGTACCGTCCGAGGCGACAAGGAAGCTGTGGAGCGAGCAGCGCAAGGGCAACACCTGGAATAGGGGAAAGAAGCACTCCGAGGAGTTCAGGCAAAGGCTGAGGGTCATAGCAATCGAGAGAGGGTGCCAGCCGCCTGTAACAGTGGTATGCGGGCAGTGCGGTAAATCGTTTGAGAAGCCTGCCGCCTGGGCCAAGCGGGGAAGGCATGACTTCTGTACAAAGGAGTGCTATGACTCCTTCCAGAAAAAGGACCGTGTCACCAAGCAGTGTGTCATCTGCGGCGGCGACTTCCAGGTAAGACCCTGCGAACAGCATAAGTTCTCTACATGCAGCAGGCCGGAATGCCGGGCCAGCAACAAGAGGTCTGGGCACAACCCGAACTGGCGGGGCGGGGTCTCAGGCCCTAGAAAGTCCGACATGTCCACGGAGAGATACCGGGCATGGCGGCTGGGTGTGTTTGAACGGGATGACTATACCTGCCAAGGGGCTTCCTGCGGTAGACGGGGCGGCGACCTCCATGCTCATCATATCAAGCCCTGGGCGTGGTTCCCAGAACTGCGCTATGATGTTAATAACGGATTGACCCTGTGCAAGCCTTGCCATGAGATGACATATAACGAGGTCTTTAAGCAGAGACCGACCAGTAGTAGCTAGCCGTTCCCTCTATAGGGACACATGGCGATAGCGGACAAGTTCGACCTGGGCTTCGTGGGGAGGCTGATGCGCTCCCGCAACGGCACCGTTGTCGGCACGCTCGGCGACCTGCTGAAGAGCCCCAGGGCGAGGGACCTCTACAAGGAGGCCCTGGGCGTGCCCGTCATGGTCCTGGACAGGCCCGTGCAGGGGGGCAAGTTCGTGGACAGCCCCGACCCCAACCTCAGGTTCTTCGGGGCGTGCGGCTCCCTCCGTGGCAAGGCGTGCATATTCGTCAACCCCCGCTGGGGGGAGGAGGAGACCATAAGGACCCTCCTGGAGGAGGGGGCGCACGCCCTGCGCAAGCTGAAGGGCAGGCCAGCGACGAAGCAGGACATCACGGCCCTTACCTCGGAGAACATCGGGGAGATGCACGACAGCCTGCCGGAGGAGGTGTCCGCCAGGCAGATGGCGGAGCATGTCATGAGGACGGCCAGTGGAGACGACCCATGGTTCTCAGGGTCGCATGTCAGAGTCCTGCCGACGAACAGCAGGGAGACCGCTCCTGAAACCCCGTTGACTGTCTACCACGGGACGGCCGAGGATATCGAGTCCTTCCAGGTAGGAAGGGATACGGTAAACGACTGGGGGGTATTCGGCCCGATAGCGACCAAGAGGTACGGCATTTTCTTTGCCGAGAACCCGGAGTATGCAGGGACGTTTGCCAGGGCCCGGGGAGGGGGCGTGGTGATACCTGTCCACCTCGCCATCAAGAACCCGTTCTACATGGACAGCCAAAGCCTCTCTGATGACTACGGAAAGGCGGCAGAGGCCTATGACAAGGCAAGGGGCGGGGATGACGAAGAGGGAATACTGCGGGCCAGGAAGGACTTTCAGCGGGCTAGGTGGCTGTATAACCTTCGGGACCGATGGGAGGTGTTTGACGGCCCGGGAGGCAGGGAGTTCGTGCAATGGCTGAAGGACGGGGGCCATGATGGTGCCTACCTTGAGGAGGAGGGGCACGGGCTCGGGCCGGATGCAGGACCGCAGAGGGTGTGGGTGGCCCTTGACCCGTCCCAGGTCAGGAGGGTCCAGCAGAAGGCGGCTGCTATGCGGGGCATATGGTTCCATGGCTCCAGCATCAAAAACCTGGAGGGCATCCTCCATCAGGGCCTAGTCCCCATCCTTCCTGACCCAAGCAAGAGAAACTGGGCCGAGGACCCGGACGCTAGCCATCATAGCCCTAGCCGGGAGAGCTACGGAGGCATCTATGTCACCCGTAACCTCCTGACAGCAGTAAGCTCCCCCAGGGACCACAATGCCGAGGGACGGGAGGTCGTGGTATGCCTGGACCTCCAGCCCAGCAGCTTCTACATGGACGAGGACGCCGTAGTCTTTATGCTCCAGGATGCCATCGGGGGCTCCAGCCATGTTGACTACTATGCCTTGCCCACCTATCTTGCCGCTGCTTACCCTGATAAATCGACATGGGGGGAGTATGTTCAGCAGGCAAGGGATAAGTACACCGAAAGGGTCGTCAGGTATGTGAGGGGCAAGTTCCATGAGACTGCCCTCCATCCAGGCCTGGAGGGACGGCTGCGGGAGCTTGTCCCTGCTGTCTTTGTCGCCGCACTGGCAAGGGTCGCCTCCCATATGGCCCCTAAGACCGAGGAATACTATGTCCGTGGGGCATGGGCAAGGGTCTTCGCCCCGGAGGCAGGTGACACTACACCTCCGATAGGGGAGGTCCTTAAGCTCTTTCCTACCCCCGAGCAGGGGGAGGAGATGTTCCGCACTGAGGCGGAGAAGTTCACCAGGGCACTGCGCAAGTATGCAAGACCAGAGGGAAAGTTAGAGGAGTGGAGCCGTGAGACCGCAAGGGTCATGGCCCCCATAGGGTATAGCGGCTCTAACCGTATCACCGCCGTGGTGGAGTGCCGGGACGGCAGGAAGTACCGGAGCAACGAGAAGGGCGAGTGGGACATGGGCATCCCTGCCAAACTTATTATCCACTGGGGGCAAATCCCGCCTGAGTTCTTCCAGCAGTGGAACGCCCGCATCGGGGACAACTATATCGTTGAGCGGGCCCCGGAGCCTGGGAAGGTCGGGCAAGGCAAGTCCCCCAAGCTAGCAGGCACGGAGGCTATGCCCCAGTCCGTTCCCTCCAGGCCAGGATGGAGTTACGAGGAGCCCCTGCCAGATAGAAGTGTGGACTTCTTCGAGCTGGTGGAGAACCCCCACACGGACAGGGGTAGGGAGACCAGGGTAGAGGAGTCCGGCAGCCCCCCGCCCGAGGGGGGGGAGGGCAAGCCTGCCAGGGGCGAGCCTGGCCAGGAGGGCACGCTGGTCAGGCCGATGGCTTCCGCCCGCAGGAAGTACCCCATCGTAATTGACAGGAATGGGTGGCTGGACTCAAAGGGGAAGTTCACTCCCGTCCCCGAGAACCAGGCCCATCTGGAGGTAGGCGAGGCCGAGGTAAGAGTAATCTGCTATCCTCCCATGGTGGAGTTCGACATCCAGGCCGACTCCCCTCGTGTCCGGGAGGTGGTCAAGGAGGCGCTGCGGGACAACCCCAACCTCCAGGAAGTCACCATAGAGATAGAGGGCGAGGAGTTCGAGGAAAGTATGCTCCCCGAGAGGGCGGAGGAGCTGCTGGACTCCTACCGCTGGACCCCCTCGCTGCGGAGGCCGATGGCAGCCATGGACAGCCCCCTGCTCAGGGCCAAGGCAGGGGTTGCTGAGGAGCTGGGGGAACCGAAGGCTTCCATCGACTACCGCCTCTTCAGGCTTCTGCCATCCCCTGTCCACGGCACCGGTGTCTTTGCCGACTGCGACATACCAAGAGGCTCGCACCTCGACCTCTTCCCGAGCGGGGAAAGGTTCGTGAGGAATGAGGACCTACCCCCCGGCCAGCAGCAAACATATGACTGGTTCGGGGTCAAGGACGAGGCCAAGGGAGGGTACTGGGTGCCCCCCGACATGGGCAACAAAGACAAGGGGTGGTACCTGAATCATTCAGGCCATCCGAACGCCGCCTCTAAGACTCCTGGTGGGCAGCTTTATGCTGCCCGTGATATCAAAAGGGAGGAGGAGATACTCATCGACTATGCATCCTTGGGGCCCGGCAACCTGACCAAGGAGGCCGCCGACCTGTCTCTGTTCGCCGGTGTCTCCTCCCCGGCGCAGCTCCCGAGCGCCGACGAGTTCGCAGGGCGGTACGGTGCCAATAGGAAGGCCAGCTACGGGCAGCTCAGGGAGTTCCTGTCCGGCCTGCCCAGCCCCCTTACCGTGTACCGTGCCCTGAAGCTCCCGTCCAGGCATCCCTATACCCAGGGGTTCGGGGTCTGCTGGTCGTGGGACGAGTCAGGGGCCATCCCCTACGAGGGGGAGGACGACTGGGAGCCTAAGCTGGAGGTGGACGCCTACGACGACTCGTACGAGGACAGGGGGGGCTACAGGACCTACGTCTTCAGGGGGGAGGTCGCCCCGGAGAGCGTGGACTGGGGGAGGACCGTCTGGGCGAACCTCGGCCATCCCATGGAGAAGGAGGTCACCCTCAGGGACCGTGCCCCGCTCCGCCTGACGGGCTGGAAGCGGCGTCACTCCACGAGGTGGCAGAGGCCGGTCCGGGAGCATGTCACCGCCTCGTCGTCGGCAGGGGAGGGGACCGCCAGGGCGGCAGCGTTCGAGAAGACCGCCCTTAACGTCCCCAGGCTGGTGCAGGACTTCGGCAGGAAGCTGGTGGAGAGGTACGAGGCGGACTTCCCGCAGCGGCCCAAGGGCACGACGACGCCGGAGGCCATCGTCGAGAGCCTCACCCTGTTCGACCCTACCGACAACAACGAGTACACGGCATGGCTGGCCGGCAGCTACGCCCGTGGGGAGCTGGGCAAGTACCAGGACCTCCCGGAGAAGGTCGCCCCCCTCCTCGGGCGCTTCCATTCCCTGAAGAAGACCAAGAACCTCCGGCCCGAGGACACGAACATCCAGAAGGTACGGGGCATCGCCAAGCTGGAGGCGCTGCTGGCCGAGTACGCCGAGATAGAGGCGGCGTCCCGCCGCCAGAGGGCGCAGGCCATGGAGCAGGGGTTCTACAGGAAGAAGGAGGCTACCCTGCTGCACGACGACGGGGAGGTCAAGGTCGTCGTCCCGCACACCAAGGAGGCGTCCAAGTTCTTCGGCATCAACACGAAGTGGTGTACGGCGGCCGAGGAGAACAATGCCTTCGAGGGCTACAACGAGGACGGGCCGCTCTATATCGTCCTGCTCAAGAGGGAGAACAAGCGGTTCCAGTTCCACTTCCCGACAGCGCAGTTCACGGACGAGCAGGACCGGCCCCTGGGGGTCAGGGAGTGGATGAGGCAGCACCCCAAGGTCGCAGGCATCCTCTACCCCCTGTCCAGCGACTTCCGCTCCTCCTGCGAGGACTGCACGGGGGAGGGGTACAGGCAGTGCGGGCGCTGCGAGGGCACGGGCCACGAGCAGTGCGGAGACTGCGACGGCGACGGGGAGGAGCGGTGCTCCGACTGCCAGGGCAGCGGCAAGCAGGGGGAGGAGGGGGAGGACTGCGACTCCTGCGAGGGCAAGGGCTACGTCACGTGCGAGACATGCAACGGAGGGGGCAACGTAAGCTGCGGGGAGTGCGAGGGCACGGGCAGGACCGAGTGCGACTCCTGCGGGGGCAGCGGCACCAACCCGGAGATGGAGGAGTTCATCATAGGCTGCGAGGAGGCAGGGGTGGCCCCACGCACCACCCACCGCAGGCCCCCGGCCCCCCCGAGGAAGCAGCAGCCTGCCGGGAGGTGGCCGGAGCTGAGGAGGAGGGTCAGGGAGTGGATAGAGCCTCGGAGGACCCCCGTCCACGTCGGCCCCAGGGGCATGGCGTTCCTGCAATGGCTGGAGGGCGTGAAGAGGAGGCTCAAGGGCAGGGGCAGGAGGGGGGCCTCGGCCAAGGCGGCGGCAGCCCTAGCTTCCCGGAAGCCAGCCCTAGCATACGACATAAGTGAGGCAGAGGCCTGTACCAAGTCATGGCCACGCCTTGACGGCCTCAGGCCCTATGCCCTGGAGGAGGCGTTTGGAAGCCCTGTCCCCTCCCTCTTAACCATATACCATGCCGGACCTACAGACATCCGTCCGGGGGTCTTTGTCACTACGGACAGGGGGTATGCTGAAGAGTTTCTGGAACCGGGGGAGCGCATATGGGAGAAGAAGGATATCCCGCTGGCCGACTTCCAGGCCTACGGGGAGGGACGGATAGTGGGAAGGAACAGGCATACCGGCTCCGAGGGGGTGGAGCTTATATACAACCCCCTTCCCAAAGGGAGAAGGCCGAAGACGGCCGCAGGCGAGTGGTGGAGGAGGTGGAGGAAGACCGAGGTCATCCCGAGGGGCACCGTCCTCTACCACGGGACGGCAGAGGACTTCCCGGCAGGGGACCTCGGGTTCCCAGCATGGTTCAGCACCTCTAGGTCGGTGGCGGAGCACTTCCAGTCCTGGCACGGGGGGAAGTACCCCAGGGTCCTGGCATACAGGGCGCTAAGGCCAATCCGGTTGCCCAGGATTGATAGCCGGGAGGAGATGGAGGCTTTCGGGGAGATGTTCGGGATGGAGTCGGTCGTCGAGGGGTACGGGGCGGAGGAGATGGCCGAGGATATGCTGAAGTCCTCCCTGCCGGGCTGGATTCTCCCCCACAACTACCCGGACGGCGACGACATCCTGCTGGCCGCCAGCGACGGCATCGAGTTCACGGGAGAGGAGCCTGAGCCGAGGGGGGGAACGGAGGAGGAGGGGGAGGACAGGCAGGGCAGCGCTCCTCCGGACCCAGGCGATGCCGGGTTCTTCCAGACGGAGTACAGGGGCGAGGGCGAGTGGGTGCAGGACCCGGCTACCGGGCACTACTCCTACCGTAAGTCCCCCGCCGAGGCAGAGGCATGGGGGAAGCGGCAGAAGGCGGCAGGCGAGCTGGCCAGCGCTAGGGCTACGGGTGGTGAGCAGCGGCTCCCGGCTAGCCTGGCCATATTCAGGGGGGAGGGCGGCTCCTCAAGGAGGGGCGGGCACTACTGGTCTCCCGACAGGGAGTGGGCCGCCCAGTTTACGCAGTCGGGAAGGGCCGAGGAGCTGCTCCAGGCGGAGATTATGGCCAAGGACATCTACGAGCCTTCGCCCCTCCCCTATGCCGGGGACCCCGAGGAGGTCAGGGCCGCTGTCCGCCAGGCCAGGAAGGCGGGCTTCAGGGCCGTCTGGCTGGACGAGGGTGCCAGGGAGCCTCGCTCCGTCTATGTCTTTGGTGGCTCTGCCCTGTACCGGCTGTAGGCTGCCCCTGCCTTGTGCCCTCCCATGGATACCCTCTGCACCGCTGCGGGGTTGACGGCAAACCCGGACTCTTCCCCGATAAGGAACCCGATATAGCCGGGGGGTTGGTCGCTGGAATCCACGCTGAGCTTCGTCTTGTCAACGACGTACCCTGCATGGACTGCATTGTTGATGCCGTCCACGCTCTCCGTGGCCTCGGTATGCCCGGTCACGTACATCCATCCCTGGGGGACCGACCGGCTCTGGTACAGCTCGACGCCGTCCATGCTCCCCATCAGCCCTGTCTTGAGCGTTGTCCTGTTGTGGTTGGGGCGGTAGCCTGCCCAGGCCAGCCTCAGCACCTCCGGGTAGTCGTACGGGTGGGCGAAGGCATACTGTACCTCCTTTATGCCCTTTCCCGAGAGCCTTTCCCTGGCCCTGTCCAGGAAGCGGGGTCCGAACGGCAGGCTGTCCTCGGCCACGGCGTCGATTAGGGCGAACAGCCACCTGTCCTCGGCCTGTACTACCTCGGCCTTGCCGAGGTTGAGGCCACGTGCAACCAGGTCGAACCGGCGCTCCTCCACGTGTGTGGCGGGGAACACGACCCTCGATGTAATCTCGAAGGTCGGGGCGTTGGCGCTGTTCTGGAGCCTGACATGCATGCCGGTATCCAGGGGGGAAGCACAGCACAGGCTGAGGCTGTTAAGGCTGTCGATGCGGGTACCGTCCACCACGCAGAACGCCTTGCGGGCAAGGCTCATGTAGTCCCTGCGCCGCCTCAGGGCTGGCCCCAGGCTCCCTGCGAGCCTCTGCCGGCCAGCGGCGGTGCTGAGCAGCCTGTAGATGAGGTCGCCCTGCTCCTCGGTCATGTACGAGGGCAGCCCCCCGAGGATATCCTCCTGGCTTGTGTATGGGGGCTTGTCCGGTATGCTCGGTAGGGTAGCTTCCCTGGGGCCGTCAAGCAGCAGGCTGCTGGCCTTGAGCCTGCTAGCCCCCAGCATTGCTGCCGTCCCCCCTAGTAGTGCCTGGAAGAACCTGCGCCGTCTCATCATTGCAATGCCTCCGCTCTATAATACAGTGTGCCAGGAAAGCCTTGAGCACCCTCGGCCTCTCCCTTACCCACTCTGTCGCCGTCCTGCCGTCCGGCATGGCTATGATGCCTATTATGTCCCCCAGGGGCCTGCCTACCTCCCTTGCGGTCATCCTGAGGTCGTACCACAGCCACTCGTCCGACACGTCCCCATGGTCGTAGTCCTGGTGCTCCTTGCTCACGGGGTCGTGCAGCCTGCCCCCCTCTATCCTCCTGCTGCGGAACCCCAGCCACAGGAAGACTGCGGTGGGCAGCATCAGGCACCACATGAGGGAGTAGACCGTGTACAGCTCCGGCACCCTCGGCCTCACCTGGCCGGTCCAGAGGCACCAGTCCCAGAAGCCTACGGACAGGACCATAAAGGCAGCGGCCAGGAGGTAGTCTATCCTCTCGCCGAGTACCCTTCTCATGCCAGCACCTCCAGCAGCTCCCTCAGGTCTATGCCGTGCTCCCTGGACAGCTCCAGCACCTTCCTTGCCCTGTCCAGGTACCTCAGCCTCGTGCTGCCGGGGCTGTCCCAGGAGTCGTACTCGTAGGAGCATCCGTCTATGTGGTTGGCGGTGCAGGTCTTGCGGTGGATGTAGTCGGCCACGTCCCTTGGGTCCCCATGGCTGAGGGTATGCTCCTCCGCCTCCCTGTCGGACGTGAACGTCCTGTCGCAGCGGTCGCACCCTATCACGTGCCTTATCGCCATCAGTCCCCCGTCCTTCCCTCGGGGTCGATGTCGGTGCCGCCCCCGATGTCTATCTCCAGCGGCCCGTGCCTCAGCTCGTCCCTCCGTATCTTGGCCCTGAGGAACTCGCTCTCGTACTCGTCGCTCCCTACCAGGCGGGCCTTGGCAGAGTCCATCACCTGCTCTACGACCCCCCTGTACTTCGGGTCCTTCCTCGCCCGCCTCTCGTCTATCCCTTGCAGGTCCCTGGGCATGTGCAGGGCGGCCTCGCCCGCTGCCAGCACCCTCTCGGGCCTGACCTTGCGCCTCGGGCGCTTCCCTATGGTGTCCGTCTTGACGACCTCGCAGCCCACGGACAGCGGGGTGTCCGACTCCACGATGGCGGGCTGGAGGTCCTTGAACCTCACCGCCCCCCTCCTGCGAAGCTCCCGGTTGGGCCGGTCCTTCCCCATCTTCTTCACACGCTTTACCCTGGCCTTCATCTCGCCTCCTTCGGTATGCGGCTGTCGCAGTAGGTGCAGTACCCCGAGGCCTCTACCGCCTCCTGCCCCCTCCCCCCCATGAACCTGGGGTCCTGCGTCCATGCCCTGGTGGGCAGGTACCTGCGGCAGAACTTGCACTGGCCCCAGTGCCCTGTCCTGAGTATGGCCCGCAGCAGCCTCCCTATCCCCACCTCTCCTCCCCCAGCCCGTCCCCAGCCAGCTTGTCCGATACGCTCCCTACCGTGTCCCACCAGCACTTGTCCAGGAATATGAGCAGGGTGGCAAGCGCCCTCCTGGGGGACCCCAGCCTGCTCCTCCAGCGCTGCCTGAACCTCTCCTGGCGCTCCCTCTCCCTCCTCCTGCGGCGGGAGAGCATGAGCACGTAGAACCCCTCCACGTCGGCGTTGGGGTCCTCCCGGAGCGCCTTCTCTGTCCGGGCGCACATCCAGTCGTCCCATACCCCGATGGCCAGCCTGTTCAGCGGCTCCCAGTACAGCCAGAGCAGGAACCCGCCTACCGCTGCCTCGGGCCATTTCCAGGCTATGAGGGCGGCCGCTGTCCCTGTGGCTTTCCTGAGCACGGGGTCCTCCTTGAGGTGATAAGCTCCACCGACTCGTCGGCGGCGTTGAAGGCTATGGCCGCTACCGGCTCTAGGTCCCTTGTCTCCGGGTCGAATGCCTTTACCTCCAGGGTGGGATAGTACGATAGCATCCTGACTATATCTGCCGCTGTCATCATCCCTTCTCCGGGACGGCCTCCCCGCAGGGGTTGGGCCCGGAGCCTGTGGATGCCTCCACCGCCCCCCTCATCCTCCCCGCTGCCTCCAGGGCCTCCCCACGGGTGGCCACCCTCCCCTCTAGCTGGAGGTCCTCCACTGCGTCCAGGATTATCCTGAAGCCCCTTCCCGGCTCCATCCCCATGGCTATCAGGTCGTCCCCCGTGACCAGCCTCTCGGGGCGTATGTCCCCAGGCGTCAGCGACATGCAGTAGTCGAACACGTCTAGGTACCGCCGTGCCGCCCTCTCCCTGTACTGCTTTGCCAGTTCCGCCTCCCCTCCTCCCCCCTCTTCCTCCCTGCGGAGCAGGACGTCCTGCCTTGCCAGGGCCACGCCGTTCATCGCCCCAGGGGTCCGCATCAGCCTCTTGAGGCGGAAGCGGCTATGGCTCTCAGGGTCGTGGTAGAAGGGGCCGTTGACGAGGAGGCCCATGCGTACCTCCAGCGCACCGACTATGGCGCTGGAGTGCTCGGAGGAGAGCTTCAGGACCTCCTTGCAGAGGTGCCCGTTGTCCGTCTCGCAGGGGTCGGCCCCGGCTATCAGCATGGCCATCCCTAGGTCCTGGTCCGTGGTAGGGAAGGTGGAGAACCTGTGCATGGCGTTGGCCAGGGAGGGCTTTACCGCATCCCTGATGGGCAGGTAGTCCAGCAGCCCTGTGGAGGCCAGCAGCGCCAGCCCCAGGTCGGCATGGGGCGAGGAGACAATCCTGAGCAGCTCGGCCGTGATGCGCTCCACGGACACCTTGCGTATGAGGGCGGCGTTCCTGTCGATTGCCAGCGAGGTCTCCATGGAGACCCCGAACCCTAGCTGGGCGGCGAACCTGCATGCCCTGAGCATCCTCAGGGCGTCCTCGGTGAACCTGTGGGTAGGGTTGCCGATGCAGCGGATGTTCTTGTTGCGGATGTCGTCCAGGCCTCCGACATAGTCCACAACGATGGCTCCGTCTGGCGTTGGGCTAACGGTAAAGGAAGAGGCCTGGGCCGGGCTACCGGGGGCTGCCTCCGACAAGACGGAGGATGAGCCTCTGTATGACATGAGCAGGCCGTTTATGGTGAAGTCCCGCCTGGAGACGTCCTGCTCGGCGGTGTCGGAGTAGAAGACGATGTCGGGGTGCCGGCCGTCGGCGTAGTTGCCGTCCGACCTGTAGGTGGCGACCTCGGTGTTCACCCCGCCCATGACCACGGTGACCACGCCGAAGGACGCCCCGGTAGGGACGGTCTTCTCGAAGAGCGGTATGACCTGCTCCGGGCGGGCGTTGGTCGTGACGTCGTAGTCCTTAGGCTCCCTGCCCAGGACGAGGTCCCGCACGCAGCCCCCCACGAGGTAGGCCTCGAAGCCTGCCCCGTTGAGCGCCCTGATTACCTGCTCGGCCGCCTCCCTCTTGGTCATGCCTCCCCCAGCATGCTGAGAATCTTCTGGCCAAGCTCGGACCGGATGCGTGTACGGTTCATCTGGTCGCTGATACCGGCCTCGATAGGCTCCACGCTCAGGACGCCCTTTACCATCTCTAGCGCATGGCGGATGCCCTCGGAGTCGTCGTCCCGGTAGTCCTGGTCCAGCGTGACTGCAAACCCCTTAATCCTGGTCATAGCCCTTCTCCGTCAGTGGTTTTGCCTGCCTCTAGTCCCACCAGAGCCTCAGCGCCCTCCCGCCTATGGGGGCCTTGTCGGAGCAGAAGGCGTCCATCTCGTCCCGCTCGTCCTCCTTCAGGTCCGGGGCTGTTCCGGGGCTGAGGACATAGACGCACACGCTCCCCTCACGGGCCAGTATGACCTCCCCCTCAATCCTCCCTACGAGGTCGTAGGTGAACTCGTTGTACCCGTCAGGGACGGCCGCCCTCATTATCTCCATCCCTATGGCGGCCGGGACGGGCCTGCGGGCATGGAAGCCGAGGTTGCGGAGGCTCTCGTGCGGCGTCCCCTCCATGGTGCAGTCGGCGTAGGCCAGCATCGTCTCCCTTGCCACGTCGTCGTACTCCGGAGGGACGCCGTCCCCCACGCACATCCGGGGCTTCTTCCCTATGAGGCGCATTCCTCTCCTCCTCCTTAGTCAAAGTCAGGGTCTACGTCGCAGTAGCAGGTGGCGTCGCCGCCCCGGCACTTGATGCAGTACACGGCCTCGCACTCCGGGCAGATGGCAAGGCTCTCCCTGCCGTGCTCGGGGCACCCCTTGGCCGCCTCCAGCACGGACTGCTGGGTGCGCAGCAGCCGGATGCTGGCCTCTATGCCCTGGATGTCGAGTGTCCTCATGCTACACCTTAGGCCGTGGACTCGTCAGACTGAGTTCCATAGCAGCCGTCCTCTCCTGCGGCGGAGGGGGCCTGGGCAGGGGCAGGCGGCTCGATGCGCCATACCCGTACGCCCTGGTCCGGCACCCTCTGCCTCTTGAAGCGCTTCCCGGTCTTCCGCTGGAGGATGGCTATGGTCTTGGACAGGCTGGAGCTGCGGGGCACGTCGATTACAGTGCTCTGCCCTACCTCCAGCCTCTCCAGCACGGCGTACTTCGACTCACGCTTGGGGATAGGAACCCCGTTCTCGATGACCTCGTTCATTTGGATTCTCCTGGTGGACGCTACTCCTCCACACGTGTAGTATACACAGGAATACTGGTCTATACGGGAAAATTCGGCTCCTAGCGCCGGAGGCCCCCGTGGCCTGGCGAGGATTCTGCCTTTCGCTTCCCTCTAAGAGGGGCAGCATGGCACCACTGACTTCCGGCTATACAGGGCCTCAGGCCACGGAGTACCTCCAGAACCCGGACTTCCTTACCGGTTCCTTCTCCGGGTGGACGGCACGCCCGCACTGGGGCGTGCATGCGGTGAGCACCGCCTCCGCCGTGACCATCCAGTCCCCCTACTGTGCCCAGTTCACCGGGCCAGGCACCTCGTCCCTTGTCAACAACCAGCAGATTGCCTGCAATACCGGCGACACGGTGTGGGCGACGTGCAAGTACTACTGGGGGCTTTCCAACGGGACGGCCCTGCTGGGGATAAGCTGGTACAGCGCCTCCGGCAGCCCCCTCCCCTCCTCGTCCTCCGCCCCCTGCGCCAGCGCCGCCGCCTGGCAGGAGGCCGTTGTCTCCTCCCCCGCCCCTGCGGGGGCCGCCTATGCGATGGTGTCCTTCACGGTGTCCGGCGACACCAAGGGGGGCGTCTGGTACTGCGGCGACTTCGAGGCAGGGCTTGTCCCGGCAGGGGTAGTAGCAGCCGGGCCGACCGGCTACACGGGACCGGGATGGACAGGCTACACAGGCTACATGGGATACACTGGTCTCGCAGGACCGGGATGGACAGGCTACACTGGGCCGGGATGGACAGGCTATACTGGATACTCGGGCTACCCTGGCCCCGCAGGGCTTGGATGGACAGGCTATACCGGGGATACGGGCTACACAGGCCCCCCTGGGCAGCCCTACTCCGTCCAGGTCGTCGTCGTCCTCACGGCAGGCCCCGTCACGCCCCCGAGCGTGATGTACGCCTATATCTTCAATGCCTACGGCGGGCCGCAGACCGTCAACGTCCCGGTCGGCGTGGCGGGCATGCAGCTCGTCGTCCGCAACGCCACTGGCATCTCCTCGGTGCTGACGCTCCAGTTGGCCCCCGGCACGGCGGCCGACTACGAGGGGACGAACGGCAGCGTCGGGGGGGCGCTCGTCTCCGGCGGTGGCCTGGCGGACGCCATGACCCTTGTCTGCGACACGCCGGGCCACTGGTATTCCTTCCCCTCGGGTGGAGAATGGTCCTCAAGCTAGCGCTACTCCTGGCCTTGGCTCTCTCTTTGGCCTCAGTGCCGTCCCCGCAGGTGTCACCCACGTTGTCCAGCGGGCACAACAACGAGGTCATGTGGCAGCCCCCCGCCGGCCATGCCCTTACGGACAAAACGATAACGTATACCGTCTACCGGGGGAATGCGCCGGGCATGGAGAGTACCGTGCCTGTCAGGCAGGGCATGGGGTGCATGCTGAGCTACAGCGGCAAGCCGGACGGCTACTGCCACTGGTACGACTGGAACATCACGCATGGGAGGACCTACGTCTACTCCCTGAAGGCCTGCTGGGCCGCAAAGCCCGGCAGTTGCAGCGCCACGGTGGAGACCAAGCCCATCGTGGCGAAGTAGGGGTTACCTTACTGGGGAGGCGAGTCCTGGGCTGGCTGCTGGGGGGGAGGGTCCTGGGCTGGCTGCTGGCCGTTCCCGTTGCCCCCGCCGTCCCC
>Ga0181527_1003174_pt1 | contig 14829 bp, 11 predicted proteins | sample PEATcosm2014_Bin_30_FD_119762 | JGI IMG/M metagenome (GOLD analysis project Ga0181527, IMG submission 119762) | Peatland microbial communities from MTU Mesocosm Facility, Houghton, MI, USA - PEATcosm2014_Bin06_60_metaG | ecosystem: Environmental > Terrestrial > Soil > Wetlands > Peat | place...
GCCGCCGCTTATGCGAAACAGGTTCCCGACCGCTATGTGCGCCTCTGCGAGGCCATGCGGGACGCGTTGTTCGATCGCGACACCGCGCCCGGCGCCACGCCGGAACGTCTCATGACCGTCGATATCCCTGCCCTCATCGTGCCGGGGCACGACGCCGCGCACGCCACTTCGGCGGCGCGCTATCTGGAAGAATGCCTGCCGCGTTCGGATTATTGGGACGTGAGCGTCGAGCAGCAGACCGAAGCGGCAACGGCCGAGCGCGTCTTGAGTTTCCTGCAACAAACGACAACGTAAATATCTTATAGTAGATTAATTCGTTTCGCAGATACTGATCCCACCTTGCGCCCGTTGATAAGCAGTCGCGCGCGTTGCCGTGGCATAAAATTCAACTCCGCGCCACATGCGGTAGCTCACGCATACAAGTACCAAGTACGCGGCTAGCCGATTTTAAAACAGATATGCAGATTTATTACATCCGCTTGCTGCGTGATTAACCATTCATAATGCCGTTCTAAGTATTTGTACCAAATAGCGGCCCGAACGACCGCCCGATTATCGGGATACCTTCCGTCAAAGCCATGAAAAGCATCATCACACCGACAGATACTGAAGTCTTTTTCCGGGACGAGGACCTCATCGTTTCCAAGACGGATCTGAAGGGACGAATCACTTACGCCAATCAGGTGTTCTGCACCATCGCCGGCTACAGCGAGGCGGAATTGGTCGGACAGCCGCACAGCATCATCCGCCATCCCGACATGCCGCGGGCGGTGTTCAAGCTGTTGTGGGACACGATCATGGAAGGCCGCGAAATCTTCGCCTACGTCAAGAACATGGCGAAGAGCGGCAATTATTATTGGGTCTTCGCGCACGTGACGCCGTCCTACGACAAGAACCGCAACATCGTGGGCTTTCATTCGAACCGCCGAGTCCCCGATCCGAAAATCGTCAAGAATACGATCGCTCCGCTGTATGCCGCTGTTCTCAAGGAAGAGAAAAAGCATCAGAACGGCCAGAAAGAGCTCGCGGCCGGCTTCGACTTCCTGGTCAGCTTCCTGAAATCGCAGAACACCACCTATGACGCGCTCATTTTCTCGCTTTAATTCGCTCGCCGGACCCGCAATCGTTTGCGCCGTCGCGCTGGCATTATCGGCACTTGCCGTCGTCGCCAGAGTCTACGGCTACGAGGGTCTCGACTTCCCCGCGACAGTCGCAGCGGCGGTCGTCACCGCACTCTTGCTCTTGATCCTTGTCGGCAACGAAATCGTTCGGGCCAAGAACCGGAACGCGGCAACGCACCGCGAGGCCGTTCAATTGCACGTCATCGAAAAAATCACGACGGTCTGCCAGGAGATCAGCCAGGGTAATTTCGAAGCCCGGATCATGAGGGTCGAGGAGACCGGAGCCCTCGCCGACGTGCAGCATCGCATCAACGACATGATCGACCGTTGCGACGCCTTCGTGCGGGAAGCTACCGCCAGCCTGGAGGCGGTCTGTCGTAACATTTTTTACCGGCGCATTATGCTTGGCGGCATGCATGGTTCGTTTCGCGTCGCCGCGGAAATCATCAATAACGCGGTGAAAGCCCAGGAGCACGCCGTCGAACAAGCCCGGCGCGAGGAAGGCATCATACGCGATAAAATCATCGGCTCGATCGGGCAAGGACTGCACAGCCTGAGCCAAGGCGATTTGACTTTTCGTATCACCGATCTTCCGGCGCAATACATCCAAATTCAAAGCGATTTCAATGACGCAATGGAGCGACTGCAGGAGGTGACCAGAGCGATCTTCGAGGCCACCAGCGAAGTGTCGCACGCGACCATGGAGATCTCGGCCAGATCGATCGATTTGTCGCAGCGCACCGAAGAACAAGCTGCCGGCCTGGAACAGACGTCCGCCGCCATGGAGCAGATCGCGGCGACGGTGCGGAAAACCGCCGAGAACGCCCAACACGCCAGCGCCTCGGCAACGAGCACGTGCGAGATCGCCGATCGCGGCGGAAAAGTCGTCGCCGAAGCGGTCGACGCCATGGCGCGGATCGAGAAGTCCTCGCAGAAGATCGCCGACATTATCGGCGTCATCGACGAGATCGCCCGCCAGACCAATCTGCTGGCGCTCAACGCGGCGGTCGAGGCGGCGCGGGCCGGCGAAGCCGGTCGCGGATTTGCGATCGTCGCCACCGAGGTCCGCAACCTGGCGCAGCGCTCGGCGCAAGCGGCGAAGGACATCAGCAATCTGATCGTCAACAGCGACACCCAAGTCAGAACCGGAGTCGAACTCGTCAACAAAGCGGGCGGCGTGCTGACCGAAATCGTCGGATCGATCACGAACATGGCCAACATCGTTGCCGACATCGCGGCAGCGAGCATCGAACAATCGACCGGCGTCGGCGAAATCAACAAGGCGCTCGCGCAGATGGACGAGAACACCCAGCAGAATTCCGCCCTGGTCGAAGAGAGCGCCGCGACCGCCAAGATGCTCGAGGAACAAGCCAAGGCGATGAACGAGTGCGTCGCCTTCTTCAAGCACGACGAGGGCACGACGGAGATCGTGGAGACTCGTCGCGGACAGGCCTCACGCACCGCAGCCGCCTGACCGCCGCGCCTTTCGTGCAGGGCCGTCGCCGTCGGCGCTATGCGGCAGTGCGGTCGAGCAGTTCGATCGATATTCCCTCCGGTCCGCGGATGAAGCAGATGCGCACGCCGGGCCGCACCGTCGTCGGCTCCTTGGTGAATTCGACGCCCTTCGACTTCAGTTCGGCGGCGATCGCGTCGATGCCGCTCACTGCAAGCCCGAAATGATCGAGCCCGCGATAGGGCGTGGTCGGCGGCGCATTGACGCCGTCGCCGGCCGCCACCGGAGCAATGAAGATATTGGCGCCGCCGAGCTTAAGATCGATGCGGGGCTTGCCTTCCTGCATGGAGCGCAGCACCTCGGCACCGAGCATTTTCTCGAACCAGTCCGCCATCGCCTCGGGATTGGCCGTGCGCAGATGAATGTGATCCCAATTGAATTTGGCCATGACGCGCTCCGTCTCCCTGCTGTGTCGCTTCGTGGAAGTTAAAGCGCCCGCCGGCGCCTGTCACTGGCCTTTTACGGCGCGGCGAACGAAGCCTGACCGCGGGTCGGCCAAGCAGCTTAGCCGGTGCGAACGATTCTTTCGCGCCAGGATCACAACATCAGCTTCTTATCGAACGGCGCCCGCGACATGACGTGGGGGCCGTTCTCGGTAACCAGGACCATTTCCTCCAGGCGCACGCCGCCGCCGCCGCGGATATTTTCCACCCAGATCAGGGGCTCGACGGCAAAGACCATGCCCGGCCGGAACTCATAGGTCGGCGCTCCGGGCAGGGTCTCGCCGATATAGGGCGGCTCATTGGCACCGATGCCGACGCCGTGGCCGATGAACAGCGACAGAAAGCGGCCGCCCAGGCCGTATTTGTCCGCGGCTTTGATGAAGGCATCGGCGGCGTCCCTGTTGGTGCGTCCCGGACGCATTTCCGCAATACCGGCATTGAGCGCGTCATAGACGGCGGTGTAGATCTTTTTCTGCTCGCCCGACGCCTCGCCGCAGATGACGGTGCGCGCCATATCGCCGAAATAGCCGCCCCAGGCGGCGCCGATATCGATGAACACGACGTCGCCGTGCCGAATGAGCTTGTCGCTGCAAATCCGATGCGGCGGCGCCATGTGCTCGCCCGAGGCGACGAACGGCGTCATCACGTGGGCATATTCGCCGCCGAGGCGAAACAAGGTCCGCATCGCCTCGCCGGCCACTTCGCACTCCCGCACCCCATCGGCGACCGTCGCCGTCGCCGTGGCGCAGACCGCATCCGCGATCGCGGTTGCTTCTTCGAGCAGGACGATCTCTTCGTCCAATTTGATCATCCGCGCCTGCTGCATCGGCGTGTCGCCGTCCTCCACTTGCAGTTTCGGATGATGCGCGGTCAGCGCTTTGTAGAACACCATGTTGGATTCATCGAGGCCGAGCTTGGCGTCGGTGAGGCCGTAGTGGCGCAACACCGGACCGAGGATGTCCTTGACCAGGCCCTCGACCAGCGCCTTTTCCTCGATGATCGGAATGGTATGCGCCTCTTCGATCCATGGCATCGTCCGGTCGACCCGGTCGCGTTCGCCGCCGGAGCAGAACATAATGGGCGCGCGGCCCTCGATCAGCAGCGCACCGTTGAGCGCGGTCGTCTTGCCGGCGATCAGCTGCGGTCGCAGGTCGGTCAGGTAGCGGCAATTCTCGTCCTTCCAGACCAGAAGAGCGTCGAGGCCCGCCCTGCGGCGCTCTGCGTCGGCTTTGGCGATCCGCTTGCGGCGGAGCGCGTCGAGATCGACCCGCCGCTCGTAACCGACGTGAAAGGGGCCGCGCGCAAAACGATCCATATAGTCTCTCCAATCGACGGCATGTATCCGCGAGGCGTTCTTACCAAGTCGGCCGGTCTCTGACGAGGCACCATGCGTCCGCTGTGCTCTCGCATGAGCTTGCGGGCGCGCGGTCGCACTGGCCACGTTTGACGTAGATCAAATGTCCTGTAAATGTCGCTGTTAGCATTCAACTCGGGACGCTCGTTGCGGCCAGAGTGATCGGCGCCAGACCTTGATATGACCGCAGAGCAGCCGTTTCTCGAAATGCGCGGGATCGTCAAGCGCTTTCCGGGCGTCTTGGCGCTCAACGACGTCACTATCACCGTGCGCGCTGGCGAAGTGCACGTCCTGATCGGCGAGAACGGCGCCGGCAAATCAACCCTCATCAAGATTCTGTCGGGCGTCTATCCGCCCGACGGCGGGACGATTCTCTTTGACGGCCTGCCGGTCGCGATCCGCAATCCGCACGATGCCCAGATGCTGGGAATAAGCACCATCTATCAGGAGCTGAATCTGGTGCCGGACATGACGGTCGCGGAAAATATCTTTCTCGGCCGCGAACCGATGCTGCTGCGCCGCCTCGGCGTCGTCGACCGCAAGAAACTGGATCGGCAGGCCCGCGAACTCCTGGCCGCGCTCAACCTGCAGATCGATCCGCGGGCGAGCGTCAGGAGTCTCGGCATCGCCCAGCAGCAAATGGTGGAGATCGCCAAGGCGCTGTCGCTCAACGCGAGGCTCATCGTGATGGACGAGCCGACCGCGGTGCTGACGGCGCACGAGATCGACCAGCTGTTCGCGGCGATCGCGGCACTCAAGGCGCGCCGGGTCGCCATCATCTATATTTCGCATCGGCTCGACGAATTGAAGACGCTCGGCGATCGCGCCACCGTGTTGCGCGACGGCGCCTGGGTCGGCACGGTGCAGGTGGCGGACGCCTCGGTCGACCAGCTCATCCGCATGATGGTCGGACGCGATCTGACGGAAAAGTTCCCCAAGATCCAGATCGAGCCGGGCGATGAGGTGCTGCGCGTCGAGAACTTGTCGCGCCAAGGCGTATTGCACGACATCAGCTTTCAGCTGCGGCGCGGCGAGATATTGGGCATCGCCGGCCTGGTCGGCGCCGGCCGCACCGAACTGGCACGCGCGGTGTTCGGCGCCGACCGGTTCGACGCCGGGCAAATCCTGCTGCACGGCCGGAAGGTCGACATCGCTTCTCCCGCTCACGCCATCCGCAAGGGTATCGCGCTGGTTCCGGAAGACCGCAAACGTCAGGGAATCCTGGCCCACCTGTCGATCAAGCACAACATCACGCTCACCGCGCTGCGCGATTTTTCGCGCGGCGGCTTCATCGACATGCGGCGCGAGCACGCGCACGCCCAGGACTACGCCGCCTCGATGCGCATCGCCGCCCCCGATCTCGAGCGCTGGGTGCATTACCTCAGCGGCGGCAATCAGCAAAAAGTCGTCATCGCGAAGTGGCTCAGCTCGCGGGCGGACATCTTCCTATTCGACGAGCCGACCCGCGGCATCGACGTGGCCGCCAAGGTCGAGGTCTATCAGTTGATGAACGAGTTGCTCAAGCGCGGCGCCGCCATCGTCATGATCTCGTCGGAGCTGCCGGAAATTCTCGGCATGAGCGACCGCATTCTGGTGATGCGGGGCGGGCGGATCTGCGGCGAATTCACGCGCGCGGAAGCGACTGAAGAAAACATCCTCGACCGCGCGCTGCGCGGCCCACTCGTCGATCGATATCCGCAAACGGAGGCGACGGCGTGAGCAATGCCCCGACGCGAGACGCCGTGCCGCCGGCGGGCGCGCCGCGGCCGCATCCTCTCTTCGTCGCGCTGCGCCGCCTGCCGTGGGGCCGGATCGGCATGCCGGCGGTTTTGGTCGCCATGGCGGTGTTCTTCGGCACCATCAATCCGAATTTCTGGAGCGTGGTCAATCTGACCAATGTGTCGCGCCAGATTTCGATCCTGGCGCTGATTTCGATCGGCCAGACCTTCGCCATCCTCAGCGCCGGCATCGATCTGTCGGTCGGCTCGCTCTTGGCGCTGGTCAGCGTCGTCTGCGCCCAGGGTATGCTGGAATTCGGCCTCGTGGGTGGCATCGTTGCCGGCGTGCTCGCCGGTTGCGCGGCCGGTCTGGTCAATGGCGTCTTGATCGCCAAGGCGCGGATTCCGGCTTTCATCGCCACGCTCGGCATGCTGGTGGCGGCGCGCGGGCTCGCCTTGACGCTCAGCGGCGGCCTGCCGATCGCCGGACTGCCGCACGAATTCCTGGTCATCGGCGCCGGCTATTGGGGGCCGTTCCCGCTCCCCTCCGTGATCGCGGCCGCAGCCTTCGTGGCGGCTTATCTGTTGCTGAGCCGCACGCGTTTCGGCCGTTACGTCTACGCCATGGGCAGCAACGAGGAAGCTGCCGTACTCTCCGGCATCAATGTCGTCAAATACAAGATCATGGTCTACGTCGTCTCCGGACTGTGTGCCGGCATCGCCGGCGTGGTGCTGACATCGCGGGTCATTTCCGGCCAGCCGACGCTCGGCGAGGTGCAGGAATTGTATTCGATCGCCGCCGTGGTGATCGGCGGCGGCAAGATCACCGGCGGGGTCGGCGGCATCGGCCGCACGCTGATGGGCGTGCTCGTGCTCGGGATGCTGTCGAATGGACTGAACCTGATCCAGGTTTCGTCCTACGTCCAGAACATCGTCGTCGGCGCCATCATCATCATCGCCGTCTATATCGACTTGGCGCGCGAGCGCCGGCGCTGAACCAGAAAACACAACGAGGGAGTAGAACCAATGGACAGACGATCCGTATTGCAAACGATGCTGGCGGGCACCGCCGCCGCCGCTTTCAAGCTGGCGCCGGCGTACGCCGAAGCCGGTGACGAATATCCGCGGCCGGCCAAGCCCGCCAAGCAGTACACCATCGGCGTGCTGCTGCCGCAATTGTCGAACCCGCATTTCGTCGGCCAGGCCTATGGCTATATCGACGAGGCGGAGAAGCTCGGCGCCAAGGTGATCATGTTCGACGCCGGCGGTTATCAGTATCTCGACCGCCAGATCTCGCAGCTGGAAGACCTGATCGCGAGCAAGGTCGACGCCATCATCATCGTCGCCGTCAACGGCCCGGGCACCGCCGACGCCGTCGACCGGGCGGTCGCAGCCGGCATCCCGGTGGTCAACTGCAACGTCATGACGGGCAGCGACAAGGTCGTGACGCGCATCCGCTCGGATGACGAAATCATCGGCCAGATGCAGGCCGATTTCATGGGCCAGGCGCTCAAGGGCGACGGCAAAGTGGTCATGCTGCGCGGCGCGCCGGGCACCTCCTGGGCGGAAAACCGCGGCAATGCCTTCAAGAAGCGGCTCGCCGACAAGTTTCCGAAAGTCAGCGTGGTCGGCGAGCAATATTCGCAGTCGACGCCGGCGGACGGGCTGAAATTGATGGAAGACTTCCTGCAGACCTTCCCGCAGATCGACGGCGTCTATAACGGCGCCGACACAACCGCGATCGGAGCGGCGCAAGCCGTGCTGGCCGCCGGGCGGGCCGGAAAGGTCGCCATCACGGCAACCGATTTCCAGATCGATACCGAGAAATTCATCCGCGACGGCGTGATGAGCGCGACGGTCGCGCAGCAGACCGTCATCATCGGCCGTTGGGGCGTGCGCGCGACCATCAATTATCTAGAGAAGCGGGACGTCCCCAAGGCATTGTGGACGCCGCTGCTCCTGGTCAGCGCGGCGAACATCAATAATCTCGACCTGGGCACCTTGCGCGCGCCGTCCGGCTGGAAGCCGCCGACGCGCTGATCTCAGGCGGGCCCTGCCGGCCTTGAAAGTGCCGGCGGGCCCACCTCGGCGTTCGTCAATGACGAAACGGTTTCGGATCGCTCGCGGCGGGCGCCGGCGGCGCCGGCGGCCTCGCCGCCGCGACGAGCCAGCCGGCCTTGGTCACCTCGCCCTGCAACATCTGCAACAGGCGCTGCAACTCGGCCGGAGTGAATAATCCCACCGCGCCCGCTTCCGCGTGTCCGCGAAGCTCGAGCCGGAAGCCGTTTCCGTGCTGCGAAATCGTCAGTCGATCGGCCAATTCGGCCGCGGCGACGCTCATTTGCAGGATGTCGGACGGCGTGATCGACATCGCAGCCGCGGTCTTGGCGATCGCGGCATCGCGCTCGAAGGCGATCATTTCGCCGCGAAGCTCCGCTGGCGCGCGTTGCGCCAGATCGGATTTGCTTTGCAGAAAAGCCGTCCCTCGCTCGAGCACCGCCAGCGCGAGCCGCCGGGTCAGCCAACACGACCACGCATCGGCCTTGCCGGCATTGATCGCCGCCAGGATCCGATCCTCGCGCGGAACATAGATGAACGTAACGGAGATCAGCCCTCGCACCATGGCGCACTCTCGCAGACGCCGCAGTCAACGCCAAGTGCCACCAGGCGCGCAAGCCCGAAAGTTCCCGTCCGTCATCTTGGCGATCGGCAAAGGGCATCGATGTTGCAGCGGCGCGCCGAGCGTGCGAACCGGGCCGAATGCTGCGCAGCGCGTGCGTCGAATCGATTCAGTTGAGGCGCGCCAGCGTCGCTCGTTCGCGCAAGCGATAGAACTGGATCGCCTTTTTTGCGGTCTCCACTTTGAGCCGGGCAAAAGTCTCGAACGACCGCTCATAGCTGAGCGCGAGGCCGCCCGGCGTCCGGGATTGCACCTGCAAAATGGCTTTGACGGTTTCCCACGCCAGGCCGGCGGCCTTGGCGATGACGATGATCTGCTCCGATCGCCCATCGACCAGACTGCGCTCGATCATGGCGATCGGCAGATCGCAAAGAAACGACAGCGCGATCGACGTCTCGTCGAATTTTCCCGCTTTCGCAAAGTCGGCCAATTGCAGCTCGTCGAGAGAACCCGCGGCCTGCAGCGATCGAACCTGCGCATAGGCCGCGGCGTAACCGGCGGACATCTCCCGGGCGCGCGCTTGGACTTCGCCTGACGCTCGCGTGACGATGTCCTGCATCAGACGCGCTTTGCCGGGGTCGCGGTTCGACAGCTCGAGCTTCACCGATTCCGTCGCATCCGCGAACAGTTTCAGGAGATGCTGCCGCGGGACTTCGGGCCGCGCCCAGACGCACAGCGCGAGGTCGTCATCGCTCGAAGACCGCCGCACCAGAGTTGAATAGCCGAATTCGGAAAAGGCCGCGCCGGGGTTTTTTGCCGTGTTCAGAGCGACCTCCCGGTCGCCACGCTCGACCAGGATATCGGTCACGGATTCGGCCAGGAACCTGCGCCGGGAAATGGCCAGCAAATGCGCCTGGCTCTTGGTTCTTGCGCCTTCGACCAGCGTCACATCGTCGACCCGCTCGGAGTGGGCGAGAACAGGGCCGGCAACATCGATCATGTCGTCCAGCGCCAAGCTGCGGACGATGCCGGGCGGCGCGTCGGCGAGTGTTGCGAACAGGTGACCGAAGGTGGCGCGCGCCGAGCTGTCGATTTCCGCGAGCAGGCGCCCCATCACGTCGTCGAACAGAGCAGTTTGCTCGTGCGACAACTGGCCCGACGCAGCCACGAACAGGTCGGTTACGCGGCGCAGCATCGTCGCCCGATCGGCGATATTCCGTCCTTGAATGGCCTGTTCAAGGTCCTCGATTATGGCTTGCGGCGCAGTGGTCATTTCCTATCCCTCACGGCATGTCCCGCAAAATGCCTGCCCCCGGACTTGATCCGGGGGTGGAGGCTGGTTTTGCGAAATGGGCACGCGCCAACAAATAACCAGCTCATGCCGAAGCGCCCACCGGTAGCCGACCCAGGCAGTCTCATCACGCAGCCTCGAGCCCCCGTCCCTTCCGTTCAAGGGCGGAAAAGTTCAGTTCAGAAAGCGGCGCCGGCCGGGCGAACAAGTACCCTTGCACATCATGAACACCCGCCGCCCGCAACAGTTCGAGTTGTTGGGTCGTTTCGACCCCTTCCACCGTCACCGCGATATCGAGGCCGCGCGCCAGCGTGAGAACCGACGCCACGATCGCCGCGCAATCGGCGCGCGTCGCCAGCCCTTGCGTGAAAGACTTGTCGATCTTTATCTTGTCGAACGGAAACATCGTCAGATAATTGAGCGACGAATAGCCCGTTCCGAAATCGTCAAGAACGATGGCGATGCCGATGTTCTTCAGCTGCTGCAGGATGATGCGGTTGGATTCGGTGTTCTGCATGAGCACGGATTCCGTGATCTCGAACTCCAATCGTTCCGGCGCCATTCCGGACTCGACCAACGCGCACAGAATAACGTCGAACAGCTTGCCCGTTCGAAATTGGACGGCCGACAGATTGATCGCCACCTTGATATCGGCCGGCCATGCGGTAGCATCGGCGCAAGCCTTCTCGATGATCCAGTCGCCGATCGCTTCCATCAGTCCGGTTTCCTCGGCGAGCGGAATGAAGCGATCGGGCGGCATCAGGCCGTGCACCGGGTGACGCCATCGCACCAGCGCCTCGACGCCGCTCGGCCGGCCTGTTTTGGCATCGAAGATCGGCTGATAATGCAGCTCGAACTGATCGCGGGAGAGCGCCGCGCGCAGATCATTGAGCAAGCCGAGCCGCGCCATGGCGCCGGTACCGAGCTCCCGGTCGAAAAAGCGGAAATTGTTCCGCCCGTCGGACTTGACGCGGTACAGCGCGAGGTCCGCCTTCTGCAACAGATCGCCAGGCGCGGTGCCGTCTTCCGGAGCGACGGCGATGCCGATGCTGGTGCCGACGGTCACATCGTGACCGTCGAGGTTGAACGGAATGCCGGCGACTTCCAGCAATCGAACGGCAAGCGCGATGGCCGCTTCGCGTTGATCCGTTTCGCTGCTCTGGATGATCGCGAATTCGTCGCCGCCGAGTCGCGTCAGGACGTCGGTTTCGCTTAGCGCTGCGTTCAGTCGCTTCGCCAACTCCTTGAGCAGCTCGTCTCCGGCCGCGTGCCCGAGCGTATCGTTGACATGCTTGAAGCCGTCGAGGTCGAGCAACAGCACGGCGAATGTTTCATGATCTCGTCGCGAGCGCGCCAAAGCCTCTTCCAGTTTCTCGTTCAGGACCGCCCGATTGCCGAGGCCGGTGAGCGAATCATGTCTGGCCAGGTAGGAAATTTTCGCTTCGGCCTGCTTTCGGGCGGTAACGTCGATGACGGCCACCAGAGTGGCAGTGTGTCCTTCATAATTCAGCGCGCGGGTGTAAACGGCAACGTCGATTTCCGTTCCATCCGCCTTCTGGTGTCGCCATGTTTCCTCGTCTTCGTCGTTGACGCCGCCCCGACGCACGATTTGGACAAAACGTTCCCGCTCCTCGGCTGGACGAATGTCCATCGCCGTCATGCCGAGGAATTGCTCCCGGCCATAGCCGTAGTGCGCGACGGCGGCATCGTTGACGGCGAGGAAGCGCAAGCTCTCATGATCATAGACCCACATCGGCACCGGATTGCTGTTGAAAAGCAGGAGGAACGAAGCCTCCTGACGTTTCGCTTCGGTGATATCCTCGTGGGTGGCGACCCAGCCGCCGCCGGCCATCGGATGATTGACGACCGTCGTGGTTCGCCCGTCCCCCGTTTGCATCACGTATTTTTTGATCTGTTTTTTGGCGAGCGTGGCCCGAAGGTCGCGTACCCATTCCTCCGGATCGCCGGAGAATGTCCCGTTCGTTACCCGGTATTTCAGAATATCCATGAGTGCGCGACCCGGCTGCGCCAGGTTCGGCGCTAACTTGTACATCTGCCGGTAACGGTCGTTACAAACGACCAGCCGCGCCGCCGCATCGAACATCACCAAGCCCTGCGACATGTTGTGCAGCGCGGCATCCAATTGCAGATTTTGTTCGCGGAGCTTTCTTCCGACCGCCCAGATGCTGAGGAAGACGACGCCACCGATCAGAAGCCCGACGGTCAGAGCGGCGGCGGTCATGACGATCGCCCCGTGCCGCCAATTCGCAAGCGCGTCCGCGACCGTGATTGTGGCGACCAATGCAAGGGGGTAATGCGCCAGGCTACGGGACGACACCAAGCGTTCCTGGCCGTCGATCATGCCGATTTCCCGACCGGTGCCGTGGTCGGCCGTCGCCAGCAAATTCAGAAACTTGCTGTTGGGGAATGCCTCCCCCACGGCCTCTTCCTTATGAGGAAAACGGACGAGCAGCGTGCCGTCGCGGCGGAACAGCGCGATCGTACCACCCGGCGTGTTGGTAACCGCGTGGAAGAGTTTCTCGAAATACTGCGCCTCCATGACACCGGTCAGCACGCCCAAGAATTCGCCGTTCTGACCGGTGAACTTGCGCGCGAGCGGCACCTCCCAACGTCCGGTCACCGGGCTGAGCAGCGGCCGGCCGACCAATGAGACGAGCCGGGGGTCGGCCCCGAGCGCCTCGTGCGGATCCTGATCGGGGATTGTGACGCTCGGTGCCGGCCATGACCGGGAGAAGTTGATCAGCTTGCCCGCCGCATCGGTCAGGATGAACGCGTCGACATAGGGCAATGCGCCGACTTGAGTGTTGAGACGCCGGTAGGTCTCGTAGCCGGACATCCGCGCGGCAAAATCTTCCGGCGAGGCGATGCCCAGAGTTTTCATCCGGGCAACTTCGGCCGCCTGGACCAGCGCTATGGCCTGAAAGCTGCGATCGATCTGTTCGGCGAGAACCAAAGTGAGATTCTCAAGCACATGCTCCTTGTCGGCGAGATCGCGATTGCGGAGATTTGAAAGCAGACTCGTGGTCCCCGCGACGACGATCGCGAGCAGAACCACTCCGCAGACGACGATCGAGCGATGCGGACGCATGAACCACCACGTGCGTGGCGGCGCTGAAATATCCACAAGCCTCCCGCGTGCATTGGGCTCGGTGGGATGACCAGCAGCGTTAGGCTCGGCAATAATATCGCCCATGCGCGACAGCATCGCAGCGCGAGCGATACAACGGAATTAACATCGAATAATTCGAAATTCGAAATCGAATATAACGGTAATTCATTCCTAATGATCGTCTACGCCTACTTTAATAAGGTCTATGCTAAAATGCATTTAACACGATCCCGAACCCGATTTTAGCCGCGAAGCGGCGATCCGCCGCCGTCACAGCGCCAATTTCCGCGGTCGCATAGGCATACGCCGGGCAGGCTTAGCCGTTCGCCATCCGCAGCGGCGCATCGGTTACGTCCTGCAGCGCGTCTAATGAGAGACCTTCAACCATTTCGTGTACGGCAAAGCCGTCTTCACCGACATCGAGCACCGCGAGATTGGTGTAGACGCGCTTGACGGCGCCGAGCGCCGTAAGCGGATAGCTGCACCGGCGCACCAGGCGGCTGTCGCCGGATTTGGTGGTGTGCTCCATCAATACCCAAAGCTGCCGCGCGCCGCCGGCGAGGTCCATGGCGCCGCCGACGGCGGGCGCCGTGTCGTTGTCCGACGTCGACCAGTTGGCGATATCGCCGTTCTCGGCGACCTGGAACGCGCCGAGCACGCACAGATCGAGATGGCCGCCGCGGATGAGCGCAAAACTGTCGGCGTGGTGCATATAGGAGCCGCCGGTCCGCAGCGTGACATATTGCTTGCCGGCATTGATCAGCCAGCGGTTGATCTTGTCGGGCTCGGGCACCGGTCCCATGCCGAGCACGCCGTTCTCGGACTGGAAAATGACTTCGCGCTCCGGCGGCACGTAATCGGCGACCTTGAGCGGCGCGCCGATGCCGAGATTGACATACCAGCCTTCGGGAATGTCGCGGGCAAGGCGAGCGGCCATCTCATCGCGCGTCATCGGCTTGCAGGCGTCGAGGGCGTTCACCACTCTTCTCCTCCTCACGGGACCATCGGTTCGCCGTACGGCACATGCACCACGCGGTGGACGTAGATGCCGGGCGTGACGATATTTTCCGGATCGAGCGCGCCGAGCTCGACGATGTGCTGCGCCTGCACGATGGTCTCCTTCGCCGCGGTCGCCATGATCGGATTGAAATTGCGCGCCGATGACCGGTAGGTCAGATTGCCCCAGCGGTCCGCTTCCCAGGCTTCGAGCAACGCCACGTCGCCGCCGAGCGCTTCCTCGAGCAGATATTTGCGGCCGGCAATCTCGCGCTCCTCCTTGCCGGCCGCGAGTTTCGTGCCGACCGCGGTCGCGGTGAAAAAGGCCGGGATGCCGGCGCCGGCGGCGCGGATGCGCTCGGCCATGGTGCCCTGGGGCACGATCTCGAGTTCGATGCGGCCCGAGCGGTAAAGCTCTTCGAATACGACCGGGTCGGCGGTGCGCGGAAACGAGCAGACGATCTTGCGCACGCGGCCGAGATCGAGGAGCCGCGCCAGGCCGGTACGGCCGACGCCGGCATTGTTGGAGACGACGGTCAAATCCTTCGCGCCCTGCTCGATCAGGCCGTCGATCAAGGCATGGGGCTGGCCGATATTGCCGAAGCCGCCGAGCAGCACGACTGAGCCGTCGCGGATGCCGGCC
>Ga0181527_1003178_pt1 | contig 14822 bp, 12 predicted proteins | sample PEATcosm2014_Bin_30_FD_119762 | JGI IMG/M metagenome (GOLD analysis project Ga0181527, IMG submission 119762) | Peatland microbial communities from MTU Mesocosm Facility, Houghton, MI, USA - PEATcosm2014_Bin06_60_metaG | ecosystem: Environmental > Terrestrial > Soil > Wetlands > Peat | place...
AAAAACAATGACCGCTGAACCTGAAGTCCGCCGCACGCTAAGCGAATCGGCGGCGCGCCAACTCGCCAACGCGACGAAGACCCGGCCGCAGTGGTCCGGGATCACGCCGCGCTGGCTCGTGTCCTTCCTGCCTTGGGTGCCTGTCGAGGCGGGCATATATCGTCTCAATCGCGTCAAGGAGGACTCGGCGCTCACCGACGCCGACGTGCAATGCAGCCCGGCGCGCGACCGCGACGCGGACCTGCCCGAGACCTTCGTCGATTACGAGGACGCGCCGCGCGAATATTCGATGAACGCGGTGACGACGGTGCTCGACGTGCAGACGCGCGTGTCCGATCTCTACAACCACCCCTACGATCAAATTCAGGAACAGGTGCGGCTGCTGACCGAAAAGGTGAAGGAGCGGCAGGAAGCCGAACTGATCAATAACGCGGAATATGGCTTTCTCGCCAACGCTCACAAATCGATGCGGATCAAATCCCGCACCGGCGCGCCGACGCCGGACGATCTCGACGAGCTGATCTCCAAGGTGTGGAAGGAGCCGGCGTTCTTTCTGGCGCATCCGCGCGCCATCGCGGCCTTCGGGCGCGAATGCACGCGCCGCGGCGTGCCGCCGCCGACCGTCACGCTGTTCGGCTCGCCGTTCGTCACCTGGCGCGGTCTGCCGCTGGTGCCGAGCGACAAGCTCTATGTCAACGATAAGGGCAAGACCAACATCCTGCTGCTGCGCACGGGCGAGAAGAAGCAGGGCGTGGTCGGCCTGTTCCAGCCGGGCGTTCCCGGCGAGGTGGCGCCCAGCCTGTCGGTGCGCTTCATGGGCATCAACCGCAAGGCGATCGCCTCTTATCTGATCTCGCTTTACTGCTCGGCGGCGGTGCTGACGCATGACGCGCTTGGCGTGCTGGAGGATGTCGATGTCGGCAAATTCCACAAATACGACGACAAATACGTCTGAAGCCAAGACTTGAAGTCAAGACTTGAAGTTAAGACTTGAAGACTGTCTTTGAACCGGCGGCTTCGCGCCGCCGGTCGACCAATTGAAGGAAGGCGTCGCCATGTCCCCCACGCGGATCGCTCCCACGCTCGCGGATACGCCCGTCGACGGCGCGCCCGCGCAAGACGTGGCCCATCACGCGCCGGCGCCGTTCGATCCCCAGATGATCGCGGGACTGGCCAACGCCTTCTTTCAGGCGCCGCCGGCGTCGCTGGCGTCGACGCCGGTTCCGTTCGGTCTTCCGGTCGCGACGCCCAATCTTCCCGACGCGCCCGCGCCATCCGTCGTCACCACGGCCGCGCCTTATGCGCCGGCGCACGCGCCGCTCGGTCCGCCCGACATTCCGCCGACGACCATCCCCTCCGTCGTGCCGACGCCGAACATACCGGCGCCGAGCGCCCCGACGACGCTGCAATCCTCGACGCGCCCGCTCGGCCTCGCCGATCTGCCGCAGCCGGGCGCCTCGGCGGGAAGCGCGAGCCCTTCGGCCGCGCCGATCGACATCGATTACAGCGCGATCCCGCGTCTGCTGGCGGGCGACATGGCTCTGGTTCCGCCGTCACATGCGGGCGCGCCGGGTCTTGGCGAGGCGGGTCTTGGCGAGGGAACCGCCGCGGTTCCCGGCGGATCGGCGCCCGGACAAATCGACAATCTCTATTTTCTGCAGGGCCGCGCGCCATTGGGCGCGCCGGGAACGCCGCCGGCTTCGTTGGCGCCTTCTTCGCCGCGGGTCGTCGATCCGGTCCATCCGGGTCGGGGGTCGCCGGAAAATTTCGTGATCTCCGGCCCTTCGGAGGCCGATCCGCACCGCTTCTCCGACGCCGCCTCGCTGGCGACGCCGCCGGCGCCGGCGCCCATGCCGAGCGGTTACGAGAGCGGCGCTTCGCCGGGCGCGGCCGGGCCGGCGGCCAGCGACGCGCTCTATTTCGTCGGCCACTCCGGCGGACATCCGGGCCTCGCCGCGCCCGCGCCCGCGCAAGCGACGGAAGAGCCGCAAGGCTACGAACCTCGGCTCCTCGCCAGTTCGGAAGCGACGCGCGAACCCTTCGATCCCTATCGCGTCAAGCGCGACTTCCCGGTCCTGCGACAGCAGGTGCATGGAAAGCCGCTGATCTGGCTCGACAATGCCGCGACGACGCAGAAGCCGCAAGCCGTCATCGACCGTCTCTCGCATTTCTACGAATATGAAAACTCGAACATCCACCGCGCCGCCCACGCGCTGGCGGCGCGCGCGACCGACGCTTATGAAGCCGCCCGCGAAAAAGTTCGCCGCTTTCTGAAGGCGCCGTCGGTCAAGGACATCATCTTCGTGCGCGGAACCACCGAGGGCATTAATCTCGTCGCTCAGGCCTGGGGCCGGCGCAATGTGCAAAAGGGCGACGAAATCGTGATCTCCTGGCTGGAGCATCACGCCAATATCGTGCCCTGGCAGATGCTGTGCGCCGAAACCGGCGCCAGGCTGCGCGTCGCGCCGGTCGACGATCGCGGCCAGATCATTCTCGAGGAATATGAAAAGCTGCTCAATCCGAAGACCCGCATCGTCTCGATCACGCAGGTCTCCAACGCGCTCGGCACGGTGACGCCGGTGCGCGAGATGACGGCGATGGCGCATCGTCATGGCGCGCGCGTGCTCGTCGACGGCGCGCAGTCGGTCTCGCATATGGCGGTCGACGTGCAATCGATCGATTGCGACTTCTTCGTCTTCTCCGGCCACAAGGTGTTCGGCCCGACCGGCGTCGGCGTCGTTTACGGCAAGCAGGAAGTTCTCGAACACATGGCGCCCTGGCAGGGCGGCGGCAATATGATCGCCGACGTGACCTTCGAGAAGACGATTTATCAGGGGCCGCCCGATCGCTTCGAGGCCGGCACCGGCAATATCGCCGACGCCGTGGGGCTCGGGGCCGCGCTCGACTATGTCGAACAGATCGGCATGGAGGTCATCGCCCGTTACGAGCATGATTTGCTGGTCTATGCGATGGAGAAAATGCGCCTCGTGCCGGGCCTGACCTTCATCGGCACGGCGGCGGAGAAGGCCTCGGTGCTCTCCTTCGTGCTCGCCGGACACGAGACGCTGGATGTCGGCAAGGCGCTCGACCGCGAGGGCATCGCCGTGCGCGCCGGCCATCACTGCGCCCAGCCGATCCTGCGACGCTTCGGCCTCGAGGCCACCGTCCGCCCATCGCTCGCCTTCTACAACACCTGCGCCGACGTCGACGCCTTGGTCGCCGCCCTCATCAGATTGCAGAACGGACAGCCGCGCTTCGACTAATCGCCCAAGCGGCGCGCCCGAATGCCGCCAAGCTTATATGCCGCCGCCGTTGTCGAAGGATTCACTGTGCGCCTTGGCCTGGGTGACGTTGGTTCCCGGCGCCACGCTATGCGTCAGCCAAACATTGCCGCCAATTGACGAGCCCCTGCCAATGGTGATTCTGCCGAGAACCGTCGCGCCGGCGTAAATCACCACTTCGTCCTCAATGATCGGATGTCGCGCGCGGCCTTTGACTAGGGCGCCGTTCTCGTCCACCTCGAAGCGCTTGGCGCCCAAGGTGACGGCCTGATAGAGCCGCACGCGCCGGCCGATGACCGCCGTCTCGCCGATGACGACGCCCGTTCCGTGATCGATAAAAAAGCCTTCTCCGATCTCGGCGCCCGGATGAATATCAATGCCGGTCTGCGAATGAGCGATCTCGGAGACGATCCGCGCCAGCATCGTGACGCCCAGCCGGTAAAGCTGATGCGCGAGGCGATGACGAATAACCGCCGCCACGCCCGGATAGCAAAACACGATCTCGTCGTGGCTTTTGGCGGCCGGATCCCCCTCGAAGGCGGCGCGGATGTCGGTGTCGAGCAGCGCGCGGACCTTGGGCAGCTCCAAAATGAATTCTTTGGTGATCTCGGTCGCCCGTCGCTCCTGTTCGGCGGGCGTTTCGTCTCCATTGCGCGAGAAAAGCAATAGCTCTCGACGCACTTGCTCGTGAAGCGATTGCGACGTCGCATCGAGCGTTTTTGCGATGAAGAGGTCGAGGTCGCCGGCCCGCAACCCAGGTGGACCAAAATGCCGGGGATAAATCACCGCCACCAGCCCCTCGACAATATCGACCATCGCGTCGCGCGACGGTAACTCGGGCAGCGGACCGTCTTGATAACGGCTCTTCTGCGACGCGGTGCGCAGTCTGCGCAACTCCAGGACGACGCCGTCGATATGCATTCGGGTGTTCGTGTTTGGTCTGCGCTCGATCAGTTGGCTCATGCCGCCCGCCCTGGTTATCGCCGCGCCCGCTCCACGGAAGCGTCTAATGTTTTCTATAGAAATAGTAATCTATTGCGGCCGCGACGACAAGTTCGCCTCGCTCGAACATTGTTTTCGCGTGATCGCCCCAGGCCGAAAGGCGAGATCAGCCTCAGGCCTCGGCCGCCGCGACGAAACCGCGCTCCCCGCCGCCCTCACGCAAGGCGGCATCATCCGCCTCCTCGATATGATGAGAAGCGATGGCCGCGGTTCTTGGCCCCCGACGCGCCGCTATCAGGAATTCCTCGACGGCGGCGCTCGGACCGGCGACAAGCGTCTCCACCGATCCGTCGCGGCGGTTGCGCACCCAGCCGTCGAGATGCAGTCGCCCGGCCTCGCGGGCGACGAAAACGCGATAGCCGACGCCCTGCACGCCGCCTTCGACGACGATGCGGGCGATTCGTGTTCGCTTGATCACCATTTTCCTCACCCAACCGGACGGACGACGGACTCTGCGTCAAACGAGATAATAGAGTCTGTCCCTTGACGCCGAGGCCTGCGGCCTCAAGCGCCCGCGAACGGCCCGAATTGCCGCCAAAGTGGCGGAATCTTCGTCGGCGCCCTGCACGAAGACGTGATTTTTCGGCAGCCACGCGAAGAAGTTCAGACGCAGAAAGGAGTCGAGAAGATCGGGTTGTATCCCCGCGAGCCAGACGGTGACGTTTTGCTTCTGCGCTTGTTTGAGGAAGTGTTCGAAATGTTCGAGCGCCACCACATCGGGATGACGCACGCGTTTGAGACGCAGCATGACATGATCTATCGCTTCGTCACGGGCGCGATGCAAAACTTGATCGAAGGCGCGATCGAGTTCGGCGCCCGCGCCGAAGAAAAGCTCTCCTTCCAGATCATACAGCAGGAAGCCCTCGTTGGGCGGATCGGACCGCTTCTTTTCTCTAACGACTTCGCGATCATCGACCACGAGTTCGATCGCTTTAAGTTTCGCGGCGCGCGGAACGAACAAGAGGATCGAGATGGCGACGCCGATCAATATGGCCTGATCGAGTCCGAAGGCCAACGCCGAGAACGCGGTCACGACGACGACGCCGGCGTCCATTCGCGTCGCGCGCAGCGTAAAGGCGAGGCGCTTCACGTCGATCAGTCGCGCGGCGGTCAGCAACAGCATCGCCGCCAGAGCCGGCTTGGGCACGTAGCGCGCGAGCGGCGCGAGGCCAAGCACGGCGATGGCGACGAATGCGGCAGTGAGCACGCCGGAGAGGCGCGTCGCCGCGCCGGCCTGGAAGTTAATCGCCGATCGCGAAAGCGAACCCGAGCCGGGCAAGCATTGAAAGAAGCCGCCCGACAAATTCGCTAAACCCTCGGCGAGGCATTGGCGATTGAAATCGAGCGGTTGGCGCGTCTGATAAGCGATGGATTTGGCGATCGCCAGCGCCTCCAGCAGTCCAAGGAAGGCGATGGCGGCGGCGTCGGGGGCAAGTGCCAGGAACCAACCGAGCTTCACCGTCGGAATATGCAGAGTCGGCAGGCTGCTCGGCACGGAGCCCGCGACGCCGATCGCGGTCTTGCCGTCGAGGCCGGGCGTGGTCCAGCCCGCGAGATAGGCGCCCACGCCGACGATGACGAGCACGGCCAACATGTCGAACTGCGGCCACTTTCTGCGGCGCACGAAGCCGCGAAACAGCACGGCCAACGCCAACGTCACCGTCGTGGCAACGACCGCCTTGAGGTTGATCGCGTCGCCCGCCGTCAGCGTCAGCCACAGGCGATGGAGCACATGTTGCGCGCCGACGCCCTTTTCGCGAAGGCCGAGCGCATTGCCGATCTGGCCGATCGCCAGCAACAGCGCCGCCGCGCTCATGAAGCCGAGGATGACCGATTCCGAGATGTAGCGGGTGAGATCGCCCAGACGAAAAACCGCGATGAAAATTTGGATGGAGCCCACCATCACGCCGAGCAAGAACATCGCCTCCGCTGCTTCGACGCGTTGCTCGGAGTCGAAGACAGAAAGGGCGCTGAACACGACCAGCGAGATCGCGCTGGTCGGGCCGTTGATGAGATGCGAGGACGAACCGAAAATGGAAGCGACGGCGGTGACGAGAATCGCCGAATAAAGACCGTAACGCGGGTCGACTCCCGCGAGCAGCGCGTAGGCCATGCCCTGCGGCAAGGAAATCGCGGCAACCGTCGACGCCGCGACGAGATCGCGGCGAAACTCGGCCTGGCTATAGTCGATCTTGAAGGTCATTGGCGCCGCGATCCGATGATTAAGTCGATGACGCCGTTTTCGGCGAAGAACTTCTCGTTGGCGTCGTCCCAATCCCGGGCGATATCGGTGATCGGCGCGAGCGTCAACGGGTAGAAATCCACGCCCGCCTTGCGCGCGGCATAGGGCTTGTAGGGACGATAGCCGAGGCGAGCGATGGTTTCCTGCGCCTCGTCGCTAAACAGGAAGGTCAGATAGGCTTTCGCGTCGTCCAATTTGCCGTCCCGCGCGACGGCGGCGTCGACCCAGGCGACATAGGGTTCGGCGAGAATGCTGACGGGAGGATAGACGATCTCCAGCTTCCCCTTGGAATCGGCGACTTCGCGAAGCGCCTCGTTCTCCCAGGTCAGATGGACATCGCCGATTTCCTGGACCGAGAAACTGATGGCCGCGCCGCGCGCGCCCTCTTCTAGCGCGGGAACATGCTGGTAGAGCGATTGCAGATAGGCGCGCGCCTCGTCGTCGTTTCCACCGCGGGTGACGACAGCCGCCCAAGCGGCGAGCGCCGCGAGCTTGCCATTGCCCGAGGTGCGCGGGTCCGGCGTGACCACCTCGAGGCCGGGCGCCAGAAGATCGGGCCAATCCTTGACGTGATGCGGATTCTCACGACGCACCACGAACACGATGGTCGAGGTGTAGGGCAAGGAATGATTTGGCAGCCTGTCGGCCCAGTTCGGCGCGATCAGTCCGCGCTTTCGCAATCCATCGATGTCGGTGAAAAGACCGAGCGTGACGACATCGGCGGGCTGCTCGCCGCTGATGATCCTTCGCGCCTGCCGCGAGGAGCCGCCGTGCGATTGCGCGATGACGATATGACGCCCCGTCTCCTTTTCGTAAGCGGCGTCAAAGATCGGGTTCAGCGCCTGATAGAGCTCTCGGGTCGGATCATAGGAGACATTGACGAGACTGTGCGCGGCGTCGCCCGGAACGTTCTTGATCGCGATCAGCGACAGGCCGGCGATGGCCGCGGCCATCGCCCCAAAATTGAGCCAGTTTCGCCAGCGCGTCATGACGCTTTCTCGCCTTTCGTCGCCCTGATTGGCGTCGCGTTCAGCGCGTGGTGCGCTTGGCCGAGCCGGGAGCGCCCACTGCTAGATAATAGCCCGCGCCCCGGGCCGTTCTGATCGGACTGGCTCGCCCCGTGGAGCCAAGCGCCTTGCGCAATCGGCCAATCTGCACGTCGACGGTGCGATCGTCGATATTCGCGCCGCGGCCCCAGACAAAATCGCGCAGTTGCGAGCGCGAAAAAACATGTCTCGGCTTGCCCATCAAACAGAGAAGGATCGAAAATCCGCGCTTCGGGAGCTTGATTTCATTTCCCGAGCGCCAAAGACGGCGTGTCGGGACATCAAGTTCAATGTCGTCGTGAGCGAGAACCCCGCGCGTCGCCTGTCTATGCGCGGACAACGCGCTCGCTTGGCGTTCGAAGCCTCGAACCTTTCCGCCATACTCCGTGGCTTGGACGTCGTCGCGGATGGCGTTGGTGCGAGCCGCTGGCATTGCATTTCCTCCCAGCGTCGCCGAAAGCGACGCCTCTACTGCTGGCTTGGCTAATCGATTGGGTCTGGTCCAGTGATCCTCGCGCGCCCAGCCGGGCGAACTTCATGGATTGGGCAGGCCCGGCGGCTTTAGTCTACATAGCTGACATATGCAGTCAACTAATACCGGTCGTTGCTCGCGCTCCGGTCTAACGACGCGCCGTTCTCGCGCTCGTTACGACGGAAAGAAACGGCTCAGCGCCGCTAATATGATCAGCGACACGACGCCGACGCCAAGACTCCAGCCGATCAATTTCTTTTCGATCGGCAGCAGCGGCTCGATATAGCGCAGCTTGGCTTCGTCCCTGATGTTGGGTTCGCTCATTGCCTTGGTCCTTTGGTTTCAGCCGGCCAGCGGCGGTTTGACGCCGGCGAAGAACACCCATGAAATCGCCAGACCGACCCAAATAATGAAGCCGAACAGGCTGACGACATAGACGGCCGCCAATCTCGCGAAGCCGTCTTCCCAAAGCTTACGGAAGTCCGACAGCACGCCGATGGAAAAGAAGGTCAGTATGAAGAAGATCACGCGAAACGCATTCGCCTCGGCGATGGCCGGAGTGAGTTTTTGCGTCAGTCCTCCGCCGAGCGCGAGCGCGAGAACGACAACGAAGGTGAGGATGAAGCCGAGGATGAACTTTGGAAAGCGCTCCCAAATTTCCGACAGCTTCGCCTTCTCGCCTTTTTCGACGTTGATGTGGTTGGTCCAGATATACGCCAGCAGAAAAGCCCACACGCCGATGAAGATGTCGATGAAGACTTTTACCATCGTGGTGGTCGCGAGGATCCAGCCTGCTTCGTATTTGACGCCTTCGCTCGCCGCCTGAGCGAGCAGAAGCGACTCCGTGATGCCGCCGGCGGCGATGGCCGCGCCGTCCGTTTTCACCGCGAGGCCGAGCCAGGCGGCCGCGACCAAGGGCTCGCTCGAAAGGAACGTCTGCGCCAGAAACGGCAGGACCAATACTTCGACGACGGCGAAGATCACCACGAGCGAAGAGACGAGCACCGCCACCTGAGGCCGCGCGCGGATCGCGCCGCCGGTGGAGATCGAGGCCGCGACGCCGCAGATCGAAATGCCCGACGCCAGCGGCGCCGCCCACTCTCGCGTGAAGCCAAAATATTTGCGCGCGACGAAATAGACCACGGCCCAATAGATCAGATAGGCCTCGATGATGGCGGCGACGCCGCGAAGGAGCACCGACGACGCCAGAGACAATTTGCCGGCCGCCGTCGCCGCGATGAAGCCGCCGAGGATGACGATGGCGATCTTGATATAGAGTTCCGGCCGGATCGCTTCCTTGAGCCATTCCGCGAAGCGCGGAAAGAAGTTCGCGATAATGATTCCAACGAGCAGCGCGACGATGAATCCGCCCTCGTTGGTCAGCTTCAGCGACCAGGAAATGCCGAATTTCGATAGGTCGGCGGGTGTTACGGCGGCAAGATGCGCATAGGAGCCGACGAACCAGCTCGCATAGGCGATGGCGAAGACGATGGTGAAGGCGAGCGCGAAACGTCTTGCGTCGCCTCCCGACGCCCAGACGGCCAGACTCAGCGTCGCCAGCAGGGCGAGAAAAGTGGCCGCCAGCGCAAATGCGCCGCCCAGATTGGCGTAGGTTTTGGAGACCGCGCCCAGCGCTAGAGCCGGATCGATCCATACCGACGTCGTCGCGGCCCAGCCCAACAGATCGACTCCCGCGACGCCGGCGAGCGCCAAAACAAACACGAGCAGACCGACCAGAACCGACGACCAGTCCTCGGTCAGTTTGCGCGGCCGCTCCACGGCCGGCGAGAGCGCGATTTCCGACATTTCGTGGCCTTTCAAAGGAGTTGCGCCGACGTCTCGCGCCGGCCATTTGAATTCGCGACCGCCCGTGGGCGGTCGCGCTCGCCAAGGAAAACGAGGTTGAGCTACTGGGCTTGCGCCGCCTTCTGACCAATGGCCGCGCGCAAATCATCAAGCGTCACGACGCGCGGACCATGCAGCGCGGCGATTTGCGCCACGTCGAGCTTCAGTCTCACGATGTTGTCGAAGAGATTCACGCTATATGGGTTCGGCGAGGCCGGAGGAGGCGCGTTGGCCGCGGTCGGCGTATAGGCGTCGGCCTCGATCAGAATCTTCTCTGCGGGCAAATAAATAAGGCCCAGATCGTCGCTATGGCCGCTGCCGGCGATCCGATGCAGTTCGATCTTGCGGGCGCCGTCCGTCAGCTCGTATTTTTCGGCGTAGGTCTCGAATTTCGCGGCCTTCTTCGACTTCGACAGCAGATCCGGAACCAGAGTGCGCGGGGCCGCCCAGGCCTTTTCGAAATAGGGCTTGTCGCTCTCATGCGCGACGATCGTGGCCCCGGCGTCGACGAAGGTGCGCAATCCGCCCGAATGGTCGAAATGAACATGGCTGGCGACGACATATTTGATCGGCTTATTCGGGATGGTTTCCTTGAGCTTCTCGATCAAGGCGAGCGACCGCTCCTCGTTGAGCGGCGCCTCCACGAGCACGATGTGGTCGCGTTGTTCGATCGCCACGCTGTGATGCGTGCCGCCAGTCAAATAATACACGCCCTCCGCCAGTTTGTTGACCGCGACGACGGGCGGCGTAGGCTTGGCGTCCGCCACGTTTTGCGGGATCGCGATGTCCACGGCCGGATTCAGCTTCACATCGGCGATCGTCAGATCGAGAATGGGATGCTCGCCTTCGATGCGAAGGATATGCGAGGGAAACCGGACGGCGCCGAAGGCCTTGTAGTCGCTGAACTTCGTTTCCACGAGCGTGTCGCCGAGCACTGGCGTGTCGATCCAGGTGCGCACCTTTTCGACTTCGTTCTTGGCGTTGATCGTGCCGACGTAATGATATTTGCCGCCAAGCGTGAAGGACACCTCCACGCCTTCGCCCGCCGCCTGCGATTTCGCGTCGTTGGCGAGGGCGGCTCTCAGAAAGCCGTGCGGCGTCGACCAGATTTCCGCGGAGCGTTCTTCCACCGCGGCGAGTTGCGGCGTCGCGACGGGCGCCGATCCCGGCGCCGCGCCCTGCTGGGGCCCGACATTCCATGCCGCCGCGCCGTTCACAAAGGCGTCGACCTTCTGCTCGACCGGCGTCGGACGCTGACGGCCCTGCTCCACAAACTGCTTGCGGGCGATCTGCACGCGCGCGGCGGGGGCGGCATAGTTGATGTCGGCGGAGTAGCTGCTGACGTCGAAGCGCGGCCACGGCAGCGTGGGGTTGGGCGCCTGACCGAACTGGAACCATTGTCCCGAACCGGAAAATTCGATGGACTTGACGTCGGCCGCGCCCAGCGCGCTCGCGGCTTCCTGCAAGGAGGCCGCTTGCGCGGAAGACATTGCCATGGTGGCGGCCAAAGTCAGGCCGCGGAGAGTCGTGTTCGTTATCTGCATTGGCTTCCTCGGCTTAGTTAAATCATACTAACTTACTAGGTATTATCATAGGAGAGACTCGCGCGTCAAGTCTTCGCGTGGCGTTCGGCGAAGCGGGTCGGCGGCGCGCGCCTGCGTTGCATCAAGTTCGGCGCCGCCCTTCCTGTAGGCGGAAATACCGCTATTTTGGCTCCAGCCGCGCGCTAGTTTGAAACACGCCAACGACGAATGAAAAGGGGCGCTCTTGGGACCGCAGGATTGGCCGCGCGGCCGTCATGGCGGATTAATTGCGATAATATTGATATAATATTATAAGACCCTCGGCGGCCGCGAACGGCGCTGTTCCACACGCCTTTCGACGAGAATGGCCGGCGACGCGCGAACATAAATTCGCATGTCGCCGACCTCGTGAGTTGGCGTTCCGCCGCACGCTTTACTTCATGCGCGCCTGAACCTTCTGCAAGCCGGCGAGCGCATATTGCTCGTCCTTGTCGGAACCGCGCGCGCCGCCGACGCCGATCACACCGATGATCTCGTCATTGACCTTGATGAGGGCGGCTCCGGCGCGGGCGAGGTAGTTGGGGTTCGCCGCGACTTTATCGGCGAGCGTCTTGTCCGTCTTGACCTGCTCGGCGAGCGCGCCCGAGGCCTCCTTGAAGGCCAAGGCGGCCTGCGCCTTGAAGTTGCTGTTCTGGACGGCGCGCGGGCCGACACCGTCGGAGACCAGCACGGCCTTCAACACGCCGGCGGAATCGATCACGCTGACCGCGACTTTCTGATCGGCGGCCTTGCTGGCCTCGATCGCCGCCTGCGCGGCTTCCAGCGCGAGATCGAGCGCGGGGCCGCGCGCCGGGGGCGGCGGCGGATTTTGCGGCGCGCCGCCGGCGCCTTGCTGGGGCGCGCCACCAGCGGGCGCGGGCGCGTTTTGCGCGAGGGCGACGCCTGCGGTGGCCAGCAACAGCAGGACGACAGTGTTTAATCTTTTCATTTGCTTCTTCTTCTCAAGGTTGGCGGTTGAATGTGGCTCGCGGACGGGCGCGACGAACTCTGCGTCAGCGGGCCGCGAGGGAGGTGAGCGCGGAGAGCGGCGGATCCACCTCTCGATAGAGTTCGAGCGCCGCGCTCCGAGCCTTTTCGGCGCTATCGAAGATTTGCTCTTCGAGTGCGCGAAACGAGTTTTTGATCGCGAAGAAGCGGTAGCCGTCGGCTTCGCGTGTGACGACGCCAACCGCCTGCGGGCCGACTTCGACAAGATATGCGTGCAGCATTGCAGCCTCCTTCCGTTGTTTCGCGAGCCGTTCACTTATCTTTCGCGGGGAGATGAAAGGCCGTGTTGTCTGGCGGGACGACCGCGATTTCGGAATGCGAGGTTCCGTCCGGCGCCCATTCATAGGGAACGGGCTGCGCGCGATAGACGTTGTAATTGGTTGTCGGCGCGCCGGTCTCCGCATCCTTGCCGAGCCGCGGATAAGGATTGACATATTCCCAGACGATCTCGCCCGCCGGCGTCACCTGGAAGAAGCGCCCGATCTGCCCCTCGTCGATGAAGGTGTTGCCGTTCGGCAGACGCCGGGCGCTGCTGATGTGCGTGCTTCTGAAGCTCCAGCCTGAATTGCCCGAGTTCACGCCCGAATACTGCCAGACGATCTCGTTGGTGACCGGATTGATCTCGAGTACGCGCGAGCCGCCAGTTAGCGAGACGGGCGCCGGCGGATAGCCGGCGGCGCCCTGGTTGTCGAACACGAGAAGATTGCCGGCGCCGGGCAGTCCCTTGGGGATGATCTGCGCGTCGTGCTGGCCCGAAATCTGATCCACCGGGCGTGGAAGCTTGCGCGAGAAACCGCCGTTCTCCGCCGCAGGCGGAAAATGCGGGCCGAGCGTCCACGTGATCTTGCGCGTCTTGCGGTCGATGATCGCAATGAAATTGGCGTTGCGGGAATCGAAGATGAGATTGTCGGGCGCGAAGCGCTGGTCGCCTTCGTCGAACCAATGGTTCGGACCGAGCGGCTTCAGATTGTTGACGTGGAGATAGTCGGCGTTCTTCGAGCCCTTGACGAGTTTCAACTCATCGGAAGTGAAGCCGATCTCGTCGAGATGATCGGAGGCCGCCCATGTCCAGACGATGTCGCCGTCCGGATTGACCTCATAGGCCACGTCGTCGAGCACTTGCGGCGCGGCGAATCCCGGCAGCGGATAGGCGATGTTGGAGAGAACGAGCGTGTTGCCGTTGGGCAGGCGAGCGATGTCGTGATGCTGCCGCGCGCGTCCACCCGGCGCGCTGGCGCCAAATTCCCAGACTTTCTTGCCGTCCCAATCCACTTCGCCGACTGTCTTGACGACGCGGGTTTGCGCGCGGCCCGGCACGAGATCGGTTCCCTTGCCTTCCTCGGTTTCGAGCGTGACGAAAACGTGCCCCTTCGCGCCTTCGGCCAGCGCGGGGTCGAGATAGGCGACAGGTTGGCCACCGAATTTCCATTCGTGGACCACCTTGCCGTTCAAATCGATAAGGCGCGAAACACTGTCGCCGCCGGAAAAGAGGACGAATGAATTATAGGTCTTGGCCGGATCGTAAATGGTGGTTCCGGTCGGATAGACGCTGGGCTCGGCGCGCAGCGGCGAAGCAAGCGCGCCCACGACGATCAAGGCGCCCGCGAAAGCGCCCTTTAGTTCGCGCTTTCGCGATGAGCGGACCACTGGCCGAGAACGGTTTTTCAATGGCGTCATATAGGCTTCTCCCCTTCGTGCGAACGCGCGTGGCGGCGTGAGGCGATGCGAGACGCCATCTAATCATATTTAGTTTATGGGATAAAGAGATTTATACGTCCGGCGCGGGATTTTCCCTTGGGTCGTTCTGGCGTGGTCGCGCGCTCAAGGTCGGTGTGAATGAGGAGAGATCAGATATCTAAAAGATAGGAGCTGTTTTCTCGCCTTTAGCCTTGGCCGAAATCACGCTCGGCTGGCGATGATGGCGTCGGCGGCCTCCACGAAGCCGTCGCCGCCCGGTCCCTGTGTAATCCATCGGGGAGGAACGGGAATTTCCGACAGATAGCGGCGGACCGCGCTGACGCCGACGGTATGGCGGAAATGCCCGAACATCGACGCGTCATTCGTGGAGTCGCCACAATACATCACGGCGTCGCAATCGCTTCGGTGTCCACGCCATAGTCCGCGCCAAAACGCGCCGCGCCTTCGCGGTCCTAGGTAGCATCCGCCGCCATCGCCTGACAGGCATCACGATCTCGCCGAGACTGTTCGTGTGATGTTCTCGTTGGCGAAGCTCTCACGTTCCAGGGGTCAGCCTCACTTTCCGTGCTGTTTGATTTGATCGGCTGCGCTTCCGCTATTATTCACGTGGATGCTAGCGAAATTGGATTGGGCTCCTGGGCCGAATGTGCGGGTATTGGGCGCCGA
>Ga0181527_1003179_pt1 | contig 14821 bp, 18 predicted proteins | sample PEATcosm2014_Bin_30_FD_119762 | JGI IMG/M metagenome (GOLD analysis project Ga0181527, IMG submission 119762) | Peatland microbial communities from MTU Mesocosm Facility, Houghton, MI, USA - PEATcosm2014_Bin06_60_metaG | ecosystem: Environmental > Terrestrial > Soil > Wetlands > Peat | place...
CCCAGTTGTGATAGAAGAACGAACGCGCCGGCGATTATCAGCAGTGCTCCGAGGAGATACACCAAAAAAGCGCCTAGTCTCGTGAGACGTCCTCCTCCTGTGTTCCAGCCGCGATTTTCCCCATCAATTCGACCACTTCTTTGAAGCTTCGTACCTTTATAGGACCGTAGACCTTGTCCAACACGAGGGAACGGGCATTTCGCCCAACGGCAACGGCGGGCTTGCCCCGGTTGCGTATTTCGATGGTCAGGCCCTCGTCATCTAGGGCGCGGGCGGCAACACCGAACGTCTTCAACGCGGAAAGTGCATTGCCAATCATTTTATCGCTCACATCGCCGTGCTTACAACAGCAGATCCCGAAACTGTTGTACCAACTGGCCAAGCCTTTCGGGTTCAACTATATCGACGGAAACGGTGGTTCCTTCGCCTTCAACTTTGATCTCAATAGCAGGATCGTTCTGCACCTTCAGCACAAGTTTCGTGTCGTTCTGATAAATAATCTGAAGGTAGTCTTTGCTTGATCGCACAATCTCGCGGATTAGCTCCGAGTCCATAAGTCCATTTGGCATGTGACGTCACCATTTTTATATCAATTCAAGTAGATATAAGCTATACCCGCGCGTTAAAAAGCTTGCGTGCCTATTTCCTACAGAAACGACACGATGTCTACGAGTCTATTTCAATTCTACCGGACGTTCGTCCCGACGCTGCGCGGGCTGAATGACCCCGTTGTGTTATCCTTCGATAACACGACCTTTCAAAAGGCGTACGCGACAGATCCAACGATCATACCAAACCATTTCATTCACAGCGGCAACTTTTTCTCGCCCCCATATTCGGAAAAACCCGAACTGCGAACGAAAGAAAGGGTTCTGTTATTGCAGGAAAGGCTGGTGAACACCAGGACCGACGGTTTGATGACACTCAACGTTCCGGTCAACGGCGATTTTAAAACGCCCTACCGGAAGCACGTCAAAGCAGATCGTTTGAAGGCGCTCGAAACGAGCCTAAAAGCCGCTTTGTGGGCTAACGAGAACGCTCAACGGCCTGATTTGTTGTACGCTGGCTTTGAGGTAGGTACGTTCCGCGATGCCCGGTACATATTCGAGAGAGCTTTAAATGCCGGTTTGACGAAGCTCTCCGCTGGATTCGGCCTGTTTTCCCGCCTCGCAAAATTCCGCTCGGAAGATCGCTTCAAGCAGTTTGAAGTGCTCGCCGCTTACAATCAGCTCTTGAGCGAGTTTGGAGATGCGCGATTTCACGCCTCGGGAGGCAGCTCATTGAACGCCCTCGAGCTTCTCGCATACGCCAACGTGACGTCAGCAGACGGCTCCAGTGCCGTAATCGCCGGACTCGCGTATGGCTCTGTTCTAACAGGTTCAGGCAGGCTTGTACGAGCGGACAAACTCACCGAATGGACGTGCAACTGCGAATTTTGCTCGGACAAAGACCGGCATGATGCGCTCAAAGAGCTCAAGCGCTCTCCTGAGGCGCGCGCCAGACACAACGTTCACATAATGCGCCTTTCTGAAGCGCGTATAAATGATGCCCTCGAGAACAATACGATTGCAGAGCTCACCCAGCAGCGGCTTGTTGAGTATGACAAGCAAGAACTGTGGAAATGCCATGCAATCGTGAGCGAAAAACTGCCTCGGGAGTAGCCGTGCTTAAAGCCGTGATGTTCGACTGGGATGGGACGCTCTACAATTCGGTCATTCCGACCTATGAGAGCTATCTAGTCGTCATGGACGCCTTCGGTCTGCCGCAGGTAACCCTCGAAGAGTTCCGCCAAGAGAGTCGTCCCAACTATCACGATTACTACTTGTACTTGGGGATACGCGAAGACGACTGGGCAACCGCAGACGCGGCGTGGATGGACTGCTACGTGCGACACAACAAAGAGTGCGTATTGTTCGACGGCACTGCCGACGCTCTACTTGAACTGAAGAAGATGCATTTGAAGCTTGGCCTCGTCTCTGGCGGGTCTCGAGAGCGCGTGACGAGCGAGGTCAGTGAACAAGGAATCGAGGCGTACTTCGATACCATGTTGTTTGGCGACGACGTCGGATTTGAGCACGGGAAGCCAGCGCCGGAAACCTTGCTCATGGCAATAAAGCGAGCGCGCGTCGTCGCCTCAGAGGTGCTCTACGTGGGCGACATGGTCGAAGATATCCTCATGGGAAAAAAAGCGGGGACAAAAACGGCCGCAGTGCTCTGCGGCTTTGCCACGCGTCAGTTGCTGATCCGCGCCCAGCCCGATTTTGTGCTGCGCGACGTAAGCACCTTGCCCGATGCCATTAAAAAGGAAGTTTGAAGAGGGTGAACCCCTTCATTCGACGCTAATGTGCGACTTCTCTTCTTCAGGTTGGACGCGTTTCAACCTCACCTCAAGAACGCCATTTCGGTAGGTTGCCTTCGCGCTGTGGGGGTCAACCTTGACAGGGAGTTCAACGCTTTCAGAGTATTTTCTAAACTCGTTTTGGGCTTTGATATCGAGTCTGCTCTCTGTGGTGTCGAGCTGCACATCCGTTCGATCCACGCCGGGCATCTCGGCAATAACGTGAACTTCGTCCGTCGTCTCCATAACGTCAATCAGGGGCTTTCTCTCGTCCTCCATCTTGACGCTCCTACCAAAGGGCTGGACATTCCCGAATTCTCGCACTTCTGGCGCTTCGCCCGGGTGCTGCGTCATTGAGAACCCGTAAATGAAGGGTTTTGGCTGCCTCCCTTCCTGCAGGTCTCGCAGCATCTGATCCATCAGCTCTTCAAATCCTTCACCGAAAAAGTCATCGAAAAAACTCCGTCGCCTTTTCGCCATTTTTACGCCTCCTCTTCTTCCTTCACGCCGTTAATTCTATGTGTTTCAGTCTCACGCATAGCCAGCAAATTCAGGCTTTGCACCCCTCTCCTTCGGCTCTTCTTCCGTAACGGAGAACTTTGCAAACTCCGTTGCGATCCTCTCATACTGGTGAAGCATGTCGCGCGACGCCGTTGGCTTGACCCGATTGATGGCAGCGTACAGATGCGCTTTTGTAATCCGTATCGTCGGCGCCCCTTCTTTAACCTGCTCGGGCGTCATGTCGTCTCGGATGAAGCCTCGGAGAGCGAGCATCGCGCCTTCTCTGCAAATTGCTTCGATATCGGCACCGACGTATCCCTCGGTCTCTTTGGCGAGCTGCTCGATGTCTACGTCGTCTGCCAGCGGCTTCCCGCGCAGGTGGATTGTGAATATCTGCGCGCGACTCGACGCGTTTGGTGGCGGTATATACACGAGCCTGTCAAGTCGTCCGGGCCGTAGGAGCGCAGTATCAACCATATCGGGCCGATTCGTTGCGCCGATCACCACCACGTCCTTGAGTTCCTCTAAACCATCGAGCTCGGTCAGCAGTTGGCTCACTACGCGTTCCGTAACGTGCGAGTCTGAACTCGCCCCTCGGGTCGGTGCTACCGCGTCAAGCTCATCGAACAGAATAATGGTCGGTGAGACCTGCTTGGCGCGCCGAAACGTCTCGCGCACTCCTTTTTCCGACTCGCCAACCCACTTGCTCAACAGTTCGGGCCCCTTTATGCTAATAAAGTTGGCTTCGCTTTCCGTCGCGACCGCCTTGGCTAGGAGCGTCTTTCCCGTCCCCGGTGGGCCGAAGAGCAACACCCCTTTAGGCGGCTTCGTGTTGATGCTGCTAAACGCGTCGGCGTATTTTATCGGCCACTCGACGGCCTCTATGAGCTCTTGTTTGGGCGCTTCAAGCCCTCCGACGTCTTGCCACTTCACGTTGGGCGCCTCAACAAAGACCTCGCGCATTGCTGAGGGCTCGATGTTCTTCTGGACGTTTGCGAAGTCTTCCGCGGTGACCTGGAGCTTATCGAGCACATCTTGTGGGATCTCTTCTTCAAGGTCAATCTCGGGAAGGATCTTTCGCAGTGCGTGCATAGCCGCTTCTTTGGATAAGGCGGCGAGGTCAGCGCCGACAAAGCCGTGCGTCGTACGGGCGAGATCCTCCAGACGCACGTCATCGGCGATGGGCATGCCCCTCGTGTGCACCTGTAATATCTGCAGACGGCCGGCTGCATCGGGCACTCCGATTTCGATCTCCCTGTCGAATCGGCCAGGCCTGCGCAGCGCGGAGTCGATTCCTTCCGGACGATTGGTAGCGGCGATCACGACGACCTGCCCTCGTGCCTCAAGGCCATCCATCAGCGCGAGCAGTTGGGCGACGACGCGCCGTTCGACCTCTCCCGTCACTTCGCTTCGCTTGGGTGCAATCGCGTCGATCTCGTCTATAAAGATGATCGCAGGAGTGTTGTCCGACGCCTCCTTGAACAGCTCCCGGAGGTGCTGTTCGCTCTCGCCGTAAAACTTACTCATTATCTCAGGGCCGCTGATGTTGATGAAGTAGGCGTCCGTCTCGTTCGCGACGGCTTTCGCGATGAGTGTCTTTCCCGTGCCCGGTGGGCCGTAGAGCAAGACGCCTTTTGGCGGGTCGATGCCGAGCTTTTGGAAGAGCTCTGGGTGCCGTAGCGGCAACTCAATCATTTCTCGAACCAGGGCGAGCTCTCGTTTTAGGCCGCCGATATCCTCGTAGGTGACGTGAGAAATCGAACGTTCCGCCGCCACCGTCGGCTTTTCTTTAAGCGTTATTTGCGTGCTCTTTCCAGCGATAACGATGCCTGCTGGCTGGGTGGCGGTGATCACAAAAGTTATCGGGTTGCCCAGCATTTCGACCCGGAGCGTCTCGCCCTTCTGCACCGGACGTCCCTCGAGGAAGCGCATGAGATAGTCCTCCCCGCCGACGATACGCACCGGCTGGGTGGGGGCCAGCGTGACCTTCACGGCCGGATTCGATTTTGCCTTTTTAACGACGACTTTATCGTCGATGCCCACGTGTGCGTTACCGCGAATATTACCATCGATTCTGATGATGCCGAGGCCGCGGTCTTCTGGGTATGCCGGCCACACCACTGCGGCCGCTCTGTTGCGGCCCATTATCTCAATGATGTCACCACTTACGAGCCCGAGTTGTCGCATAGTATCCATGTCGATTCGGGCGATACCCCTTCCCGCGTCGCGATGGTACGCCTCGACGACTTTAAGAGTTACTTCTTCTACCATTTTTCAATTGTCTCCTATTTCGTGTGTGTAATGCGTTGATGAGCCTATCTCCCTACCTCGCTAGCCAGTACGTCTTTGCATCGATTCTTCTGATTCTCTCTCTTTTTTCGAGGTCGCGAAGGCGCTCTGATAATATTTGGGCGGGTATCGCAAGCCCTGCTGACAACTGATGGGCAGTCTTCGGCCCAGTAAGCAGTAGCGAGAGGATGTCATATTCAATATAGTCATGCGATATTCGGTCGATCTTCCGCGCGCCACGTTCCATCACTTCATTCATTAACTCTTGTACCCGTCGCTGGGCCCCCATCAGTTCGTGGCTTGCCCTTCTAAGGCTATCGAGTGTCTCAGCCACGTCGGCTAGACTTCGCGTCTTGAGTTGTATCTCACCTATCGGAGTCGAGAACTCAATGGCGCTTGGTTCCTTCTGTCCAGGGTTCGCAGTCTCAACGTCATAGCTGAACGGAGAGATTTGAATCTCAAGCAGCACGTTATCGGCGATGTGGAAGTATTTCCGCCTTCGCTCGTCGACAAAGAACGCTATGATGCCAGCCTGCTCGAGCATGCTAAGATGGCTGATCACGGCCTTGGGCGCCACGTGAAGTCTTTCCGAGATCTCGGTCACGTAAAACGGCCGCAGCGACAGCAGTTTCAGGATGTTGCGGCGATTTTGGTTGCCAAGAATGTCTAAAAGGGCTGCTTCGTCCATTGCTCTTTCTTAGCGTGTCACGGCCGGAATGGATCATGACACTAACTTATAGTTAGCTTCAATTCTATATAAAAGTTAGGCAATCAGGCACTGCTTAATCTCCGGTGAAAAAAATGGAAAAAACTGCTGAATTACCGGTTGCTGAATCGGTTGGTCGGCGCGGGATAATTGGCCTTAAATACTGTTTATGCTTAGAAACGAGGTGTGCAAATCGTGGCTAGTTTCAGCATATCAGATAGGCTTAGAGAACTTAAAAAAAACCTGTCGGAAATGGCTGAAGCTCGACAACAACAAGAGTCAGAAGTTGAGCTAAGTTCAGTACGGTTTGTAACGCCTCTTACTATCTTACCGCTTGAAGCTTACGCCAAGCATTACGGACTCACCGTTAATTGCGCGCAAGACCCTGATAGCGATGCTTGTAGGTATTTAGACACGATAGGGTTTCAAAAAGAGGCAACAAATCTTCAAAGTAGCCAAAAAAGCTATCTGCCAATTAGAAATCTACCGGCAGTTGAAGAGAACGAGATATTAGCTGATTATGAAGATACGATTTTTTCCCTAGCAGGCTTGCCAAAGGCATATGGGCTGAGAAATAGCTTAGCCATCCTCACCAGCGAACTTGTGGCCAACGTACGACAACACGCCGGTATTAACCACTATTGGATTCTTGCTCAGTATTATGGAAAATCGACTAATAAAACCTGTGAAATAGTAATCGCTGACAACGGGAGAGGATACAAAAAGTCGTTTGAAGGTACTATGTTTGAAGCAGAGACAGACGCAGAAGCAATTCAGAACGCCTTTGAAGGAAAATCATCCAAACCGCCTGAGGGTGGTTTACTCTCTAGGGGTTATGGAATACGCCATATCGCAAACACGTTTCTTAACGGTTTTCGTGGAAAACTCGTTTTTATTTCGGGAACGTCAGTACAGTATTATAAAAACAACACGACTAAGCCGAGCGAAGCCTTTGAACTTCCATGCGGCTGGCAGGGGTCAGTAGTTTGTATCAATTTCAATGCAAGAGACATAGACGCGATGGATTATATAGTCAATTAAACGCTAATAGTGGACATCTCTGCTTGGAATGCGTCTATTAAGCCTTGCACAAACTCAGGTGCATTCACAAAATTGACGTTCCTACTGCCGAGGTCAGATAGCAGCTCTCGCAAGAACGAAGGCGAGGCAAACTCTATATTTTCGAAATCAATAACGATTGGAGAATCTCCTTTAGGAAGACTTTCAACGACTTCCTCTGCGGATTCCCTAAAGCGCAACCTAGTAACACCGAACATTTGGTGCAAGTTCACGGTAGATATCTGCTCTCCCTTCGCTCTTGGTCTATCCCAGTACGGACTTTTACACTTAGGACATACTTTCGGCTCTGTTACTGACCCGCTTCTAGGCATCCAAACATGCTTACATCGCTCGCACTGGTATCCGCTAACTTGAACTTTTGCCATTGCAGATACTGTCTACTACATCCTACTTAAACTTACCTTTTAGTATATTACTTTCACTCTATGAGCGTTAGGTATATATAGTTATATACCTATTAGTAATATACTATAAGGTGGTAAAAATGCACCCACACACAACCCCACGACAATCTGCCCGCATCCTTCGTGGGCAATCTATGATTGAACAGGGCTTCGAGCCTGTGGAAACTGACAACCGGACGTTTCAGATTCATTCTCAATCCAGCGACAAGCAATACAACATCCTTCACAAGTACAACGCGTGGTATTGTGATTGCCCCGACTATCTGTACAGGAAACTTGAGTGCAAACATATCCACGCGGTCAGATTCTGGCAGGAGCTTAAGAACAAGCTAATTACCGAACACGCACAGGAGCTTGAGCTTGTCGAAGCCGAAATAATCGCTCAAAAAGAAGATGTTAGCTTTGCGTGTGTCTACTGCGGCTCTGAGGACATTATAAAACACGGCACGCGCTTGACTAAAACCGGCAATAAAACTAGAATGTGGTGTAAATCTTGCAACCATACATTCACCCTTGAATCAGAAGCCGGATTTGAAAAAATGCAAGTCACGTCGAAGCTGGTTACTATTGCGCTTGACCTGTACTTCAAAGGAACTTCTCTTCGGAAGATTGTTGACCACCTCGACCAGTTCTACGAAGTCAAGGTGCATAATACAACGGTGCTGTTCTGGATTAAGAAATACAGCGCGATAATCAGTCAATACGCTGAAACGCTCAATCCCAAACTCGGCGGCATATGGCACGCCGACGAGATGAAGGTCAAAACCAAGAGGGATGAATGGTCGTGGCTGTGGCACGTTATGGACAGCGAAACGCGGTTTATGGTGGCGAATCTCGTCACAAAAAAGCGTGAGGTTGGGGATGCTCAAGAGCTGTTCAAAGAGGCAAGAGAAGCGGGAAAACCGGAATTGCTTATCACCGACGGCCTGCAGTCATATCACAAGGCGTTCAACAAGGAGTTTTACGACCACCACCAAGAGAGCGAACACGTTGTTGCTGAGGGGTTGACGGCGCGGAGTAACAACAACAAGGTTGAGCGGCTGCATAACACCGTGAGAGAGCGCGTTAAGGTTATGCGGGGGTTGCACAGCGATAAGTCGGCTGCGGTGTTCAATGAGGGGTTCAAAACCTACTACAATTACATAAGGCCGAATCAGGCTTTAAAAGGTAAAACGCCTGCTGAGGTAGCGGGGGTTGACTTGAAGTTAGGAGAGAATAAGTGGTTGGGGTTGGTTAAGAAGGCCGTGGAGAATGGGAAGGGGTAACTGGGCCGTTATTTTCTTTTCTTTTTCCTTCCCTTTTCGCCTTTGTATTGTGAATACAAACGACAAAAATCATCCTTCGTCGTTTTCAAGTCGTCACGAATTATCGTGCGTAATGTGCCGGGTGGAACATTTTTCCGGCGGCCACTTGAGTGGACAGAAACCGTGGCACGTCGCCCGTCCACATGGGCAAGGTGATGGTGCGACCCTTCAATATCTATAAGCTCGAATTTGTATACCGAGCGAATGAAATTGAAAAGGGTTTTGCTTTTAATGGACGGAAGCTTGTCCATTCAAGCAATTTGCAGCATCTTGAACTCGATAAACTTGTTAGTGCCGAGTTCCTCTTTGCTCTCTACCCGTTGGCACAGCTTGATAACTTGCTTCAAGTTTTCCAGCGCCTCGTCTAGCGTTTCGCCGTCGGCGTGACACGCCTTAAAGGTAGGGCAGCTCACAATATAATATCCCTCTTCGTCCTGTTCAACAAAGACAGGGTAGTCCATTTGTCACCTCTAGATGCTGGCAGTCCAAAAAAATGTATTTGGTATTACCTAGTTTATGTTATAAACCTACCTCTTATTAAAAACCTGCGACGGTTCGGGGTGTGTCAGAAACGATTAAGAATAATCGCGCTAAATCATTTGGCGGGAGCCAGTAACGTAGTCAAACGGGAGTTTATCTCATCTCCCTCACTCCGCTGCGGTGCTGGCTCCTACTGCTTTTCGATTCTTAATCAGTATGCCTAAGTTAAAATAAGAAATCTTAGACTTGCTACAACCGCAGTAGACACTGGTCAACTTCCACCAACCGCTTCAGCAACCGCAGATTCAGCAGTTGGATTAATCTAGGTTAACCGAAGATTCAGCAGTGCCGGCAATCAGGCACTGGTGAATCTTAGGTGAAATCAAGTGGTGAATCTGCGGTTGGTGAAACGGTTGGTCGAAGCAATATGCAAGCCAACCAAAATTCTATAAAATCAGTACGTAATATTTTTAAACTCAGGAAAGGTGTAACAACGTGGGTTCAAATATGACAATTTGCCTTGCGACAATCTGTGATGAAGGGAAACAAGTCATCCTTATGTCGGATACTATGATTACAGAAGATGGACACTTATCAATAGAATTTGAGCACAAGCGACCAAAAATTATTAAATTAGCTGATAATTGTGCTGTAGCGACAGCCGGGGATGCTCTAGTCCATACTGAACTATTCGAAGCTGTAAGCACAGACGTTGATAAACTAAAAGAACCCAAGATTTCGGGGATAGTAGAAAATATTGTAAACTGCTTTGCAGACCTGCGGCTGAGAAAGATTCAAGAACAATTCATAAAAAGAAGAGGGATTCCCGACATAGAAACCTTCTATCGTATGCAGCAATCAATGATGCCAGATATAGCTTTGATGGTGCAAAATGATATTGACGGTTACGGGGTTGATTTAGACGTTCTCGTTGCAGGTGTTGATGCCACTGGAGCACACATCCATTATGTCGGAGACCCCGGTACGTCAATGACATGGGATTCGATTGGTTACCATGCCGTAGGCTCAGGCACCCCACATGCAGTCACCACTCTTATCGTAAACGACTACAATCAGGGAATTCCTTTGAATAAGGCTCTGCTAATTACTTATGAAGCTAAGAAAATTGCAGAAAGAGCACCGGGAGTAGGCTCAAATACCGATGTCGCAATAATTAATAATGATGGAGTCAAAATGTTCAACTCCAGTGAAATTCAGACACTCGACGAGGTTTACAAGAAAAAAGCAGAAGCCGAATTAGCGTGGAAGCAAGAGCAAGATTGGGAGAATGGTTTAGAAGAATTGACGCGTAAAAAACAGGCGGAATGATATAATGTATAAAATGCAAAGCGAGAAAATACAAAACAGATTGCGCTATTTGATTCCAAGTTTAGAATACAAGCGGAAGTTGCAGAAGAGCATAAGAGAAAAAGAGGAGAAAGAAGCGAGAAAGAAGCGAATAGTTTCCTGCATTTCCCCTTAAGTAGCTTTTTTACTGACGCATCTCTTTTGTATTATAGCCTTCCACCTATTCTCTCCAAGTTTTAGGTCAATCCCTGTAACCTCAGCCGGTGTCTTGCCACCAAGCGCCTGATTCGGCCTCACGAAGTTGTAATAGGCTTTGAACCCCTCATTGAACACCGCAGCCGACTTGTCGCTGTGCAACCCCCGCATCACCTTAACGCGCTCCCTCACGGTGTTGTGCAGCCGCTCGACCTTGTTATTGTTACTCCGAGCAGTCAACCCCTCAGCCACAACGTGCTCACTCTCTTGGTGGTGGTCGTAAAACTCCCTGTTAAACGCTTTGTGATACGACTGCAAGCCGTCTGTGATGAGCAATTCCGGTTTCCCTGCTTCTCTTACCTCTTTGAACAGCTCTTGTGCATCCCCGACTTCCCGTTTCTTCGTAACCAGATTCGCTGCCATAAACCTAGTTTCGCTATCCATAACGTGCCACAGCCACGACCATTCGTCCGGCTTTGTCTTGACCTTTATCTCATCGGCATGCCAAGGTGATAAAACTCAGAACGTCAACGCGTTGACAACTGGTGCGGCCGCGACTTCAGATTGCTGAACAGCGCTCGCGGAAGATCGCAACGCATTTATATGCAAATTGACGTTCACTATTGGGGTGCACTATTTCGATTCAGAACCTCGAAGCCGGGCATGTCCAAGCAAAATGACGAACTGAAGCGCCGTGTATATGAGATCTTTCAGCCCGCCCCTGTGGACGAGGCCCGCGTCGTTGCGGCGCGTCGTCGGGATGTTTCCACAGCTACGCGTGTTCGCTTCTTTTTGATAGCATTGATCTGGCTGCTCGTATTTGTCGCCATACTCGCCAGCTACAGCGGTATATACCAACGATATTACGAGCTCTTTACGGCAGTGTTTGTCTTTGCGATCGCGGTTTTTACCATCGAACTGCTGCTACGCTTATGGTCGTGCACGGTAGATCCGCGGTTTAGAGGTCCGATCAAAGGCAGACTAAAATGCCTATTCACAACATCCCTCCTCGTAAATCTGCTTGTCATTGTGCCTTTTTATGCCAAGCCGTTTTTTCCAGGAGCGGACGTGTTCGTAAACGCAGCGATAATCCTCATAATCCTCAAGCTGCTCACGTATTCTAGTGTATTCAAATTCGTCACCGATATTCTGAAAGCGAAAAAAAACGAACTCGTTACTGCGCTGGCAATCGACGTAATCTTGCTAATAACGTTCTCAAGTTTCATGTTCATGATCGAGCACGCCTCAGACCCGCGCGATTTTTCAAGCATACCTGCTGCTGGGTGGTGGGCTGCGCAGACCTTAACCACTGTTGGCTACGGCGATCTTGTCCCTACGACAGCGCTTGGGCGAGGTTTGGCAGTTATTGCAATGTTCATAGGCATAGCCACTTTTGCCATTCCAATTGCCATTGTCGGCGCCGGATTCACTGAGGCGTTCGAAGCCCGACGGAGCGAACAATTGCAGGCGCGGGCCGCTGATCCGTGTACATTGCTGGTCAATTTGACTGATCTCAAAGAGCAAGGAGTCATCACCGAGGAGGAGTTCGCGGCCAAGAAACGGGAGCTTTTGGCCCGGCTCTGACCCCGTTTGTTGGGCAAGCGGTGTTTCCCGCTTGCCAGCCGCGCAGTACGTTCACGACTGAGAAATCAAGCGAGACCAATACGTTTTTCCCGTGCGGACGATATGCTTAGTGAGGAGTGAACCGATGGATATTATTTTTGCAATGGACATTCGAGGCGGAGTCGTCGTAAAAGGCTACACGGGCGATCGAGAACGATATGAACCCATTGAACGCCATAGCAAGATCTGCACGACATCAGATCCGCTAGATGTCATTGACACCATTAAACCGAGGAGGACATACGTCGCGGATCTCGATCGGATCCTCGGTTCGGGTAGCAACTCACTTATTATCCAACGCATAAGCGCACGCACAAAAACCTTGATCGACACAGGGATCCGGCGGCTCGATGACGTCCGAGAGGCCGAACGAATTGGTGATACGGCGATAATTGGCACCGAAACGGGCAGTCTCGACGTAATTCGAGCGGCCCAATCCATGAGGATCGCCGTCAGCATCGATATGAGGGAGGGGAGCGCAATATCCCCAGATCCAGCACTTTCCGGAGATCCTCTCGAGGTTATCGAGAAGATGAACCTCTACAAAATGAGCGAACTACTCGTATTGAACATCAACCTAGTCGGCACGAAGCACGGGGTCGAGTTTGATTTCATAGAGAGAGTGATCGACGTTTCGGGACATCCAATTGTTGTCGCTGGCGGAATAAAGAACACTGAGGACTTGGATACACTCGAAGATCTCGGCGCTGCAGGCGTTATTCTTTCGACTGCGATTCACGAAGAGATTATCCCGGTCGGTCTCGTCCGATAGAGAACCAAAACCAAAAAAGGCGATCGGAACGGAGCCTGCCAGTTCTCCGCTCCAAAACGCTCTTACAAGACGGGCAGGTACCGTCTGATCTCGTACTCCGACACCTGGATGCGATATTCATCCCACTCTTTCTTTTTGAGTTGGATGAAGCGATCAAAGACGTGATTGCCGAGTGCGCGCCGCACGAGTTCAGAGTTCTCGGTCTCTTTTATGGCAAGTCCCAAGTTCTCGGGAAGTGAGCCAATGCCGTGCGCATCGAGCTGTTGCGGCGTCATTTTGAAGATGTCCTTCTCAACGGGGTCAGGGAGGTCATAGCCCTTTTCGATTCCGTCGAGCCCGCTTGCGAGCATTACCGCAAAGGTTAGATAGGGATTACAGGCCGGATCGGGACAACGCAGTTCTGCTCTCGTTGCGAGCTCGTTTCCGGGCTTATACATCGGCACGCGTACTAGTGCCGATCTATTCCGCCGCGCCCACGAAATGTAAACAGGCGCTTCATAGCCGGGGACGAGTCGCTTGTACGAGTTCACCCATTGGCTCATGACGAGACAGAATTCCTTTACGTGCTTCAGCTGCCCGGCAATGAATCCTTTACCCATGTCTGACAGATGGTACTCGTCATTAGGGTCGAAAAACGCATTTTTCTGGCCTTTGAACAGCGATTGGTGCGTATGCATCCCGCTTCCGTTCTCACCAATTATAGGCTTGGGCATAAAGGTCGCATAATAGCCTGCCCGTAACGCGATCTCCTTGACGACGAGGCGGTATGTCATAACGCTGTCGGACATGGTCAAGGCATCCGTATATCTGAGATCAATCTCGTGTTGGCTGGGGCCAACCTCGTGGTGACTGTACTCGACGCGGATTCCCATATCTTCCAACGCAAGTATCGTGTCTCTCCGAAGATCGGTGGCCTGATCCAGCGGGGTAAGATCGAAGTAACCGCCGGTATCGATGATGTCGGGGCTCTGGCTATTCGCAAAATAGAAGTACTCGAGTTCCGGCCCGATGTAGAATGTGAGACCTTTCTTCTCTGCTCGCTGGAGATTTCTTTTGAGGACGTATCTAGGATCTCCCTCGTAGGGCCTCCCCGACGGTTCAAGCACGTCACAGATGATTCGTGCGACGCCATTTTCCTTTGGGCGCCAAGGCAATATCGCAAAGGTGCTGGGGTCTGGTTTCGCCATCATATCTGACTCCTCAATCGTTTGATAGCCGCTGATTGAAGAGCCATCGAAGCCCATTCCTTCATCGAGAGCCCCTTCGAGCTCGTCGTTTGTTATTGCAAAGCTTTTCAGAGCGCCGAGGATGTCCGTAAACCAGAGTCGAATGAACTTGATGCCCTGTTCTTCGACTTGGGCTACAACATAGTCTTTGTCCTTCGTTTCTGCCATGGAAAATCTCCTGTTCGTAATTCTCAGTAGGAAATTACGTTCCGCTTTAGGCAGTAATGAAATATAAACATTTCCAACATGCCACCCTGCGGGGGAATGCAGATTACAGCGCTGCGCAGCACGGTCGACTCAACGGTGTTTACAATCGTTGATTAAGGAGCTTTACATCCATGAGAGCTGAGATCGAATGTACCTTCACGGCTATTTCCAGCTCATACAGTGCCGCCATTGGATTTGCTCCGGCGTAATTGTTGATCTCGACAACGTCATTTTCAGCGCAGATTCCAAGCGAACTTTCTTGAAGCGGGCTCTCGATCCAGCCGACGATGCCTGCTTTTTTAGCGTCCCGGAGCAGTTCGATGGATTTTTCAGATGCGATAGCTGGAACGGTCCTAACGTTCGCGAGTACTGTTCCTTCTCCGCTCCG
>Ga0181527_1003180_pt1 | contig 14818 bp, 10 predicted proteins | sample PEATcosm2014_Bin_30_FD_119762 | JGI IMG/M metagenome (GOLD analysis project Ga0181527, IMG submission 119762) | Peatland microbial communities from MTU Mesocosm Facility, Houghton, MI, USA - PEATcosm2014_Bin06_60_metaG | ecosystem: Environmental > Terrestrial > Soil > Wetlands > Peat | place...
CTCGATGAGAATGTTCTGGCTGAAACCCGTGAAAATTCCCCACGTGCCGCAGCTGTCGACGGTGTTGTCGCGGATGACAACGCCCGTGTCGGTCACCGCGCGTATTCCTGCACGTGTGATGGTGCCTGCATTCTTGACGGTGAATCCGTCAACGATGATGTAGCTCGCGCCTTCGAGATCGATGCCATCCGCGGTCTTGGCGTTGCAGCTGTTGATGACCGCACCCGTTTGGGCAAGGAACACGATCGGCGACGCGGCAGTGCCGTTTCCTGGGTTGTCCCATCCCATTTCAAATCCAACGTACGTGCCGGGCTTCACAATCACCGTATCACCGGGGACGATGTTGTCGGCGGCGTGCTGAAGAGTTTTCCACGGGGCAAGCGAGGTGCCGGCGTAGGTGTCGTTGCCGGCGGAACCGTCGACAAACCGCATTCGGGCGTTTGCAGGTAAATAGGCACTGGCAACACAGAGAACAACAATCGAACAGAGTGATTCTTTCATGGTTATCCTTCGTTTTTGCACCACCGAGGGTACCAGGTGTGTGTTCCGGTTTAATTGACTCACGATATTCGGGAAGAAACTCATGTCCGAAAGATGACATGTCGCCTTGCTCCTCGCAATGACGCGCATTCTGCTGCAGTTACAGCTGCCACTATTAAACGCCCCCTTGCCCACAACCTTTCCCGCGTCAGGGCGGTCCGGCAACGAGGCCGAACGGCCGAGCCTGCAGGGAGGACCGGTGCCGAAGGCAGACGCCCGGCATTTCCCTTTTATTAATTTATTGCGTCACGATCCCCCTCATCTTCACCACCTCAAAATCGCTTCCCGTAATCTGCTTGAGCGTATTCAGTTCGTCGTCGTCAAATCTGCTGTCCGGTGCGCCCGACACGTACCAATTGGAGCCGTTGTCGGCCATGATCATGCCGTAGGTCTTGAGCGCTTTGAGGATGACCTGCATGTTCGCGGAATAGCCCGAAATATCGACGTTTGCCTTGAGCCTCACGCGCATGCCCATGGGCGGGAGCGTGTCTGCGGTCTTGCTGCTCGCGTAATGCGTGGCCGGAGGAATATAGGCGTTCCGCGAGTTGACAACAGTGAACCGGACCGCGTGCAGTATTTGTTTTTGTTCGACGACTTCGTCGTAGCGCACCAGGCCGGGAAAAATGGGCAGCCCGGCAGCGTCGGCAGACGTCCAGCCTGCCGGCCGCAGAGAGTCGGAATCCAGTTTGAAGATCGCGCCCGAGCCTGCCGTCCAGCCCGTCCCGGGCGGATACGCCGCGTACAGCTCGTACAGGATCCAGTTGTCTCTGTCAAGGATAAGGATGTGCCGGTCGCCCGTTGAGGCGGGCCCGCCCTCGATGGGCGCATCCGCCGGAATCGGATACGGGCCGGGATCGCTTTCGTCGGCGTAGTCGAAGGTCACGTTGACTTTGGGCACCTTGGCGGTCACCACCACATACGGAATACCGCACACGCCGCCGTTCCACTGGCCGCAGAAGTCCGGGTGCAACGGCACGTTGAGCCCTATACCCGCGATAATCTTGTCGGACAGCGGGTCCACCGAATCCTTGTCGACCGGCGTGTTCCACGGATTGTCGTCCGGGAAAGGCCGTGCGCCATGCAGGCTCGCGCCGATCCCGGTGTCGATGGACGACGTGATCACGAGCTTCAGGTTCGACTGCGTATAGGAGCCGAGGCCCTGCACAAGCTGGTTGTAGCGTGCGGCCGTTACCTTGAGAGAATCAACCCCGGCAGACGTTTTCGACAAGGTCACGCCTTGATTTCTTTTTTGAATGAGCGAGTTGACCGCACTTCCCTGTATGTCAATAACTTTAAAGGTGTATGATGACGAACCAAGGTCTATTCGGACAATTTTCAACCCCGCTGCATCATGCTTGCCTATTCCAATTGAATAGCTACCGGATTTATACACCTGTTTGGCAATGGATTTTGTTGCCTCCCCCTTGCAGTCGAAAACCGAAAGAGAGATCGGTTCATCATTCGATAATGAGAACGTGACGAAACTTCCGCTCATGGATACGGAATTGACGCCGGCCCGTGACACTGCAGACACCACGCCCGCATTTCCCGCAATCGAAAAGGCGCCGCTGCTGTCCGTTGTTGCGGACAGCCCGGCTTTGTCAAGCGCCACCAGCGCGCCGCGGACGGGCATCAAATCTGGATTGGTGACGGTGCCGGAAATGGAGACGGATTGGGCGCTGGGAGCAAGAAACGCGGCCAGAAGAAGAACCGCTGACGAACCGTGACGAAAATTGCGAAGATTTGGATTCATATGATCGGACCTCCTTTGCCCGGGAAAACGAAAAAGTTAGCCGTTCACGTTTTTGTGCCCGCCGAAGATGCACAACCCTATTTCTCTTCATTGTACAATTAACGATCCCCGGAAGTACATGGTTCTCGCTTTGGCTCAGGAGCAATTGTCGCGGGTACTGGGAAGGATGAATCGGCCCAACCAGGCCTCTTCTCGTCAGAATGACGTAAGAATTCTCGCAAGATCAATCAGCCCCAGGCCCTGGGGGTACTTGAGCAGATACGACGGTTCCGCGGCGGCGGTATGGAACTTTTTTCGGAAATGGTACAGGTTGTGAAGGTTGAATGCCTTGTTTGCAAGCCACATTCCCACGTTGGCGACAAACCGCGAAGGCCCGGACAGCGTGCTCACGTCGAGCTTTGGAGAAATCCCGAAGGTGACCATCTTGACGCCATGCTTCTTCATTTCGTCGATGATGGCGAGCGTGATCAGCTCTATCACGCCGTACGGCGCGTCAGGATTGCGGATCGCGTCTTCCAGGAGATAGCCGTCCCTGCCGAAAATGGGAAGGCAGGCAATGAACGCAACGGGCGTTCCGCCCACCTCGGCGTAGAAATACCGCTTGAGCTCCCGGTGATCAAACAGGTTGAGACCCAGGATATGCGCCTTGAACCGGTTTGTTTTTCGAAGCCAGCGCATCGATATCTCGCCGAAAACTTTTTCCAGCGCGGGGTCCGGCCCTCTGCTGTGGTCGTATTCTTTGACAACTGCGCCTATCCGCAGGGCATGGTTTCTGGCGAGCCGCACCATTTTCCCCTTGTCACCCTTCGGCGCGTACAGGGCCGTGTCAAAAATGAAATCCTCGCCGATGCGGATGGAACTGAAGTCCATGTCCTCAACCGCGTTCTTGAACTCTTCCCCGCAACAGATGCAGATAAACTGTTTTCCATGTTCCTTGCAGAATGCGTTGAACTCCGTCACCGCCTCGCGATACTTTTTCGGGTCGCAAATCGGCTCGCCGAATACCACGAGCATTTTGCCCGCGCCCCTGTAGCCGACAAACCCCTCGGTTGACTTCAGAGTGTACGAGGTCACATCGTCGTACAACAGAAGCGTGGAAAACGAGTTGGTGCCGAATTTCTTGATTTGGGCAAGCCGAAAGGCGAAATCTGGAACGGTCATGCGGTGTGGAATTCCTTATTGCCGCGAGAATCTCTTATGATTGAAGCACCTCGCAGCAAGCTGCGAGGAATATTCCATCCCTGTGGAAAAAACCAGAGTAATGGTCGCTCGCTAACCCCGAAGCACCACGACTACGACTGCATACAACGCTACAGGAGTAGCCGCGCAAGCGAACCTTCGAGGAATGCGCTCGCCATGGGATTCAATTGTCCTAAAATAATATAATGGCCCGAGCACCGCGTAGCGTCGTATATTTCATGGTCTTTGAGCTGCTAGCTTAATTGGCAAAGCACGACATTCTTTCTGTCGGAGATCGGGGTTCGAATCCTTGGCGGCTCACCAACCTCCACTCAATTCATTCTTCCCGACCTTTCCTGTTGCGCGTGCTCAACACACGAAGGAGACAGCGGACGCTACGTCTTAAAACGCAAGCACACTTCCCACCCGTAGCGCAAGCGCCGGCCCCAGAGACACCGTTCCCGCAACCCATCCGCCCGATTTTGCCTCAATCTCCGCGTACGCGCTCGAAGCGCTTGACAGCCGCACATCCAACCGCTGCGACGTGAGCACGCCCGCCTGAGCCGCCTCGCTGTCGAACCGCTGGCCCTTGGGCTGCAGCCAGAGCGCCAGCCTCGGCGACCAGGACAGCAAGGAGGCGGGGCCGCCAAGGGGAAGGTCCAGAAACGTGCAGTCGATCCCGGGCAGAGCGATGCGGCCGTTGCAGAAAGCATTGGCGGAAGCGACAAGGCCGGCATTCCCTGCTCGCATCTCCGTGATCACCCCGACCTCGCAGCCGAACGGGGTGAGATAGTGCCTCAGGCCTGCAGTGAATTCCACATGCTCGCCCAACAGGCCGGCGCGCCACGGCGCGACGCCGTAGAGTTGCGGCCGCGCAAAGTTGACTAACGATAGTGCCGCCTGCAGCCTCAGGTAGCTTTGTTCGGCAGGAGTCAACTGAGACCAGAGGATGTACCGATTGATGCCGAGGCCGCCCGGGTGAACGCCGCGCGCCGCGTAGGGTTCCTCGGGACGGTGCAGGTCGTAGGCCCATGCGGAAAAGTCCCACCCCACGACATCGCGCTGGTCAACCGTGGTTTCCTTCGCGTTGAACTCGCGGGTTTCCTCGTCGGCCTCGGACGTGGTATTGAACCACAGATAAAACGACATCGAGAACAGCGAGTAGAGTGCGGACGGTTCGATGAAGGGCGCGCCGTGCATCATCCCGTCCTGCAATAGCGCTTCGGCAAGGTCCACCTGGGCTTCGTACCCGGCTGCTTCACACCGCACCAGTTCCTCCGGATGTTCCGCCTTGAGGTTTTCCAGGGCCTCGTCGGAAACATGATACACGTTGAGTTGCGTAATGTCCGGGTTGAAATCGTATATACCGTCATAGGAAAAGATTCCCCTGTTGGAAAGCACGGCGCGGTGGAATTCCTCGTGCATCCACGTGATGCCGAAAGGAAGGTAATTGTCGAGGAAGATCCTGCCCAGTTCCAACCCGGTAATCGCACCCAGCCGGGCAACGGGGCTTCGGATTCCAACGGTGGCCAGTTGCATGCAGACGCCGGTGGCCTCGCTAAACGACAGGGCAAGCGATTTGGACTGGTCCATGGTGGGCCAATAGGCGCTGCTGCCCGAATTGGCGGGAACATCGGCAAGGACAAGGTCCAGGCGGAACAGGGGGACGGCCGCGGAGTCGGTCTTCGCGCCTCGGGCCGTGACACACAGAAACGCCGCCGCTATAGAAGCTGCAACAAATACAGACCGCACGAACTCCCCCACCGGGTTACCGCGATTTTTCCGAAGCAATGCTCTCGCGCAGGTCGTAGAGCATCCATTTTCCGGCACTAATGCTGTCGCGGTGTTCCCGAATGAGCTTGAAGAACCGCTTTATGCCGTACGGCTCGTTGCCGTTTGCGTGCACGAGCACGATCGACCCGTCTTTCGGCAATTGATTTTTGGCAAGCCACGCATCGGTGCCGACCGGGATCAGCCCATAAGCGGTGATCTTTGCAAACACGAGGCTGTCGGACACAAGACCGGGAAACCGGAAAAACACCGACGGCGTAATGCCGTACTCTATCATTTTCCGTTCGGTCTTGAGCACTTCGAGATCGAGGTTTGTCCCTTTCTGCAGAAGGAAGTTCTCCTGAACCGGAACGCTGTCGTACCACCGGTGATTGTATGAATGGTTGATCCACGTGATGGCGAGATCGCCTTTCTTGGCAAGGCCGATCAGCCAGCGCAGGTCTTCCTGATGGCCGTTCATCCAGTTGCCCGTCACCGAAAGCGCTATCGGTATCGGCTTCTCCTCGGGCATGAACTGGTCGATGAGCTCAGCAAAGAATTGCCTGTCCAGCGGCAGTTTGGACGGGCACAAGTCCGCGGTGAGATCAATCCCTTTCTGGCGCACTGAGCCGTGGGTGAGCCCGGCATCCTGGACAAGGGTCGACCTTCTTTCCGCGCTGTCAAGAGCCGTGATATAGGGATCGGCCTGGAATTCACGGCGCATTTCCGCGAGAGAGGCTCTGCCGCAGCGGCCGCTGTCCCGGGCGACAATACGGGTGAAAAGGTCCCGGGTATTTACCACCAGGTAATAAGGTCTTCCCGCGCGGGAAAAGGAGCGCAGGGCTATATACGAATTGGTATCGTTGTAGACCGCGCACCTGCCGAAAAACACCGAATACTTTTCAACACGCTGCGAGAATACTTGGCAATGGAACAGAGCTATGAGGCTAAGAGCGAGCGCGGCAATGCTGTTTTGTCGGTTCTTCATAACGATGTGTTCCGAGACCGCCTTCAATGGATTCGGTTTGCAAAAGGATCGTTTCGCATCAAAATATATCATCTTGGCTAGGGAAGCCGATGTCATGATGAATACGAAACCCGCAGCTTGGAGCGAGACCCTTCATAACCAAAGAGTTGATGAAGTGATGACTTGATGAGCAGATGGGCTTCGGACAAGCCTTGTGGATCGCATCGGCAATTCTCCGGGCCGAATGACAAGTAACGCAAAGAATCTTTGGTTACCCCGGTGCAGCGACACTTTATTGGTGCCCCCCAACGAGAATTTAAATCTCGCAGATCAACTGCCTTGGGGGTCACCCGGCTCAGCTATCCAAATACATTTCTTCGCCCTTCGAACAGACAATGTTATTCATCCGTGAAATTTCATCGGTTTTCTTTTATATTATGAGGTACCGGTCGAAATCCGGGCAAAATCGGTTGTTGACCGGTTCGGGGTGCGGCAATCTTCTGCTCGCGGTCGAACGCGTGGTTCGTCCAGTTTTCCACCGGAATGACGACATAAGTGACCGGATGTAAAAATGTCACCAAAACTGCTCACCGGCCGGCTCAAGTGGATACTTGCCTCCCTCTTGTGCGCCGCATCGCTTGCGTGTTCTCCTCCTATGTATGCGGGCGGCGGGTCCGATACCGAAGTGTCCGGCCGCATTGTCGCCCCGGACGGCAGCGGCATTCCGGGCGCCGGCGTCACCCTTGTGCCGGCAGACTTTAATCCTACGCTGAGCGGCCAGGTTTCCGGAAACGAAACCGATACCACCGACTCCACGGGAACGTACCGTTTCAAAGGCATACATCACGGCAACTACGACCTCCAAGCCCTTGGCCTTGCCTCCGGCTTGAGGCTGCTTGCGAGCGGAATTGTTGTGCAGTCCGATCGTGGAACCCTTGTCCTTTCCGAAGACTCGCTGCGGAAACCCGTCCGCCTCCTGGTAAACCTGCCGGACAGCCTTGTACAATTGTCCGGCTATGTGATCGCAACAGGCACAACCATGTACGCGAAGAAAAATGCCGGCGACAAGTCGGTGATGTTCGATTCCGCTGCCCAGGGCGTCTATCCCGGATTGCAGTTCGAAGCAAATACTTCCGGTCCCACAGTGCAGCTCTTTACAAATGTGGCGGTCGGGCCTTCGGACACCACGGTCCTCAATCCTTTCCCGGGTTGGGCGCATTCGGCGAAGATACAGGTCAACACATCCAACTCGGGCGTTCCCGTGCAAACCACCGTTGTCGATTTCAGCCTGGTTGTCCGGCTCTCGGCCTCCAACTTCCCCTTCTCCCAGGCCCAGCCGGGCGGGGCCGACCTGCGGTTCGCAAAAGCAAACGGCAAGGCGCTGCCCTACGAGATTGCGGAATGGGACACGGCGGCCGTTATCTGGGTTGGTCTCGACACCGTGTGTCCGGAAAGCGCACTGCAGTTTGTACGGATGTTCTGGGGAAATGCGGGCGCAACCACGCTCTCGAACCCTGCCGCGGTTTTCGACACCAGCCGGGGGTTTGCAGGCGTGTGGCACCTTGAAGAGGATCAGGCCGGCGTTGGAACTCTTGGCCTTTACAAAGACGCAACGCCCAACGCAGCCAACGGCAACGACTACGTCTCGTCGACCGGCAAAGACGGTTTTGTGGGTAAGGGACAGGCGTTTGCCCCGGGAGACAGCATTCCCACCGATGCGCCGGTAACGGACATGGCAGCCGCGGGCTTCACCGCATGCGCGTGGGTGAATCTCACGGCGCCCGGAGGCGTGGTGTTCTCAAAACGCAAAGACGACACCATGGCCGATACCGGCGACAAGGAATTGTGGTTCGGCGACAGCGCGGCAACGGGCGCGCCCGGCCTCAGGCCTACCTTCAGGGCCATTGGCCAGGGCACCATAACGGCCCAGCGCGACATGCCTCTTAACCAGTGGCATTACTACGCATTCCGCTGGCAGCCGTCAACCGGCACGGCCACCTTTTTTGTGGACGGCGGATTATGCGGCTCCACAGGTTCGTATTCGCCGCAGGCTGCCGACAATCCCGCGGCCTTTTTCACCATCGGCTCTGACGGAACCCGTTCCATGAGCGGCGCGCTCGACGAAATTCACGTGTCGAAGGTCGCCCGTTCGGACGACTGGATCATGCTGGCATTTGAGAACCAGCGGCAGGACCAGCACGTGGTAACGGTTATTCTGGAAAAATAGGGCCTTTCCTTTCCGGCAAACGAACGAAGAGAATCACGCAATCAAAAGATTCTTTGTCGCCCGCTTATTGACATCCGCTGTGTTCCTTATTTGCCTGATACGCTGAGAAAAGGAGGGGAAGAATGCCGGGACGTTTCCTGGGATCAGGCAAACAACAGGCGGGACGTCCGCTCCTGTCCGGTTTGTCCGCCGCTGTCATCGCAGTAATGATGCCTGCGATCAGAATCCCTGCCCAAACCACGGCCGTGCCGGTCGTCAATTTCCTTGCTTCCATCGGAGTATGCACGCACATCGGTCAAGGCGTTGATGGGGCATCTCAGAGCGCCGCCGCAATGGCGTATGCCGGCATCCGATGTCTTCGAGATGACGGGAGAACTGAGCACATCCAGGACTGGATCACCGTGTACAAACAATCAGGAGTCCGCACGGCGCTGTTGACCGACCTTAACATCACCAGCACCGTCAGCATGGCCGTGCAGTTGAAGGCTGCAGGTGCTTTGCTGGCCGTTGAAGGTCCGAACGAACCCAACAACTGGCCGGTCACCTACCAGGGTCAAACGTCTTCGAGCACGACATCATTGCCCATTGCAAAGTTCCAGAAGGATCTTTTTGCCGCGGTCAAAGCGCAGTCAAGCCTCAACGGTATTCCGGTTCTTCATTCCAGCGAAGCAGGCGGGTCGGAGCCGGACAACTGCGGATTGCAATTTCTTGCAATCCCGGAGGGCGCAGGTACTTTGATGCCCGACGGAACGGTATTCGCCGATTATGCGAACACGCATAACTACGTCTGCGGAACGCAAGGCCTTGGCATAGGCGACAACCAGGCGTGGAATGCGGCGGATCCGACCTTGAACGGCCAATGGGACGGGCTGTACGTTGAGTACGGCCATACGTGGTGGGGCGCCGGTTTCAACGGCTATACGCACGACCAGCTCCTGACGCTGCCGCGGGTCACCACCGAAACCGGCTGGACGACAAGCGGCGGTTCGAACACGATCACTCAGGAACAGCAGGGCCGGCTCTTCCTGAACCTTTATCTTGCCCAGTTCAAACGGGGTTGGCAGTATACGTTCATTTACATGTTGAGAGATGATCCGAGCCAGGGCTATTGGGGATTATTCAATACCGACTATACTCCGAAGGTATCCGGAACGTACCTTCACAATTTTACGACAATACTGGCCGACGCGGGCGCCATTGCCTTGCCACAACAGCTTGCGTATGCCATCCCGAACCAGCCCGCAACCGTGCATGACTTGCTTTTGCAGAAGACCGATGGAACGCTGGAACTCGTGGTATGGAGCGAAAAAGCAAACGGTTCAAGCGCTATTTCGGTAAACCTGGGCGACACTTTTGCCAAGGTAAATACTTACGACCCCGTACAGGGCGTGTCGCCAACCCAAACGCTTACCAACGTGAGCGGTGTTCAGATGAGCGTAAGCGACCATCCCGTTGTTCTGGAGATTTCGAATTCTGCGGGCGTGGTTCCGGCGCCGGGGTGCCGTTTGATTCCCAGGGACCTTGAACTCAGCGTCGCGTTCCCGAACCGGTTCACAAAGAGCACTCGGATCCAATACGGCATGCCCGTATGCCAGGAAGTGTCAATCGGCGTTTACGACGTTCGGGGCAGGCTGGTGGAAATGCTCGTGCACGGGCGCCGGGAAGCAGGATACCACACGGTTTTCTTCGGCATCGGTGACAACACTCCTTCCATCTCAAACGGCGTCTATTTTTGCCGGATGCAGGTGAAAGAGCAATCGCTGGTGCAAAAGTTACGGATCTTTCGATGAGTCGCGCATCCTGAGAGACTTGGAATTTAGAAGCAAAATGCGAATGTCGACCCAACGACCAACCTCTAACACTTCCTTGCACTCAATCTTTTCTTCTCCGCGTTTCCCGGCATCTCCGTGAGGGCTTCTTTATTCCGTCCTGCCGTACGCACCCCGCCACAATCGCCGCAAGCGCCGGTACATCGCCGCCCTGCCCGATCACTCTTTCAAGCCGTTTCAAGGCAACCGGTATGTAGGCACGGTACCAGTCCTTCCCTTTGTGAAGAGAGAGGTTTGCGTACGCGCCGAGCGCCTGCATCAGCCGCTGGATGGAGCATATGCGGAAGGACTGGGGCGTCACCTCGAACGGCACTCTTGACAGATAATATTCAAACAGGCGTTTGCTGAGGGAAGGCGTAAGGTTCGGCGCGTAGGGATCGTAGAGAAGGGACCCAACATCGTAGCCCGCCGGACCGCGGCGCGCGCCCTGGAAGTCCACGAACCGGGCCGAACCGCCGTGCAGCAGGATGTTTTCAGACTGAAAATCACGATGGATGCACACCTTGGGAAATCCCGCCGCCTGGGCCGCGATCCGCACCCGTTCCTGTTCCCACGCAGCCGGCAGCAGCTTGTCGAGCCCAAAATACTCCTTGACACAATGCGCGGTGAAGTACTCGCTTTCCCATAGGAACATGTCGAGGTCCATGTCTCGCGACGAAATGGTGGCGCATGCGGAAGGGTCAACCTGCTGCCACACGGCGAGGGCGTCGAGGACCACACGGTACTGCGCGGCCACTTCCGCAGCCTTGGCCCGGCCACAGAACTTCTTGAGCGTGACGGCGCCCAAGTCTTCTTCGAGGATGAGGCCGTGTCCGTCGTCGTAGGCGAAAATGCGCGGCAGGAAGGGAACGCGGACGGCAAGATCGCGCTGGATCGAAATGAACCTGTTCCAGTCGTGGTCCTCGCTGTTCCACGCGACAAGCACAAACGATTCTTTGGTCGCGGGTACGTGCACCCGGAAAAACCTTCGGTCCGATCCCGCGCGGCCCGCGCAGGTTACGGAGCACGACGATGTGTCGAACGCCGGGATCGTCTCCTTGAGAAAGCCCATCTGCGCAGGCGTCAATTGCACGGCTTCAGGAGACAAGCGGGATCACTCCGTAGGATGTTACGATGGCGTTCTTCAGGACCGTGCCTTCCGGAACTGCCGCGTCTTTGAAAACCACGGTGCGCGACAGCGTTGCAGTGGCCGGAATGACGTCCGTGTCCACCCACGAATATGGGCCGAGCCGGGCCGCAACCGCGGGATCAAGCGAACGCGGGTAGGCCTTTTTTCCTTCTTTGTCGACAACAAGATTGGGAGGGACGCGCATCTGGCACGTTCCGTCGAGCGCGTCAAAATGGATCGCGGCAAGCCCGGCGGGCGTGCCGAGGTCCTTCCAGTACATCGGAGGAGTTTCGACGATCTTCACGCTCATGCCCGTTCCCTGTATCCGTTTCCAAACCGGCAAAATCGAAAAGTCTGCTTCGTCAAGCACGGCAAGCACTTCCCTTTTATAAAACGCAATACCGAGGAACTCGGCGCCCGCGCCCTTTCCCCCCGGCTCGTGCACCCTGGACAATGCTTCGGACCGGGCCCCGATGTAGTCTTTGGATTGCGCATTGTACAACACCGTGCCATCTTCCGCGGGTATGGCAACCAACCCCGCGCTGCAGTTGAGCGCAACGAACGCTCCGCACAGCTTCTTCAGGTCGATTGCGGCGACAATGTCCACATTCGCAACGCAAACGATGTCGTCCGAGGCGAGAAACTCCTTTGCAAAATAGAGCGCCCCGCCCGTACCACGGATGCGGCCGGTTTCATGGAAGAGCTCGCATCCTTGTTTCCGGGAATCGAGAAACGCCCGTACCTGGTCCGGGTGGTGATGCACGTTCACCGCAATTCGTTCCATCCCCTGGGACCTCAAAAAATTGATCGCGCGGCCGAGCAGGGGTTCCCCGCACACCGGCACAAGCGCCTTTGGAATATGGTCGGTAATGGGCCTCAGGCGCGTGCCGAAGCCGGCGGCAAGAATAAACCCGATCACTCGCGTTCCTCGGGATAGTGGGCAACTTCGCCAAAGCGGGTCACGAATGGCCCGTATGATGCCTGCCAGGATTCCTTTTCCGCAATCAGGTTGCCGCAATTCTCGAGCGTTGCATGCAGGCGTTCGCTCCCGGACAGAATGTCGAACGGCAGGTGGACCGTGTCGTATTCGTACGGCGGCTCCTTAAAGGCGAATTTTCCACCGGATGTCTTGAGGATCGCCGCCAGGAGCGCCGCGGTTGTGAACACGGGTTCGTACGCGCGCGGGTCGTTTACATGCACCTGCAGGCCGCGGCAATAATCCCCCTGCCATTTCTGGAACGTTGGGATAAAATCGTGCCGCCGCAGGACGCACCCGCGCACACCGATCCTGTTTGCTTCCGCGATAACCCCGTCCGCGTCCAGGTAGGGCGCGCCCACGATTTCAAACGGGCGGGTTGTTCCTCTCCCCTCGGACGCATTGGTGGCCTCAAACAGCACCTGCCCCGGATACACCACTGCGGTCTCGAACGCTGGCATGTTGGGCGAGGGCAGCACCCAGGGCAGGCCCGTTTCGGGCCACAGGGAATTGCGCCACCAACCATCCATCCACACCACGTGGAGGTCGGCGCCGGGATGATGCAGACTCTTGACAAGCACGGCCATTTCTCCCATTGTCATTCTGTGACAAAGCGGAATCGGCGCGCCGCCGACAAACGAGTGGAACCCGTCGGAGAGCACCGGCCCGTCGAACCCGACGGCCGCAATCGGGTTCGGCCTGTCGAGTATCCATAGGGAAAGGCGCGCCTCACTGCACGCCTCTATGCACAGCTTGACAGTCCAGACATAGGTATAGGGACGCGCACCCACGTCCTGCAGATCCACCACAAGCGCGTCGAGCCCTGCAAGGCTTTCGACCGTCGGTTTTCTTCTCTCTCCGTAAAGACTGTACACCGGGATCCCAAGGACCGGATGCACGAACCCCTGCCACTCGACCATGTTGTCCTGGGTCTGGCCGAACATGCCGTGCTGAGGGCCGAACAGGGCGCCAAGCGTGCAAGGGGAGTTGCGAAATACGTCGACGCAGTGGACATACCCGGACGTGATGGAGGCTGCGTGACACAGCAGGCCGATCCGTTTTCCCGTGAGTTCCCTCGGAAAAGCGGCTGCAACGATATCGAGGCCGAAACGAGTCATGGGATTTCTTCGAACGTTGAAAGAAAGCTTTTTGAAAATATACAAAGGGCGGGTCGCCCGGGGCCAAGGAATTGTTCGGGGAGAATTGCGGATTGAAGGTGCAGCAATATCTAAATGCAATTGAAGAACCCCGCCCCAAGTGGCGGGGATTCTTCCATGCCAAAGGAAAACATTCTTGTAATTCGCCCGCTAACCCCGCGCCAAGTCGCGGGGATTGCGCGGGCTAAGGCATTCAAGTGCTGTTGGATGGCTTATCTGGAAATTATGATAAATTAATGTCTCTATCCTTGTTTTCCGCTGCACAATCCCCTGTCCCCAAATTATTTTCGCTCATAGGATTCTTCATAACCAAAGGAGAAAACCATGAAACTGCGAGCCATTGCCTTTCTCGGCATTTTGATGCTTGTTGCCGCGGGTTCCAAACCGGTGCGCGCCCAGATCGAGGTATCGGTTCGGACAAACTTCAGCGATCTTGACCAATACGGTGAATGGATCCATGTGCATGGATACGGCACCGTATGGCGTCCCTATGCCGAGGCCGGTTGGCGGCCGTTTACCTATGGTCATTGGGTTTACACCGGCGAAGGTTGGATGTGGGATTCCGATGAGCCTTTCGGCTGGATCGTGTGCCACTACGGCAACTGGTATAACGACGAGGAACTCGGTTGGCTCTGGGTTCCCGGTTATGAATGGTCTCCCGCACGGGTTGAATGGAACGTTACCGACCGGGAAATAGCTTGGGCGCCCCTGGCGCCCCCTCCGCTGGCAGGACGCCACCACCACAGGTTGATGCACGTAGAGTGGACGACATGTCCCGCGCCGTTCTTTACAGCGCCGGACATACGAACGCACGTGGAAGTGCGGGCAGGTCCTGTGGTGGCCGAGAACCGCGTCCGCGTGTACGGCGCACCGCCCGGCCTGGACTTTGTGCGCAGGGTAGTGCGTGCACCTGTCGTCACGGTGGTCCCGAACAGGGTTTCCGTCGCCAGGGGCGAACGGCCGCTGGTGAGAGTGGAGGTTCAAAGCCAATCGCGTCCTCAGGTTGTTGTGCCTGTAGGACCAAGATTCCGAAAAGCAACCGTTCGCGGTTCGGAGCAGCAGTCAAGCGAGGTGAGGACGGCCCCGCAACAGGATTCGAGACAACGGGTAGTGCCTGCCGAGAACGACAATTCTCCTCAGACCGCCGGCGACCGGCCTTCGGCCAAGGTTCGTGTTGAACAAAATTCGGACCGTGACGACGATCAGAACGTCAAAGTGCATCCCAAGAAAGACGACGAAATACGCGTGAACGTGGAGCCCCAGTAGCGGTTCAACTTTAACAAATGCAAATCAGGTAGAAACACGTTATAAC
>Ga0181527_1003181_pt1 | contig 14817 bp, 10 predicted proteins | sample PEATcosm2014_Bin_30_FD_119762 | JGI IMG/M metagenome (GOLD analysis project Ga0181527, IMG submission 119762) | Peatland microbial communities from MTU Mesocosm Facility, Houghton, MI, USA - PEATcosm2014_Bin06_60_metaG | ecosystem: Environmental > Terrestrial > Soil > Wetlands > Peat | place...
CTCGCTGTGGGCATCAGCCCGGCGCTCATGAGCTTCACCCAGCGTTGATCACGGACCTGGTCATCCTCGTCGGTATGTGGCTGGCCTGCGAGGCTCGCCGGGGCAAGGCCGGTATCTGCAGAGCAGTCGCGGTCTTCGCGCTGCTAGCGTCTCCGAGCCATTGCCTGGTTGTCTACCTCCTGTACGGGCCGTTCCTCAAGTTCGATCAACCGCCCACCCCGATGGGGGCCCGGCGGGCGCTCGCAGGCTCGACCACGCCGTGCACGACCACGTCACCGACGCGCACCCCGGGCTCGCCGCGAAAGGCTCGTCACACCATTCAAGGTCTCGCCGTATGAGAAGAACTAGATACCCGTCAATCCTGCCTGTAAGTGAGCGGCCAGTCGGGCAACCGAGCGGCACTGCAGATGGCCCGGTCTCAGTTCCGCCGCCAGCAAGATGGCGCCGGCAACCCCGGCGGCGCCTCCGAGCCCGGGTCCGACGACCAGCTCCTCGATCTGACCTGCTTCCGGGAAGTACGCCACGTCGAGCAGCTCGCGCGCCCTCAGCCGGATCCTCGGCAGGAGCGCGGCGTCCCGCATCACGCCTCCACCGATGACGACCCGCTCAGGACGATAGGTGCAGATGAGATTCACCAAGCCGAGGGCTATGTATTCGCTCTCCAGCATGTGCGCGTCGGGGGGCTCCAGGGATGCCTGCGCCCAGAGCGCCGACCGCTGTGCCTTCGCCGTGCCTGAGGCCAGGCCTTCCCAGCAATTGCCATGGATGACGCAGTTCCCGGTCCACATCTGTTCGGGAGCGCCCGGCTGACAATCGGTGGGGTGCTGGGGAATCCGCATGTGTCCCATCTCGGGATGTGACCGCCCGTGAACCACTGTCCCGTTGACTATCGCCCCCACGCCGATCCCGGTGCCGACTGTGATATAGAGCACGTCGGAATATCCCTGGGCGGCACCCCAGGCCCGCTCGGCTCGCGCGGCTCCATTGACGTCGGTGTCGAGCTGCACGGGCACGCCGAGGGCGCGTTCGAACTTCGCGCGTACGGGCCAACCCCGCCACGCGGTCTTCGGGGTTGCCTGCGTGATGACGCCGGTCTCAGGATCGAGGGGACCGAAGCTTGCAGCTCCCAGGGACACCAAGAGGCCCGAGCGCGTCTGCACGTCACGGAACCAGTCGACGGCCGCTTTGGTCGTTGTCTCCGGATCGGTTGTCGGGATGACTGTGCCGGTCCAGGCGTCGTCCGAGCCGTCGCCGACCGCGCAGACGCATTTCGTGCCGCCGAGCTCGATGCCGCCGTATACAGCCACGTCGTGTTCCTCCTCTTGCCAAGCCGGGACCCGTCCGAATCGGGTTCGGCTCTCTATCTGCTCACCTCGACGGAAGGCTCTGCTCGTTCATGGGTGCTCGACCCGCTCCCGATCGGCTCGGCGGGCTTCAGGCGCGCCGTGCTGGTTCGCTCGGGGATCCTTGTCGCCACGGCCATTGCGAACTCAACAGGGAGTTGGCAAACGACTGTCATGGTGGCTCGTCAATGTCCCGCCGGTGATCGGCGCGAGACGGGAGGAGACCGGACGCCCCCGTGCAGGAAGGCTCTTCCCGGCACCGGTTGTCCGAGGTCGCCGGCGGCCCGGCCGCACAACTCGTGTCGGTCACAGCCGTGCCGCCAGAGCCACGGCGACTGATGCGAGCCGACCAGCGAGCTCACGGGGCGCCGCCCAGGCTTTGCTCTCTTGTCGGGTGACGAGCGGACGCCCGGCTCGTGCGCGTGAAGCCTCCCGGCGACAGCGAAGCCGGCACCGTGGCCGGCGCTCAAGACGCGGCCACCCGGACGAGCGGCTTGAGGAGCGACGGATCGCGACGCGCCGAGGTGAGTGCTTCCTCGCTCGACTCCAGTGAGAACCGTGCGTCGACGAGCCCTTCGAGATCGATCGCCCCGGAGGCGATGAGCGCGATCGCCTCCGGGTAGGTATTGGCGTAGCGGAACGTGCCGGTCACGCGGATCTCCCGGGTCTGAACGCTGGAAATGGGGATGGGCACCTCGGAGGACGGGCACATCCCCACCAGCACGGCGGCTCCCGCCGGGCGCACGCACCGGATGCCGTCCAGGACCGCGGCCGGTGAGCCCGAGCAGTCGATGAACGCGTCCGCGTCCGCCGCCTCCCGCTCGAGGCTCGACGAGGACGTGTCGACCACCGACGTCGCGCCTATAGCGAGCAGGCGTGCTCTGCGCGCAGGCACCGGGTCGCTGACGATGACCTCCGTGGCACCGGCCGCGAGGGCCACGAGAGTGACCACAGCACCGATCGGCCCAGCACCGGCGACCGCGACGCGCGCCCCCACCGTTATCTCCGCCTTGCGACAGGCCCAGAGTCCGACCGAGAGCGGCTCGCAGAGGGCGCCGGCGTCATAGGTGACCTGGTCGGGCAGCCCGAACGCGAAGTCCTCGTGGATGCTCACGTAGCGGGCGAGCGCGCCGTCAATCGGCGGCGTGGCGAAGAAGACCACGTCCCGGCAGAGGTTGTAGTGGCCGGTACGGCACTCCCGACAGGAGCCACACGGCACGCCCGGCTCGAGGGCTACTCGCTGTCCGAGCTCGTGTCGCCGCGCGAACTCCCCCCGGCCGACGACGGTTCCCGAGGCCTCGTGGCCGAGCACCATTGGTGCGGTTACAACGAAGTCGCCGATCCGGCCGTGCTCGTAGTAGTGGACATCTGACCCGCAGATGCCGACTGACGCCACCTCGACGAGGACCTGCCGGGGGCCTGGCACAGGCAGCGGCCGGTCTTCTATGCGGAGGTCGCGTATGCCGTGAAGCACGGCCGCCTTGTTCGACAATTGGACCATCGGCGTTCAGTTCCTTCCTGACCCGGCGCACCCAGAGACTAGCCCCCGGCGGCGTGACCGCTCAGGTGCCCGGGCCGTCCGCGAGCCGGCCGACTGCCGGGTTCCTCAGGGGACGATTGCCGCTTTCATGCAGGATGGATCGTGCCGCAGCGCCTCGATGGCGCGGTGGTAGTCGCTGAGCCGGAACTCGTGGGTGACGATGCCCTCGGTGCGCACGCGACCAGAGCGAAGCACGGCAAGGGAGCGGTCGAAGCAGTGAGTCTGAGCGAAAGAGCCCTTCACCGTCAGCTCGCGACGGAACACATCGTAGGGACGGATCGAAAGGAGGGCCTGTTCGTCGGCCATCCCGTAGATGAGGACGGTGCCGCCATCGCCGGTGAGCGGCAGGCACAGCTCGCCGACCGCAACGGCGCCGGTCGCCTCGACGACGACGTCGTAGCCCTCCGGCGCGTTCTCGCGCAGCACCGCGAACGAAGCGCCCGGATCCGCCCGGTCGATCTGCACCGTCGTGTCGACCCCGTAGCCGCGGGCCAGAGCCAGCTTGAACTCCGTCGGGGCCGCCACGGTGACCCGGGCCGCCCCGCCGTGCACGAGCAGTTGCGCCAGCACCAGGCCGGTCGGGCCCGCTCCGAACACGAGCACGTCCGAGCCTGGCCGCAAGTTGAGCACGTCCATTCCGTGGATGGCGCACGCCGTCGGCTCGGTCATCACAGCAACGCTCAGATCAAGGTCGTCGGCCGGGAAGCACTTGTCCGCATGCACGATGACGTACTCGGCGAATGCCCCCGGCCCGTTCACGCCCAGTGAGTAGAAGTTGCGGCAGAACAGCGGCTCGTCGCGCCGGCAGGACCGACAGTGGCCGCAGAGCACGGTGTTGTCGGCGGCGACCCGCTGGCCGAGCGCGAGATCGTCGACCGCGTCCCCGACCGAGTCGACGCGACCGACGATCTCGTGACCGGGCGTCAACGGGTATTTCGAGAAGAAGCCCCCGTCATGGATATGGAGGTCGGTCCCGCACATGCCGGCCATCTCGACGGCGAGTCGTACCTCTCCCACGCCAGGCTCGGGTGTCGGAACCGTCCGCACCTCGAACTGCCGCGGTGCGTCATAGACGACTGCCCTCATCTGGCGGACCCTGTGAAGCCGATCTGGACGCCGGACGCGGTCGGCGCCTGTGTCTGTCTCATGATGAGACCATACCGCCGGGGCCGTCGAATGAAACGAGTCGCCGTAGGTGGCTCAGCGCAAGGTGTATCCCCCGTCGATGACCAGCTCGGTCCCGCAGCAGTAGCTGGAGTCGGTGCTCAGCAGGAAGGCCACCGCCCGGGCGATCTCGACGGACTCGGCGAAGCGGTCGAGGACGATCCCGGCCTTCCACTGCTCGAACAGGTGCGTCTTCAAGCTGAGCAGCGGCGTGTTGACATAGCCGGGGGAGATGGCGTTCACCCGTACCCCTCGCGGCCCCCACTCCACGGCGAGGGACTTCGTGAGGGCTGTGACCGCCGCCTTCGAGGCGTTGTAGGCGCACTGGCGCTGCGGGAAGTTCACGATGCAGTTTCCCGATATCGAGGCGACGTTCACGATGCTCCCGCCGCCATGCTCCAGCAGCCGGCGACCGAAGGCACGGCAGCTGAGGAAGACGCCGCGCAGGTTCACCGCCATCACGGCGTCGAATTGCTCGACCGACATCTCCTCGGCCGGCACGTTGTTCTCCACGATGCCGGCACAGCAGATGAGGTCGACGGGCCCCGAGGCGAGCTCATAGACCGAGGCGACCGCCTCGTCGACGCTCGAGGCCACGGTGACGTCGACCGGCAGGGAGCGCACCCCGGCCGGAGGGTCGGGGTCCCTCTTGAGGTTGAGGCCGAAGACGGTCAGCCCCAGGCCCGTGAGGTGCTCACACAGGACCCGTCCGATGCCCCCGCTCGCTCCGGTTACCGCCACGTGCTCGTTGAGGAACTCCATTTGGCGCTTCCTTCGCTTGTCACCGCCCCGGCGGGGCGCTGTGAATGCCGGTCCGGGCCGGCAATGCGCCGGTCGAGAGCGACCGCACTTCGGTCGAGAAGTTACTTCGAGGACGGTATTTGCGTCCACAGGCCGGCCGAGCCCATTGGTCGTGCCCGGCCTGCTCCGGGGCTCGGCGCACGCCCGGGCGGCAGCGGAGGCTCCGCATAGCTTTCCGTGAGGCCGGGTCCCAGCTACGGTCTTCGGTGGAATCGGTTGGAACGACTCGTTGATCTGGGGCGAAGCCCCTTTTGCGGAGGTGGTATTGATGACGCGTGTCGCCGGGGTCGACTCCTCGACTCAGTCCTGCAAGGTCGTGGTGCGCGACCTCGACACCGGTGCCCTGCTGCGCCAGGGGCGCGCCTCGCATCCTGAGGGCAGCGAGGTCGACCCGGCCGCCTGGTGGTCCGCGCTGCAGGCGGCCATTGACGAGGCCGGAGGGCTGGAGGACGTGGCGGCGATCGCCGTCGGCGCGCAGCAGCACGGGATGGTCTGTCTCGACGAGACGGGGGCAGTCGTCCGTCCGGCCCTGTTGTGGAACGACACGCGCTCGGCGGCGGCGGCCGACGAGCTTGTGGCCGAGCTCGGCCCCGGCGAAACGGGCCGGCGGGCCTGGGCCGAGGCGGTCGGGACCGTGCCGGTCGCGGCCTTCACCGTCACCAAGCTCCGCTGGCTGGCCGAGAACGAGCCCGACTCCGCCAAGCGGGTTGCCGCGGTCTGTCTGCCGCACGACTGGCTCACCTGGCGGCTCATGGGCTACGGGGCGGCCGGCCAGCAGCCGACGAGCGGCGACGTCCTCGAGAGGCTGGTCACCGACCGGGGCGACGCCAGCGGCACCGGGTACTGGTCGCCGGCCACGAATGCGTACCGTCCGGACCTGCTCGAGCGCGGTCTCGGCCACAGCGCGCTCCTCCCTCGGGTGCTCGGAGCATCTGAGCGAGCCGGCGCGACGCCAAAGGGGACCCTGCTCGGGCCGGGAACCGGGGACAACGCCGCCGCCGCGCTCGGCATCGGTGCCGGACCGGGCGACGCGGTCATATCCATCGGCACCTCCGGCACGGTGTTCGCCGTGGCCGAGCGTCCCACAGCGGACCCGAGTGGGTTCGTGGCCGGGTTCGCCGATGCGACCGGCCGTTTTCTTCCGCTGGTGTGCACGCTGAACGCCGCCCGCGTGCTCGACGCGGCCTGCGCGCTACTCGGTGTTGACCACGCCGAGCTTTCCCGGCTCGCCCTCGGCGCGCCGGCCGGCTGTGGAGGCCTCGTTCTCGTTCCCTACCTCGAGGGCGAGCGGACGCCGAACCGCCCGGACTCGACCGGCGCCGTCCACGGACTGCGCCTGGCCACCGCCACGCCCGGCTATTTCGCCCGGGCGGCCGTAGAAGGCATGCTCTGTCTGTTGGCCGACGGACTGGACGCGCTCGTCGGACAGGGCGTCGAAATCTCCAGGGTCGTCCTGATCGGCGGAGGCAGCCGCTCGGAGGCGGTGCGGCGGATCGCCCCGGCCATCCTCGGTCGCCCGGTCGTTGCAGCACCAGAGGGCGAGTACGTTGCCGACGGCGCCGCTCGCCAGGCCGCCTGGGTGTGGACCGGGGCGGAGGCACCCCCCGTCTGGCTGGTCGAGGGCGGTGCCAACTTCGAGGCCGGAGCGACACCGTGGGTCCGCGAACGCTACGCCGAGGTCCGGGACCTCACCGCCCGTCAACTCGATCACGTCGGATAGGTCTGCGATCACCTCGAGGTGCCTCGTCGCCTGTCCTGGTGCGGATCCGCGGCCAGCCGGGCTGCGAGAGCTGCGCACCGATCCCCTTGTTGGTCCGGCGGTAGCCGGCTGCTCGCGGGTTGCAGCGCAACTGGGCGACGCTCAGGCCACCAGCGTGGCGACTGCCTCCGGCGACAGCGGGCGCGCGAAGAGGAACCCCTGACCCTGGTCGCAGTCCAGCCCGGCGAGCGTGTCGAGCTGGTTGCTGGTCTCGATGCCCTCGCCGACCACGGTTATGCCGAGCGCGTGGGACATCGCCGTCACCGCAGCGACGATCTCGCGGTCGCGCGAGCTCCTGCCGATCTGGGCCACGAAGCTGCGGTCGATCTTCAAGATGTCGACCTTCGTTCGCTGCAGGTGGGCGAGCGACGAGTAGCCGGTTCCGAAGTCGTCGAGGGCCAGGCGCACGCCGAGCTTGGACAGCGCAGACAGTTTCTCCTGGAGGTCGCCCCACTGGCCGACGAACGCGGTCTCGGTTATCTCCAGGCACAGCAGCGACGGCTCGATGCCGTGGCGGCCGATCACCTCGGCGACACGCCCGGCGAACTCGGGGTCCAACAGCTCGCGCCCCGACACGTTGACCGCCATGGTGAAGGCACTCGGCCAGCTGTCGCTGGAGGTCCACTCGGCGAGCTGGCGGCAGGCCTCGTCCAGGACGAACGAGTCGATCTTGCCGACCAGACCGTGCTGCTCGGCGAAGGGGATGAAGTCGTCGGGCGCCACGACCCCGCGCTCGGGATGGCGCCAGCGCACCAGTGCCTCGACGCCGACCAGCGACCTGTCCTCCAGGGAGAACAGCGGCTGGTAGAGCAGGAACAGCTCCGAGTCCTCGATCGCACGGCGCAGCTCGTCCTGGAGTCGGCTGGCCACGGTGCGGACGCGGTGGGCGGCGTCGAAGACCCGATAGTGGTCCCGCCCCGTTTGTTTCGCCCCGTACATCGCCTCGTCGGCGTCGCGGATCAGCTGCTCGGGCTCGGAGAGGGGATCGTTCGTGACCACGACGCCCACGCTGCAGGTCACGGAGAGGTCGTGCCCGTCCTCCACATAGGGGGCGTGCATCCCCCGGACGATGCGGTCGGCGATGAGACCGACGTCATCGTCGTCGCGCAGGGCCCCGCACAGCACGACGAACTCGTCGCCGCCGAGGCGGGCGACGGTGTCGACATGCCGTGACAGGAGCGAGAGCCTGTGCCCGACCTCGGCGAGCAGCTGGTCGCCGGCGTCGTGACCGAACGAGTCGTTGACCAGCTTGAAGTGGTCCAGGTCGACGTACAGCAGAGCGAGCCGGGACGGCTGCCGTTCCAGGGCGACAAGAGCCTGGGACAGCCGGTCCATCAGGGCGACCCGGTTCGCCAGGCCGGTCACCGGGTCGTGCAGGACCTGGTAGGCCAGGGCGTTCTCAGCCCTGACCTGCGCAGTGACGTCGCGGGAGATCCCGAAGGTGCCGATGATCCGGCCGTTCTCATCACGAAGCGGCATCTTGGTGGTCGAGACCCAGGGACTGGTTCCGTTGTGGAAGGTCTCCCGCTCCAGCTTCCCCACGATCGGCTCGCCGGTGCGGATGATCCGCTGCTCGTCCTCGAAGGCGGCTGCGGCGTGCTCCTCGCTGAAGAAGTCGAAGTCGGTCTTCCCGAGTATCTCTTCCAGGCTGTGGCCCGGGGCTGCCGCGGCGATCCAGCCTGCGCTGACCAGGAGGAACCGGCTCTGCTCGTCCTTGAAGTACACGCGCTCCTCTGTGGTGGCCAGCAGGTTGCGCATGCAGGTGCGCTCGGTCCCGCGCAGCGGTTCGCTCTCCTGCCACGCCTTTGGATGAAACTTCGCCCTGACCGCCGCTCGTCGCGTTCTCATCGATGATTACTATCGGCCGGTTTGCCGGAATGCTTAACGCTGGCCACGGTTCGGGCGTCTCGCTGTCAGTACTGCGCGGTTCAAGTCGCTTAGCTGCGGTGACGATAGAACTACCATGCGGCAAGGCTGCTTGCGGGAGCTTTCTCATCTGAGCAGAGACGGGCTGACCATTGGCTTCGAATAACGACAGGCTGACCATTGGCGTCCTCTCGCCACAGTTGGCGGCGACGTTCTTCGGCAAGGTGTTCGCAGGCATCACCGAAGTCGCTGCGCAAAGCGGCGCGGCGGTGGTCGGAATCCAGACATTGGATCCGGGCGACGTCGATGTGGACCGCGCCGTGTCGCGCTTTCGCTGCAGAGCGGGCTGGGACCGTTTCGCGGGCGTGATCGCCCTGGTGAACGCCGTTGAGCCCACGTACCTGTTCGAGCTGCAAGCAGCCGGGGTCCCCATCGTCCTGGTGAGCAACGAGGTCGAGGGGCTTGCATGCCCGGTGGTCTCCTCGGACAACCGCTCAGGCACGGTCTCAGCCGTTGACCACCTCATAGAGCACGGACATCGTCGTATCGCTTTTGTGGGCAACCTGGGACAGAGCGACATCCGCGAACGCTACGACGCCTACTGCCAGAGCCTTGCACGCCACGGCATGGGGCCTCAGGACTGGCTGCTTTTCGAGGCGAGCGACCACGTCGAGCGCGGTGGTGCCGAGGCTGGCGAGGCCATGCTGGCGGCGGGGCTCCCCTCGACCGCGGTCGTCGCCGCGAACGACTTCAACGCCATCGGGATCATGAGCGTGCTGAAGAAGGCGGGGCTGGTGCTTCCCCGCGACCAGGCGATCGTCGGCTTCGACGACACCGAGGCGGGGGCGTTGACGACCCCGGCGCTGTCGACGGTTCGCCAGGACTTCGCAGCGATCGGTGCCAAGGCGGCCCAACTGGTCCTCGAGCTCGCCGGCCACGACGCACCGGCGCTGCGCCACCGGGTACCCACGCGATACATCGTCCGGTCCTCCTGCGGGTGCGCACCGGGCAGCCCGGCACGGGGCGACAGGGCCGGCGTGGCTTCGGGCGAGCCCGTTTCTGGGGACCTACGACGCATGTTGCTGGAGCTGTTGACCGAGCAGGGGGCGAGTGAAGACGAGGCCAGAGAGGTGGCCGTGCGCGCGGCCGAGGTGATCGCGGAGGTTCTCGAGACGCCGGGAGACGAGCTGACCGAAGAGCTGACCGCGCGGCTGACCGCGGCGGCCGAGGATCTCTGCTCTTCGACCAGGCGTTTTGAGGTCGTCCCCGCGTCGGTCCAGTGCGCGCGCAGCTTCGGGTTGCAAGCTGCGTCGCCCAAGGCCGAGGGCAGCGAGTTCGAGCGCCGAATCGGCGTGATCTCGCTCGTGCTGTCACGGGCGTACGCACATGAGCAGGAGAACGCGCAGCGCCGGCTCCACCATTCGCTCAGGGACGAGTACCAGATCAGCCTGGACCTGTTGCGAAACCCGGCGAACGCCCACGGCGGCCTGCCCTTCCTGAGCCAGACACGGGTGCGAGCCGCCTACCTCGGGCTCTGGCGGGACGCGCCTTCGGACAGCACTGAGCGCCAAGGCGAGGACATGATCATCGATCTTGCCGGCTCCTTCGTCTCCAACCCCGGCGACAGCCTCCCGGTCGGAGGCCACGTCGGGGTCCGGTCCTTCCCCCCGCCCGAGCTCGTCTCCCTCGCCCAGCCGGCCGCGGGGGAGATCACCATCGTGCTCCCGGTCAGGACCGCCGCCAAGGACTGGGGCCTGCTGGCCCTTGTCAGCCCGCTCGAGACGACGGTCGTCACGGGGCGCGACTTCTACTTCCAGTGCGCGGCACTTCTCAGCATGGCGCTCGAGCAGGAGGGCATGGTCCGTTCCCTGCGCTTCAGCGAGGAGCGATACGCCCTGGCCGCAAGTGCCGCCAACGACGGCCTCTGGGACTGGGACCTCCTTGCCGGTCGCGTCATCTTCACGGAGCGGTGGAAGGCCGTGGTCGGATGCGAACCCGGCGAGATCGGCACGAGCCCCGACGAGTGGCTCGAGCGGGTCCATACAGAAGACCGGGCAGAGCTCTACGCAGGGCTCGACGCGTGCAGGAACGGCGACTCCACGGCCCTCGAGTCCGAGCACCGCCTGCGACACAGCGACGGCTCGTACCGCTGGGTGCACTGCCGGGCGCTGGCGATCCCCGGCGCACCGAGCCCGGCCACTCGACTGGTCGGCTCGATCACCGATATCACCGACCGACGAGATCTCGAGGAACAGCTGCGTCACCAGGCGCTCCACGACTCTCTCACGGGGCTTCCCAACCGCGCCCTGGTGCTCGACCGGGCAGAGAGGATGCTCGCCGCGGCGCGCCGCAATCACGGCTCGGTGTCGCTGCTGTTCATCGACCTGGACAATTTCAAGGAGGTCAACGACGGCTTCGGCCATGGCACCGGCGACGAGCTGCTGGCCGCCGTCGGGACACGACTGCGCCGGGTTGCCCGTGAGGCCGACACCGTGGGGCGTCTCGGCGGAGACGAGTTCGTCGTCCTCATCGAGCACGGGGCGCTGGCGGACGCCTCCGAGCTGTTGGCCCAACGTGTGCGCGACGTGCTGCACCCGCCATTCCTCCTGGACGGCCGCGAGTACCTGGTCAGTGCGAGCATCGGGATCGCCACCGCGTCCGATGGCACCGCCGAGGAGCTCCTGCAGGAGGCGGACGTCGCCATGTACCAGGCGAAGAGCTCGGGCAAGAACCGCTGCGTCAGCTTCCGGCCTCGCATGCAGCTTGCCGCCCACGCGCGGCTCCAGCTCGAGATGGACCTCACATCGGCGATCACCGGAGGCCAGCTGCGCGTCCATTATCAGCCGATCTTCAACCTGGAGCACAGGGACATCTGCGGCATGGAGGCTCTCGTCCGCTGGCAGCATCCCGAGCGGGGGCTGCTCCCACCGGCTGACTTCCTCCCCCTGGCCGAGGCATCGGGACGCCTGATCGTGGACCTGGGCCGGTTCGTTCTCTCCGAAGCCTGTCGCGCCGCTGCCAGCTGGCAGCGACTGGGGGCCCACCTCGACGTCGCGGTCAACCTCTCGGCGCGCGAGCTCGAGTCCGACGGGATCGTGACCGACGTGGCGGGGGCGCTCGCCGAGAGCGGCCTCGAGCCTGCACATCTCGTGCTCGAGGTCACCGAGACGGCGATGATGCACGAGCCGGACTCCGTTGTCGCCCGCATGACCAAGCTGAAGGGCCTCGGTGTGCGCCTGTCGGTCGACGACTTCGGCACCGGCTACACCTCGCTCTCGTCCCTGCGACGCTTTCCCATCGACGTGCTGAAGATCGACCGCTCCTTTGTCGAGTCGAGCTCTAACTCGCCGGAGGACGCCTCGGTGGTGCAGACCCTCGTCTCGCTCGGGCGGACCCTCGGACTCGAGATCGTCGCGGAGGGTGTGGAGCTCGCCAGCCAGCTCGACGCAGTTCGAGAAGCCGGCTGCAACAGGGCCCAGGGGTTCCTGCTCGGGAGGCCCCTGGATCGGGAGCAGCTCGACGCGCTTGTGGCCACCCTGGTGCGGGCCAGCGTGCCCGCCGCCGGCTGAGAGGACATCTGGGCCGACGAACACTGGACATCGCTCTGCTGGCGCGCCCTGCCCGAGCGGAGACGGCTCGTGGCCTGCGGAGGCTCATAAGGCCCGAGCTCGTTGCCGGGGCGCCGGTCAGCTGGGATCTGGCGAACGCGTGCTCTGGCGGGGAACGTGCCCGGCCAAACTGAGCGCGACCCCCACGAGCGCCCATGCTGCCAGCACGCCCAGCGGTCCTGCGGCCTTGGCGCCGTCGAAGAAGGCGACCGACCTGAGGCTGGTGTTGGTGGCCCCGACGGGCAGGTATTGGGCGAGTCGTCCCCATGGGGTGGGCATGAGCTGCCATGCGGTGGTCGCCCCGGAGAATGCAAAGCCGAAGAAGAACACCACGAAGAGGGCTGCGAGGATTCCCCCGATCCCGGCGGTGGCGGCCAGCGCGCAGGTGACAGCCGCGATCGACCCGGCACCCAGAGTTATGACCAGTTCGTTGTCAAGCCAGGAGCCGCTCAGCCCCCCGAGCACGCCTTGAAGGGCCACGGTGGCGAACAGACCTGCGAGGATCGCATAGACGACCAGTCCCGCCAGTCGTGTGCGCCGGTCGCGTGACAAGAGCCCTATGAGCGCACCGGCAGCGATGGAGGTCATCGCCAAGGGGATGAGGCCGGCGGGAATCGCCGTCCCCTTCGGGTCCTCGGCGGGGTTCGGCGCCAGGTCGGTGACGGTCACGGTGGCGTGCGGGAGGACATGGGCGATGGCGGCGGGCAGGGCTTCGGCCAGCATCTGCGCGACGTTCGGGCTCGCTTCGGAGGCCGTGTAGACGGTGGCGCCGGCGGGGGACAGCAAGACCGCGGCGTACACCTGCCGGTCGATGACCGCGGCGCGGACCGCCGCGTCGTCGGAAAGGACCTCTAGGTTGAACGCGCCTGGCTGAGCATGCTCCAGGGCGTGGGCCATCGCGCGCGCGGCCGCCGGGGGACCGCCGACGGCGAGGGGCAGTTCGTGAGGCGCGGCGCGTGAGGACGACCAGGCGAACATCAGCACCAGGATCAACTGCGCCACGACGATCGCGCCCACGCAGACGAGCACCACCGCGTTGGAACGCCCTCTCACAACGCCACCGAGGCGAGCACCGGTCTGCGCCGTGCCGCAGTCTTGAAAGCGGCGCGGGGTCTTTTCGAGATCAACGGTTTTCGTGCGACGTCGATGGACGACATCGTAGAGGCCGCCGGGATGCCCGGGGGCGGGGTGCACGGCCAGCGCCCGGGCAAGGACGCGGCCATCACGGCCATCGCCGAGAAGGTCGTAGGCGGGCCGACCGTGTGCGTGGGGCCCACGGTGCCGGGCGGCCGCCAGCCGGGACCGACGTGAGCGCCCCGGGCGGCATCTTGCTGTCGCTGATCGACGGCTGCCTGCTGCACAAAGGCGCGTCACCGGCGCCGTCGCCATGGTCGGTACGCGGACGCCACCAGTGCCCTCCTGCACGCGTGAGGCGATATCCGGGGGCGTCGCGGCCCGGGACGATCGTGCCCTATGGGTCACCCGTCCTCAGCAACCCGTGCTTGGTCTCCGGGCGTCCAGGAATGCCGTGAACACCGGCTCGGGGAAGTCTCTCAAACAGGTCCTCGCCGACCCGCGCGGCCCAAACGGGTGCCTGTCATCGACTGCGCGGGAACAGGGGCCTGTTGCCGATCAGACGACCGGTACGGCAACCAGGCGGCAGCTCATCAGTCGCCTACGGTGAGCGTCTCCTTGGCAGAGGTCGAGCCGTTGTAGGTCGTGTTGCCACCGTAGGTGGCCACGAGGCTGTAGACGCCCGGTACGAACTTGTTCGCGGTAAGGACGCATGATCCCTTGCCCAACAACAGCTTTGTGATCGTGCACACCGTGGTCGTGGACTCCTTGATCGTGACAGTCCCGGACGGCGTCGGGCCGGTGAACTGGGGCGAGACCGTGACCGACAGGTGCTCGATCTCCTCGTTGCCGTAGTTGACCCTGGAGTTGGAGAGCTTGAGCACCGTCTTGGAGATGGCCTTGGCAACGGTGAGCGTCTCCTTGGCAGAAGTCGAGCTCTCGACGTCGGCGCTGCCTCCGTAGATGGCGACGAGCTCGTAGGTGCCGATGGGTAGTCTCATGGCGGACAGGACGCATGATCCCTTGCCCGACGAGAGCGTGAAGGTGCACAGCGTGGTCGTGGACTCCTTGATCGTGACAGTCCCGTACGGCACGTAGGTGGAGCCCTGCGGCGAAACGGTGACCGACAGGTGCTCGACCCCCTCGTCGCCGTAGTTGACCTTGGAGTTGGAGAGCTTGAGCACCGTCTTGGAGGTGACGCTGACGAGCACCGTCGTGGTGAGCGTTAGGGTCTGATCGTTCGCACCAAGGCCCCTCGCAGTGAATTTGCAGGGACCGAGCACTGCGTTGTCGGGAATCGTGATCAGAACGTTGATCCACCCCGCGGATGCTCCGGTATGGGCGTAGGTGGTGATCGTCTCGTCGACGTTGCAAACGTAGATATTGACCTGTGCGCCAGCCTTGAACCCGTGGCCGATGATCCTGACCATCGCTCCGCGGAGGACCGTGCTCGGAGTCGCGGTCAACTTTCCTGGGCAGCTCGGCGAGCCGATGGGGTAACAGGAACCTGAGGGCGAGGCCGGTGCGGCACCGCTGGCCATCACCCCCGACCCCATGATCACCAAGCTCGCGAGCAGGATGGATACGGTGAACACTCGGACGGTAAGTCGCATTGGGGCCATTTCACCCTCCCGTGGTACTTCTACAAATGCAGCGTAGTAC
>Ga0181527_1003183_pt1 | contig 14809 bp, 10 predicted proteins | sample PEATcosm2014_Bin_30_FD_119762 | JGI IMG/M metagenome (GOLD analysis project Ga0181527, IMG submission 119762) | Peatland microbial communities from MTU Mesocosm Facility, Houghton, MI, USA - PEATcosm2014_Bin06_60_metaG | ecosystem: Environmental > Terrestrial > Soil > Wetlands > Peat | place...
CTGATCCTCGCTGCGAGCGCCCTCGGCACGTGCGCCTTCTTCGCAACCATAATTCCAGCCTTCCGTGCAGCGGGTATTTCGCCTATGGACGCACTGAGGATTGAGTGAAGTCGAGAGTTGAAAAATGTAGGATATCCACCATGCGGAACCACAAAGAGTGCAGAATCCACGCGGGGCTTGGTATGGGAATGCACCCGCTCGGCCGCAGAGAGTTTCTGCTGATGGGCGCCGGCTTGCTGGCGGGCGCCGGTACACGCACCGAGACCGCCTCGAAATCCGTGGTCAGCATTGTGCGTATTCAGAATGATAAAGTCGGAATGGCCGTCGAGAAGGCGATTGACCTGCTTGGCGGCATGAGGCAGATTACCAAGGGCATCAACAGGGTGATGCTTAAACCCAACCTCGTTTCCACACAGGTGGAGGCAACCACCAAGCCTGCCGTAGTTCGGACGCTCGCGGAAATGATGCAGCGCGCGGGCAACGAGGTGTCAATCGGCGAGGGCTCGGCGGCCGCGCCCAAATTCAACGTCGTGGGGTCGGAGGTATTTCGCACGCGCAAGCGCGAGATCCTGGACCCCATGCAGCAGTATGTGTTCGAGCAGCTCGGATATGCGGAACTCGCCAGGTCCCTGCACGTTCCGCTGGTCAACTTGCACTCCGGCGAATTGGTGGAGGTCGCTGTTCCAGGAGCGTTCGTTTTCGACAAGCTCACGCTTCATCAAAGTCTGACCCAGGTCGATCTTCTATGCTCCGTGCCGATGATGAAGACGCACCAGCTTGCCACGGTGACTCTCGGCATGAAGAACCTCGTCGGGGCATTTCCGGGGACCGTGTATCAGTCCGTTCGCGGCCATATGCATGACCTCGCCTCGAAAGTAGAGCCCACGGGCGCGTCCGCTGTAGTTGTGGACATGGTGCGCGCAAACAAACTGGGCCTCGTGGTAGTGGACGGCTCGATGGCGATGGAAGGCAACGGGCCGTCGATGGGCCAGACGTTCAAGATGAACGTAATCGTGGCTGGCACAAACCCCCTGGCCACGGATATGGTGGCAGCCAACCTGATGGGATTTGAGCCGCAAGAGATCCCGACTTTCTTTTGGGCGAACAAGGCCGGCATGGAACCCACCTCCCTCCAGGAGATTGAGATTCGCGGCGAGCCGCTCGAGCGCGTGCGCCGCCCATTTGCCAAGCCTCAGCTTTACGCATGGAACGCGATCCGTTCGGTGTGGGGCGCAAAAGAAATATAAAATCAACCAGCAGAAGTGACCGGTCCCGGTGTCATCTATATGCCGATCCCTATTCGTTGCGGAGGGCCACCATGGGATCGACTTTGGCTGCCCGGCGGGCGGGGAGCCAGGAGGCGAGCAGCGCGGTGGCAACGAGCATAGCGGGCGCGAGGGTAAAGGCGACGGGATCCACCGGACTGACGCGGTAAAGCATGCCGCTGAAAGCACGGCCGATGCCGAGTGCGAGCAGGAAACCCAGCGCCGCGCCCCCCAGCGTCATGAGCAGGCCTTCGCGCAGGATCATGCGCAGCACGGTGCCCGGCTCAGCGCCGAGCGCCGTGCGGATGCCGATCTCGCGTGTGCGCCGGACCACCGCGTAAGCCATGACCCCGTAGACACCCACGACAGCGAGAACCAATGCCAGACCGCCAAAGAGGGAAACCATCGCGGCGGCTGCCCGGACGATCCAGAGTTGCATGTTGGTGTCGAAGTGCTGGCGGAAGGTTTTCACCGTGAAGATCGGCACGCCGGGCGCAGCGGAGCGAACCTCCCGGCGAAGGAGTTCAAATAAGGCAGCGTCTGCTCCGGCGGCGCCTGGCGCGGTGCGCACATGGAAGAAGATGTTGCTTCGAAAATCTTGCGCGAAGGGGACGAAGATTTGGCCGCCGACCGCCGACTGGAAGAGTTCCCAGCGGGTAGCGGGCACGATCCCAACAACCTCGACCGATGGGGGGTCGTCGGCGCGTCTGGCGATGTCGTCGCTGACGCCCATGGTGCCGCTCCCTCCACCGGCGGCCGTGGGAGTGCCGCTTTCGGCCCATTGGATGCGCTGGCCCAGCGCGTCGCCCTCGGGCCAGAGCTTTTTCGCACCTCAGGATCGTCACCTGTTGCGAACAGGCCTTAACGCGTTTCGAACTGATGCCGGTCGATTTTATACTCGGGGATTACGCACTCGTTGAGAGTAACGGCAGCATACCTAAGGAATCTGTGATGCCAAGCCCTACTTGCCTACCACCATCACTACCGACTGATCTGGTCCAGTCCAAGCCGAGGCCCCTTCGTGCTTCAGCTGACGCGCAGCGTCTTCCCATATCAGCTTCGTGACCGAGCCGCCGGTTTTTTCATATGCATAGGTCTTGCCGTCGTCCTGAAAGAGAGTAAAGCTTCCATTCGCTCCCGGGTACACCCTGATCGACGCAATCGTCTGCGGCTCCTGTGCGCTCTGCACGTCCGAGCCCATCGGCACAATGCTTCCCGTCCGTACAAACAGCGGCAGGGTATCGATGGGAGCGTCCGTCACAATCGTCTGTCCGCCGTGCATCCGCTCATTCGTCCAGTAGTTATACCAGTCACAACCCGCCGGCAGATAAACTGTCCGGTGTGTTGCGCCCTGTTCGGTCACCGGAGCGACCAGGAAAGCCGGCCCATACATATACTCATCCGGGATATTTGCAGCCTTGAGATCCCCCGGAAAGTCCATGAACAGCGCCCTCATATACGGAGCGCCAGTCTGGTAGCTCTGATAGGCAACCGAGTAGGTGTAGGGCAGAAGTTGGTAGCGCAGCTTCAGATACTTCGCGAGGATCGGCTCCGCCTGCTCGCCGTACGACCACACTTCGTTGTGCATCCTCTCGCCATGCGCCCGCATGATTGGCTGAAACGAGCCCCATTCGAACCACCGCACAAATAGTTCGGGGTAGTCTTCGTAGTTCCCAACCGTTTCACGTGCATCCGGTCCTTCGATCAACGGTTTGTGTGCTGCATGATAGTCGGCCGGGATCGCTGGTGAGAAGAAGCCTGCGATGTCTGTGTCCCAGTAGGGCAGTCCGGTCGCGGTGAAGTTTAGCCCCGCAGGGATCGAGCGTTTCAGCATGTCCCAAGTCGAAACGATATCGCTCGACCAGAACACTGTGCCGTTGCGCTGAGCGCCCAAATACGCCGCCCGGGCCAGGATCATGACTCGCCGGCTATCTCCAAAATCCCGGCGGAAGCCTTCGTACACCGAGGCCGTGTGAAAGAGCGGATAAGCGTTATAAAAGCGAGTCCCTGAGCCGATCGAGAACACATCCCCGGCAGGGTCGATATCCGGCTCCGTTTCGTCCAGCCAGATGTAATCGAACCCGCACGGTTTCACGTACCGGTCGCGAACCTCCTCCCAGAACCACCTCGCAGCCTCGGGATTCGTCGTGTCGATATTCGGTCCGATCGTTTTCTTGGCCCATCCCAGATCCGGCCTTCTGTCCGGCGTATGCACCAGCCAGCCTTTGTTCTGCAGCATGTCATAGAACTGAGTCCCCGGCGCAAAATGTGGCCACACACTCAGCAGTGTCCTCACATCCATCGCATGCAATTGATGATTCATCGCCGCCGGATCCGGCCAGCGCTTCGGGTCCAGGTCGAGTTCGCCTTGCTTCGTCATGTTCAGGAAGTCCACTACAAGTACGTCCAGTGGCAACTTCCTCTCGCGATATCCTTTCGCCACATCCAGAATTTGCTGCTGCGTCGGGTAGATCGCCTTGCTCTGGATGTACCCGTAAGCCGCCCTCGGCAGCATATGCGTCACGCCGGTCAGCAGTCGGTAGCCCTCGTAAATCTCATCGCTGGTCTGCCCCGCGATGACGAAATACGATACGCGATCTCCAACCTCTGACGACCACACATTCTGACCGTTGAATCCCAGATCCACCGTCGTTTTGGATGGGTTATCCCAGACCAGACCGTAGCCACGGCTGGAGACCACAAATGGCACGCACACATCCTCGCCGCCAATTGCCGAGTAGTCATGCCAACAGCGGATCTCGTGATCCCGCAGGTCCATCCAGCCCTTCTGCTGCTGCCCCAGTCCGTAGTAGTGCTCGTCGGCGGGCGAGTCGAACATGGCCGCCACCCTGTACCCCTTATCGGCAAGGTCCGCCCGGGCTACTTCCGCGCTTTCCGGCGCCATCCCCCAGGTGCGCATATGCAGTAGCATCTTGCCGTCCCCCGTCGTCACCAGCAACGCATCGTTATGCGGAGCATATCCGGTGCCCCCTCCTCCAAAGTACTGCTCGCGGAGCTGACGATTCAGGGCATCAAGCGGCATCTGCTGCGGCAGCTTGTCCTTCGGAAGATCGCTTGGCACCACACGCACCACCATCCGCGCCGATCGGAATACGTCGTCGCCTTCTGCATCGCGCTCGTGCGTCCATCCCTCCGCCGAGGGTGTTGCCAGAATCCCGTATCCCGGAGCGCCGGTCGCGGCGGTCTTGACGGTGCTCATGGTCACCCGCAAAATGTTCTCAGCATAGGGGACCAGCGAAATCAACCGCCCATCGCGCTCCAACACCAGCGACACGTCTTGGGCCATCGCCGACCCCGCGAGCAACGCGGTCAGAAACCCCGAACCCAGCCCCCAAGCCAGTATCTTCCACACAAATCGCCGTCGCATCGACAGCCTTCGAGCAACAAGCGCTGGCACATCCACCTCAAACGAGATCTGCACCTTTCCTCCGCCCATCGGCACTCCTATTCCTAATACGATTAATCCCCGGCGTCAAGGCGCGCACAGACGATCGCGCGTCGAGAAATGGTGAGAGGCTCAAGCTGGCTGAAGTAAAGCCTGTTTCCCGGTACTCTGAGAGACTGCTCGTTTGCTTTCCACATGTCCGTCGCTCCCTCCATCGCTGTGAGGGTAGGAGTAATCCCTCGCTGAAGCTCAGCCAAAGCTCAATGAGTTCATTGGCCTAGGACATAGTCCGAATTGCTGAATCGACGCAATGGCAATCGCTCAGACACTCTGAACCGGCGGGCTAATTGGCTGCAGCGTCGCTCCTGACGATCTCCCACTTTTGAGCGTCACGGCCCATGTATTGCAATTGGGCGAGAGAGGACTGGGACGGAGCAGCGGGCACCTCGCTTAGCGAGAGATCCGTGGCACCGTTCACGATCGAAAACGTGCCGTTGCCGACCGGGCGGATCCTCCAGAGTGTGTGAGCCCTCCCGGGATCGGCTGTGACAGGGACCAGCGCGGCGCGTCCATCCACGTCACTATTGCCGAGCGCCCGCTGCAGATTGACGAGCGCTAGTCCGTATAGGCCCTGGTCTGTTCGGTGGATCTGCCACTCCGTACGGTCTCCAGTCAATTTGTTGGGGGCAGCAGTCAAGACCCCATTGCGAAAGAGGAGCACGTCGCCGGTCTCCCGATTGCGAATCCAATAGTGGGAGCTGGAATCGAAGTCCATCGCCCCGTAGACCCGGAAACCATCGATCACGATGCGCTTACCGTGCCGGGAGCGGTTGATCACGCGCAAGCTGTGTCGGACAGGAGCCAGGCCCAGATTCCGGTAGACCTCGACCTGATAGAGGAGGGGCATGGGGTCCTGGTAGAGGGAGACGGTTCCCCTGGATTGGCCGTCCAGCACGACTTCAATTGTGCCCATGTCTCTGCTCTTCTCGGACAGCAACTCAATGCCGCTTCCTGTGAAGTCAAAATCCGCTTCGGCATTGGGTGTGGTAGTCGTATGGGCATCGTTATCGTAGTCGCCCCGCCCAGTATTCGGTTCGTAGGTCCAATCGCCGGAGAACCTCGCATCGGCATCGTTGAAGTTTGTTACTTCTTTTGGCAGCGCAGAGGTATAGAACGTGACAGGAAGAGAGTTGTTCTTATAGAGACTCTGAGGTGTGCCTTCCCAGGTCTGGCCGGAAAACGTGAGGATCACAGTAACGCTGCCATCCTGGTTCTCCGTAATGAAGCGGGGACAGAGTGACGGGCCGTACCACCGATGGATGCGGCTCTTGCGGTCGGCGATGAAATCGGAAGCGGATTTCTCGCCGACCCAGGTCCATGGCCCCCACGGATGATCAGCCTCGTAAAGGGCGAAAGTCACATTTTGGGGAAAATGCCATCTTTCCGTTGTGCCCGGATCAAACCATGTGACAGTGACGTATTTGTGAAGCCTCGCAACCCACAAGGGGCTTCCCATAGTTTCTTTCATTTGTCCATTGGCGAATCCGGGAAGCGCCGTGGCCGCTTCGACGTCGCGGGTCCACTTGCCATCGGCATAGAATTCCCAATCCGAGGCCTGCAGGCGGGCGATCTGAGAGCGAGGCACACGACCCAGATAAAAGTGGGAGCCGCAGTTCCAATAGCCGTCATTCGAGATTGCATAGACGTATTTGTCCTGATCGTCCTGGCGAGTGTTGCCGCCGTCCTTTCCGTACTTTACAAAGAATGCTGTACTGAACTTGCGGCTCGTCCACATGGGATGGGCGTAGTTCGTGGCGGCATCCCGGGTCCACGTTCTGCCATGATCGGCGGAGCGGATCAGGCTCATGTTCTTGACGGTCTGGCGAATGTTGTGGTCCGGCTCCGGGCCACCGTAGGCATTCTGGTCTCCGTACCAGTTATTGGCGACGAATGCATAGAGGGCGCCGTCAATCGAGTCCGCGCCCGTCGTCTTCCAGTTAGAGAGATTCGCCGCCCTCTCGCCGCCCTTGCCGTAATCCATGGGATTCACGGAGATCCCGGTCAATTCATTCCAGCGATCGCCCACCAGCTTGTTAAAGCTGACGTTGCGCCCCTCTTTGCCGTAGCCGCGCCCGTCGCAGTTGAACGAATAGAGCGCGTCGTCATCGGCCCAGGCATAGTCCCAGGTGTCTCCGTTGGACGCAGCATCGTGGTGCAGCTGCGAGACGTCGAAGTATACCGCTTTGATCCCACCTTGAGAGCTACCAGCTTTGCCGGTTTCTACTGCAACCTGCGCCCCGGACAGAGCGGGTAAGAGGCAAATCGTGGCAGAGAGCACGAAGAGGGTCCGCGAAGAAGGCGGCAGGCTCACCATGGATCCTTTTCTCCTGAAAGGGATGACATAGTATTATTGGCGAACCAGATGACGACTGGTACTCTTCTTCTCAAACTTCCAGTAATCGAAGTTGAAGAGTTGCCCGGTCGCACCGCCTTTAAATAAGAAATAGAGGTCGTGTGTTCCAGTTGCGCCGGACACGGTAGTTGTTTTGGTTTGCCACTTATCCCATCCGCCGGTGTATGAAATTCGCAGAGAGCCGATTACAGGCCCATCGATGCTATCTAAACGCAGTTCAATGACCCCTCCATTGGAACCGCTGGCGACGTTGGCAATAAAGCTCGACGCCTGATGATCGCCGAAATCCACGCCGCGTACCTTGATGTAACCGCCGTTTGCGATGTGGGTGACGTATACGCCAATCTTGTCATCCTGCGCGGTTCTGACTCCAGATTCCCAAGCGATGGTTTCCGCTTCTGTGCGCTGAAACGGATTCAAGGTGCCAACCTGTGGAACACCCGCTTTGTTCCACCAGGGAATCGTCGTGATCGTGCCGTCGGGGTTGTAAGTGAATTTCGCCACGCAGATGGAACGCCTTTCACGATGGATACTCGTCAGGGCGAAATTCAGCGCGTAATTGAAGCCGAAGACATAGGAACTCCCTTTGTAATCGATGATTCCCGGATGATTCCCGGAGGACCTACTGTCCGGATTCATGATCATTCCCTTGTATTCCCACGGACCGGTGGGGCTGCTGCTCATGGCGTATCCAATGCCTTCGGGGCAACAGTGAGATGCATACACCATGTAATACTTGCCGTTCCGTTTATAAAACCATGGGCCTTCCTGGTAGTTCTCCGGCTTTGAGTCGACTTTTACAATGTCACCCGAATACGAAATCATGTCCTTGTTCAGCTTCACATACCAGAGATTCGGGTTTCCCCAGTAAAGGTAGGCTTGGCCGTCGTCGTCGATAAAAACGGTCGGATCGATATTCCCTACCGCTTTGTCAATCAGCGCATGCCCCAGCGCGTCCTTGAAAGGACCAAAAGGACTATCCGACACGGCGACGGCGATGACGTTCTTGGGCCATCCCGGCACGCTAATCGGAACATACAGGTAAAACTTGCCGTTTCTTTCAATCGCTTGTGGGGCCCATGCGTCGTTACTCTGAACTGCCCACGGGAAAGTCGCCAGCGATGCGACGGTTCCGTGATCCGTCCAGTTCACCATGTCCCTGGAAGTGTAGAGCTTCCAGTTGAGCATGTGGAATTCGATGGCGTCATCTTCATCGTGGCTCGTGTAGAGATAGACCGTGCCCTTGTACACAAGCGGGGCTGGGTCGGCGGTGTAATTGGTTTGTATGATGGGATTCTCCGCGTGGCAATAGAGCACCATGCAAAGAGACGCCACAACGGAAAGCGCGAGATAGCGGAGCGAAGAGTGTTTGCACATTACTGTTCTCCGAAAATTGGGACCGATTCAAGAACTGATCATGGTGGTTGAGCAGTTGAACTTCTGTCGTGAAGAAGGAGCCGAAGCCGTAGCCCCTCTTCGATTCAAGAATTGCGAGGCAATATCAGTTTCAAATTGAAAGAATGCACCCCATCCTCGACCTCGGGAAAGTCACAACGCAGTCCTCACCGGACTGATTTACTTTGACTCCGAGATCCGTGGGGTACACAATCTCGGCGCGCTTTGCTGTTGTTCGAATACGAACATCTGCATCGCCGTCGATACGCCAGATTGCTACAAAAGACTGTTTTGGCGAGAGGATACCGACGGCAATCGGCTTTACAGGGTTTGTCACATCGGCCATCCCCAGAGGATAAAAAGGCACCGCTTCGGGAATGTGTTCACGAATAACTTCCTTGTAGACGCGTATGCCCTGCTTCACCTGGGCCGCTGCATCTGGCGCAAGAGAGGCCAGGTTCCCGCTCTGATGAATGCGTAGCAGCATGGCATTCACCATGTTGAAGCTTGCCTGGTCGGCATCTGCACCTTGACGCGGATAGGACCAGAGAGCAAGCTGGGACGGGATGACTCCTGCAGAGGCTCCCGTCGCGGTTGCTGGCATGCGGAGATACTCTTCCTGATCCGTGCAGGATTGAAGCTGGGCATGGGAGAGCATTGCGTAATCCATCCGGCCGCCTCCGCTTCCGCAGTTCTCGATAACAAGGTCCGGATACCTATCGAGTAATCCATCCAGCCAGCTCAGAACTGCGCGGTTGTGTTCCAGCAGGCCCTGACCTAGGCTGTCGGCGTTCTGGCTGGTTCCCTCAAGCGTATCGGTGTTGTAGTCCATCTTGATGTAACCAACGCCGTACTCTTTCACTAGCCGTTCGATGACATTGTCGAGATAGCTCCGCACTTCCGGGTTGCGGAAGTCTAGGAGAAGACGGGAATTCTTCACAACGCGCCGGCCATGGCGCATGAAGAACCAGCTATCCGGTTTTGCCGCCAACGTTGAACGCTTGCCCGCCACCTCTGGCTCAAGCCACAGGCCCGGGATCATCCCTTTTTCGCGAATCCGGTCCAGCACGAAACGAATTCCATTTGGCCATCGCGTTTTCGAGGGCTGCCACAGTCCAACCGTAGAGGACCAGTCCTCGTTCAGCTCGGCGTACCAGCCGGCGTCGATCACAAAATACTCACAGCCGACGGAAGCTGCGGCGTCGATGAGAGGTAGCTCCTTCTCCTCTGTCGGATCGCCCCACAGACAATTCATGTAATCGTTGAAGATGACCGGGCAGGTCACACGTTGCGCCGGTCTCTTCCGAACGCAGACTTGTTCTCTATACTCGGTCAACGCTTGCACGGCCTCCTGGAATCCGCCACGTACACATCCGATCGCGACAGGCACTGTTCGGTAAGTCTTCGCAGGTTCCAGGTTCTTCCACGCTTGCGAGTGGAGCTGATCGGGGCCTCCCAGATAGGCGTAAACGTCGGAGGCGCGAATACCTCTCTCTGCAAGGTTCGAAACTTCCCAGTACCACGAGCCGTTATGTTCGATTTGCCAAAACCACGCAACGCCGAGGTTCGTGTTTTCGACAACCGCCATCGGAAGATACTTCTCGGTAGACCAGCTCCCAACGCTGCCCGCCGATGCCTGTGACCAACTGGTCCGCATGTTCTCGACAAAGCCGAGCTCCGATGGGCGAAAGCTGTGCCACTGACCTTCCGCCATCCAACTGTTGTAAGCCAGCCATATCCTCAGCTCGCGGTCGTAATGCATCGGATCGGCCAAACCGTGAAGCATTGCCGAGCTGAGATACTCGATGCCAATGGGTTGTTCACCTGCGTTGGTGATCTCCACATGGCGCCGGATAACTGAGAGACCATCGAATGCTTCGTAGTGAGACTGAACATTCAAGTGAAGGTTGTGGTCCGTATGCAGCAGAATCAGACTCTTACCCCTATCGTCTTGCTGCTCGCGTTTTTCGACAAACTTCAGACGCTCGCCAGGCGATCCTCCGGATTGCTTCATTCCGGAATCAGGGGCGTCTTCGCCGCTGCACAGAAGAGCCACCTCTACCCCAGACCACCGGAGCATCGAGTCCTGGAGGGACTCCACTCCGGCTGGCAAGAACATGTGCTGCCTGAGGCGGCCTCCCATGATGGAGAAATCAAATCGCAGTTGACCGCCATTCCAGGAGAACCTCTCCCCGAGAGTCGTCTCCGATATTTGACCCAAAGCATGTGGCGCAAACAGAGCGCCAACACCGGCCGCACCTGATGAGATGAGAAACGTTCGACGATTCATCTTTCTTCTCCAACTGACTGGGCTGACCACCGCCTCACCTACACGATCTTCAGTGTGATAGCGAGATCGCAGGGTTTCTGTTTCGGCATCAACACCGTGAGGCCATTTTCGTCCTGGGTCCACCTCACCTTATCTTTGTATCCCAACAGTTCGACATTCTGGATCTTGGGCGGCGAGAACGTGCTCGTAGTGGCCAGCGGCTTGACAACGGCCTGCTTCTCCGGCCAGCCCATGATGAATGCATACATCGTGTCGCCCTTGGTCGTGAAGCGCACTTCCTCCGCAGTTAAGTCGTGGCGTCCGGCTTCATTGAACCGTGTGCCGCCGCTGGAGGGCGGCGCCGTGGCCGCCGGACCGTCGCCAAAGGTCTTCCACGGCCGCGTTGCGTGAATCCCCTCGCTGTTGATGGCCATCCACTTCGCGGTTTCGTCCAGAATGACCAACTCCTCGTAATCGAGTTCGCCGCTATTCGGGAGCGGGAAGTTGAGCATCAGGTTTCCATTGCGGCTTACGATGTCGACCAGCAGGTCGATGACCTGCTTGGGTGTTTTGTACTTTGCTTCCCTGTTGTAGTGCCAGTCGCCGATACAGGTGTCGGTCTGCCAGGGGTTGGCCGAGATGCCTGCAGCCACGCCGCGCTCCCAGTCGAGCACGCATGTCCCGGTTTGGCAATCGCTCGCGAGCTTGCTGGTGTATACGGCTTCGCAGCGGCCTCCGTGGCGTTTGGCGTCGAGATTGTAGAGGTTCGCTACGATCGCCAAGCCGTATTGTTCGAAGAAGATGTCTCCATCGGTGTAAAGCAGGTCGGGTTGGTAATTGTCGACGAGATCCTTGATCCGTCTGAAGTAATGCAATTTCCAGGGATCCGGTGCCTGACGGTCATTGACCCGCTGCCCGTAGGGATAGTCTTTCGGCAGATCGTGATAGAGGTCCGCAAAGGCCGGATTGGCGCCGTCGTAGGGCACTCCGGCCAGCGGCCCGGTCTTGTCGCTCGTGTGCGATGTAGAGAACCAGTGGTAACTAGGGGCGAGGTGCTCGCTCACGGCAAAGCGGAGCCCCTCCTTTTCGGCGGCCTTTTTGAAGGCACCGACGATGTCTCTCTTCGGCCCCATTGCGACGGAGTTCCAGCGCGGCTGATACTTGGAGTCCCACAGGTCGAATCCGTCGTGATGTACAGCCATGCTACAGAAGTACTTCGCCCCGGCCTTCTTATAGAGCTGTAATAAGTGATCGGGATCGAACTTGTCGGCCTTCCATACCGGAATTACATCCTTATACCCGACTTTCGTCGGATGCCCATAGACCTTTACGTGATATTCGTACTGCTTGTGCCCCTGTATGTACATGTTGCGGGCGTACCAGTCTCCATATTCGATGGCGGACTGCGGCCCCCAATGCGCCCAAATCCCGAACTTGGCGTCGCGGTACCATTCAGGGATCTGCCATTCTCGGAGCGACTCGCGTGTGCCCTTGAATGGGCCGGGAGCTATTTCCAGCACGGGGCTGGGCGGTTCGTCTGTGGCTGCCGCGGCTAGAGCCTCACGCGTTCCGTCGAACGGTCCGTTGAGAACGGAGCTATGTGCGAGGGATTTGTGGGACAAAAGGAGCGCGGGCGCCCCCGCGATCACGGAAAGTACTTTTCGCCTGTTGAATTTCATAGTCTCGTCGCCCTTCATGCATGCCTCCCGCGGAACGAGCGGACAACTCCGCGGATTCTTAGTGGGAAATGCCCGGGAACGATTGTACGGCGTGTGGTGTAGACATCCGCAGCTTGCCCTCGGCGCGGTGAGCGTAACCCCCGTGCCGGGCGATAATGTGAGGGGGAGAGTGAAACCCGAATAATCAACCCTCGCTGTGCTGCCGCCCACGCTGCGTATGGTGGCGGTACTGAGCTTGCCGGCGTCCCAATCCAGGTCGACCTCCAAGCCGCCGCGTGTGACAACATTCCGGGCGCAACGATGCGCCGAGTTCAGGCCTGAGCCGCCTGTGCCACCCATTCAATGGGTTTGTGTGCGCCCAGCTTGAGATGGAGTCTCACAGCTTTTCCTTCCGGCAAATGCAGATCGCAGTTGGCCGTGCCCGGTTTCAGCTGTGCCGCCAACACTCCGGCGGGCGCGGTGATCTCTTCGATCCCGTAGCGAGCAATCAAGGTGACGTCCTGCTTTTTCACCGAGGTCACCGTCAACTCCACGATTCTGGCCTCCATGTCCCACGTTAGTTGGTTGATCCTGGCGAAGGTACGGGCCAGCATTCCCTTGATCGAACCCTTCACGAGCGTCGGGGGAAGAGCAGGAAGCACCTCGATAATGCCGGGACGCGAGTACAGAAGCATCTCCATCATGATCGTGGGAATTCCGCCTTGTGCATCCGGCATGGGAAAGGCCCAAGGGTCGTGAGAACACCGGACCGTCGCGGCCACGGCAGTTCCCACGATGCCTTGCACTGCTTGGCGCCGTGTCAATGTGCTTACCTGTACCATTGGATCACTCCCTGGGCCATCTTGAAGGCGAGTCTTACCGGCGCGAGCAAAGCAGCAAGGCTCAGACCAAGTGAGCTTTCAAGGCTACGCCGTACTCCGGAATTCCCGCGATCCCTTTCGGCACTTCCACCGTCAGACCGTTCTCCGCTTGCTTCCACACGGGAGCCTGCTGCGATCCCAGCACCTCCACCTTCGCGATCTTGCCCGGAGCGCTGGCTCTCGAAAGCCCGAGAGCTTCGATGGTCATCTCTCCGCTTGGAAGACCAAGGAGGATGGCATAAAGCACCCGGCTGTCCTTGCTCCGCGTGAACCGCACGTCATTCGCTCCGAGACTGGCGGCACTTTCCCCGTGAAACGACCCGGCCGAAATCTTCGTCGGTCCTTCTCCATAATCTTCCACGGCCGCGTTTTATAGATCGCCTCGCCGTTCACGCTCATCCACGCCGTGATCCTGTCCAGAACCGCGATCTCCTTGGCGTCGATCGTCCCGTCCGGCCTTCCGGGGATGTTCAGCACGCAGGTTCCGTTCTTGCTGACGGTGTCCACAAGCCAATGAATCGCGTCCCGCGGATGCAGGTAGCCGCCGAATTCTCCTGCCTCTTCGTAAAGCCCGCGATTGTAGTGCCACTCTCCGATGCACGTCTCCGACTGCCACGGCATAATCCCGCTGGTCAGGCCGCGCTCGTAATCCGCAACCACCGCCCTGGCAAGACGGTCCGGCACATCCTTCACGTTGGCCACCACGTCCAGCTTCCCGCCGCGCTTCGCCACGGAGTTGTTGTGAAAATACGCGGCGATGTTCATTCCGCCCCAGCCCAGCGGAAACAGCGAATTGTCAAAACAGATCAGGTGATGAACAATACTTACAGCCACTTCACAAATCGACTTTGCCGAACCTCGCCGAATCGGATTCAACCGGAATTCCCATTTTCGATTCTAAATAACCGTCAGATTACACCTGAGCGCCTCCGAACGCAACCGCGCGTGGGGTTTTCGACGCTTGGAGCTGCCGGCAGCCACGGGGTGAGCCGTACATCCTGCCAGCGCCGGACCGCGCTGGAAAATTGCGCCCCATTTTGTGCCCCACCTCTTTCAAAACGCCTCATCACAGGTAGCAAGAGCCGGACTCGCGGACCCGCCAATAAACACGCGGGTTTGAGCGACGTGTGGCAGCGTCTCACCATGCCTCACTGCTTGTCGCTAGAAGGCTTTCGGGCAACTGTTAACCGAAGGGTTCCAGGTGAGGCCAGCCGCGCTAGCGCATAATCTGGTAGCGCATGGGTCGCCAAAGCTGGCAAAGGTCAGGCAAAGCTGGCCGAATCTCATCAGAGGCCCATTCACGGCGGTAGCACGGATTTAAGCTGTCAATGATTCCAGAGGCGACCCTCGTTGGGGCTGCCGGCTGGGCGCCCAAAATCATCTGATTCTGTTGAAAAAGTGTGCTCAAGAAGCAGTGGAGGGGTTTCGAGGGGTGACGAGCTGATCTATTCCGTTGTGCTTTGCTTTCTCTTTCCTTCCCTCCTTTACCTAATCAATCCTCTCGGCCAAGTTGCCTTCGGCC
>Ga0181527_1003184_pt1 | contig 14808 bp, 9 predicted proteins | sample PEATcosm2014_Bin_30_FD_119762 | JGI IMG/M metagenome (GOLD analysis project Ga0181527, IMG submission 119762) | Peatland microbial communities from MTU Mesocosm Facility, Houghton, MI, USA - PEATcosm2014_Bin06_60_metaG | ecosystem: Environmental > Terrestrial > Soil > Wetlands > Peat | place...
ACCTGCACAAAAATGCGTTCCGATGGATTTGGCGGCATGGCCGTGCTCGTCACCGCCGATGCGATCAAGGGCAAGAGCACGCACGACATTATTGGCGATTTTCGCGATGAGGCCGAGCATGGTTCGCTCGCTGCGGCGCCGCGCTTTGGCGTGCATGTGTTGCTGCGTCTTCACGAACAGCAGGTTCGTCAAACGATCCCCCACCTCATCGAGGCCGACGAAACCCTGACCTCGATCGTCGCCGACGCCGTCACGGAGGACGACATTCGCGCCGCCTGCATCCATGTCGCCGAGCGAATGGAACTGAAGGAGGAAGGCGATTCCGTGGTCTTCAAAGCGGCCTTGGCCGCGATCCGCGAGGCCGAGCAGCGGCTCGCTCCAGTTCGCTGATCCCCGAGAATTTTTCACCCATCACGACGGCGCCCGCTTCGGCGAGACGCGTCGTCTTCATCCCCCAAATGAGAAGGAACATCAGCCATGGGTTGGCTTTATATGAAGTCCCTCCACGGCCATGCAGGCCCGCGGGAATATCTCGACGCGCAATTCACCTTCGAGCGTTCGGATGGAGTGTCGAAAGTCTTGCGCTCGGAGCTGGTTGGCCACAGTGTATATTACGCCGCCGTCGAACAGACCATTTTCGAGACCGGCGCGCATGAGGTGTTCGCGCTGATCTGCCTCGTTGCGTACGATCCGCGCGATCGCGAGGGTTACATCTTCGGGTACAAAGACATGACGGAGCGGATGGGCCCCTACGAATCCAATTGCCCCGTTGATATCCTCGATCTGCTGACGCCGACAGATCGTCCCTACGCCCTTCAGTGGCGCGCGCGCTGCCGCGTCAACGCCGCCGGTGGCGCCAAGGCTGCGGGGACTTCCCCACGCGCCGCAGCTTCAAGCGCCTAAGAGTGAGAGGAGGGCCGGAAGGGATTGAGCCGGTGGGAGCGAGAGAGAGCGCCTGACGGCTCAAGTCCGTTCCCGCTCTCTTGAGGTTTCCGACATGACGATATCCGTTCGCGCGGCCACGATCGCCGCCGCGCCGCTGTTTGACGCCGCGCATCTCCTGCTTCCCCATCTCGAACGCGGCCAGCGCATCGACGCTGGCGTCCTCCGCGCCGTGATGGACTCCGCCTTTGGCGGCTCCGATTCCGAGGGCGCCTGGGACTGGAAGATGGCCTATGACGCCTGCGAGGCGGCGACGGTGCTGTTTTTGCGCAAATTCGGCCCCGTCATGCGCTCACGCGCCGGGTCAAACGCCGCGATGGCGCCGATGCTGGCCAAGATCGCCAGCCTGCTACCCACCCATACGCGCCGCTCCGAAGAGAGCCAGACGCTGCAGCAATTCTCGACGCCGATCGCGCTCGGTTTCGCGGCGAGCGTCGCCGCCGCGATCACGTCGACCGATCTTGTGTTGGAACCTTCGGCCGGAACCGGCCTTCTCGCCATCTTCGCCGAGCTTGCCGGCGCCTCGTTCGTTCTCAACGAACTCGCGGAAAGCCGCGCTGGCCTGTTGCGCGATCTCTTTCCGGGCGTCTCCGTGACAAAATTCGACGCCGCGCAGATCGACGATCATCTCGACGCTGGATTGGCGCCGAGCGTCGTGCTGATGAATCCGCCATTCTCCGCGCTCGCCAATGTCGAGCGCCGCATGGCCGACGCCGCGCTGCGCCATATCGCGTTCGGCTTGCATTGCGGGCCTCATCATTGCCGCTCCCCCAATCGCCCTTGCTTGCGCCACTTACAACGCTGCGCAGGTCAGCCAAGCCATTCAGAATTCGCCCTATGCCAGCGACGCGCTGAAAAGCAGTTCTTGTACGTGGGGCGGTGCCTCGCAGGCTGAGTCGGGGGGAAGCACCTGTAGCTCCAACGGCAATAATTTTGGCGTGTTGCAGCTCACGAAGGACAATCTCCCCGATGGCGTCACGTCGAGCCAATATTTGAATATGTCGCTCCAACAGCAGGTCGACATTTGGATTCAACAGGCCGGACCAACCACACAAGGCCGGGCTTTCAATACCCTCAATGATGAAGTCGGGCAGTCCGTCAATGGCTACCCGGTTACGCAAGGCACGGTCGCCGCGTGTGCCCAATTCGGCGGCCTCATTTGCTCAAAAGACCTCGCGTCCCTCAACGCGTCCGGACAATGCCCGAGCCAGGGCAACGGAGGTGTTCGCGCTACCGGAGCGACGCTTAGGAACGGGACCGCAAATCTTGATGGCAACTCGCAGAGCATCTGTTCATGGGGGCAGGTCATTCAAAAAAAGATCGACGCCTCGGGGTGCAGCAACGGAAATCAGGCGTCTCCGACTCAGCCGATAAATTGCCCCTCGCCAACCCCCGCTTCCGGCGGCTTGATGGCCGGGGCTGCGAGTTCCGGCACATCAGCGGCATCCGCCGCCTCGACGCTCCCAAGCACAGCGAGCCAGCCCGCCTTCGCCAGTACCGACGTAGTTGTTTCAGGCGCCCAAATCTAGTGCCGATGGCGCTCGCGGAGAAAGGTCCTGTTGACCCAATCCCGCCTGTCGCCGCTTGAACCTCGATGTCTGCGGGAAGTGAAAAGTGGCCGTTCCACAAAGCATGGGCCAAATGAACAATCCCTCGTAGCGCGAACCTGCGTGAGGTGCTCACCACTATCTGGTAACTCCAGAGATCATCACAACGGCTGCCTCACCACCTACATGAAGTAACGGAACGACGTCTCCGTAAGACTGTCGTCGCCGTATTCGTCGAGAATTCCTCCCACCCGTCGCGCGAACGACAAGGACACCGGCCACTTGCCACGGATGTCGGCTGTGTTCCAATTCATGCGCGTGAGATTGAGGACATCCTGCGCTGCCGCGACTGCGCCCTCGGTGCCGAGGCAGCGCACCTCGAAAGGCTGGGGCACATGCGGGCCGGGATAGGTGCCGAGTTCCGGCATGAATCCTGACGTGAAGAGGAAAGACCGATCGCCGTTGATGGTGCAAACCGTGCCGACCTTCGGCGGATAAGCACCGTATCGCAGCAGGCGAAAAAGGCTTGGCACCAAGGTGACCATCGACACGATGGGGATGTCCTTCATTGCCGCCGCGAAACCAGCTTGTTCGGCGGGATCGAAATAGGAGGTCTTGTGCACTACAACGCGCAATGGCGCTCCGCCGGTGCGGAGTTCGTACTCCGCCAGGACATTCCGTGCGAGTTCGAACGCCTGTTGCTTGGAAAGATGGACATGCCGCCCTTGATCAGGCTCGACCGGCACGCCTTCTCCTCTAATCGCGAAGCCTTCGCCGTCGCTTGAAAATGCCTGCGCCAGGCTCGAGCGGACGATGGCGCGATGCGTCGTCCGGAAATGATGGAAGCTGATGCCGACAAAGCAGGTGTCTGGACCGGTTGGCGGCAACCGCCAGGGCACCCCGCCGGCCTTATAATAGAGTCCCACGGCGAAGTTCCATGCGCGCGTGGCGGGGTCCTGGTTGCGCGCCGTGTCATTGAGCAGCGCATCGGTGACAAGCTGGATCGGCAATCGGTTTCTGAGCGCCCGGGCCTTAAGTGCGTGTCGCAAGTCCCGCTTCAAAAAGTCTTCCGCCGTTTGCTCGACCTCCTCCAACATGTCAAACAGATCGAGCTGGCTGCTCTCACGTGTGCGCCGGATTGCCTTTGCTCGCTTACGCTCCTCCTCGGTTGCTTTTCGTTCGACGGAACCGACCTTATCGAAGACGTTTTCGGAAATGCACATCAATACGATGTCGGGTCGATTGAGGTCGCGCGAGGCTAAATGAGCGTGTGCGTCGGCGTATAGATCGACGACGCGCTGGAAGGCTTGATAGGCGTCGCCCTGCAGCGCGCGCGCGAGATCATCGTTGGTGTCGGACGTCAGCGCGATGGACGAGACCTCGGGCGCCACCAGCCTCTTATGGAAAGCTTCGACGAATCCCGGAAAGGGCTTCTTGAGAAGGCTCGGCTCGCCAAGCACGGGGATATCTCGACTGCATCGCTCTAGCCATCTTCGAGCAGCGGCCACTTGGTCGGCAGGACCGACGATGCCGACATGCACGTGATCCTTCCGTGCGGATCCGAACCGCAGATCGAAAGGCCCGGCGGCGAGCAGCCCGGCTTTGGGATCGCTGTGAGTGCTGGCCCCGCCGAATTGAAGGCGTGGGGGCGACAATTCGATGATCGAAAGATCAATCGTCATCGCTCAATCCGTCCGTCCCCAGCGCGTCGTCGGCGCCATTCTCATCGTCCGGCTCGTCCTCGTCCGGCTCAAGCGCCAGCTTTTCGAGCTCGGCGTCCAGCTTCAGAAGATCCTCGTCGATTTCCTGATCGCGCTGCGAAAGTCCGTCGAACGCGGAGACGTTGAACGAGATGGTGGGCGTACGGTGGGACAGCAGTACGGATGGCGCGAAGCGCGCGAGGTCGTTGTCCGAACGATGTTCCAGTGCGAACAGACCTTCCGCCTCGCCCGAGAGCACGGCCAGCCAGAAGGAGACGTCCTGAAGAACGCTAGGATTAAAATCGCGCGCGGACCGGCGCGTCGACAGGGCGTTCGTCCGCTCCCGGTTGATAGGCTTGCGCAGCCCGTCGCGGGTGAAAGCATAGCCGGGTGTGATGACCAAAGCCCAGTCGCCGCCGAACCGCATGACCGAGAAGCTGAACGCCTTGTGCTCGTAATAGACGATGTCGTCGGAGTCGCGCTTGGTCCGCGCTTTGACGACCGTCCGCGTGGCCTTCCGAAGACGCCCCTGGTAGCTGACCTTCAATTCAGGTTCGTCGCCGCGCCCAAAATATGCGCGCCGCCGATCGAATTCGATCCGAAGCCCTTTACATTTCAGATGCTCGAATAGCAGCTCATGAAGCAGCTTCAAGGCGATTGCCTCACCTCCGGGGAGGTCGACGAGTTCCGTAAAGTGCAGCGTATCTACATCGCCGGGGTCGAACGGCGTCACCAGTGTGTCGGCGAGCTCCTCCAAATTATAGAGAGTGTAGAAGCGGCCGTCGCTGACGTGTCCAGGTGGAACGGCCAGACCCTCGGCGCTCCGATAAAAGCTGGCGTTTGATTTAGCGGTGGTCGCGGTATGCCAGACCTTCGCAGGCATCACTGCGATCGGGATCAGGTTCGATGAATAGCGGACCGTCTCTTCGGCGACCGGCAGCGCGGTGTTGGTGATTTCATCCACTGCCTCGGGTCGGGCTTCGATGCTGACAATGAAATGGCGATTGTCCTGCGACGGGCCGAACGTGACAGAGCCGTTGTTGTTCACGGTCGCCAACACCATGTCGGACAGACCGGAGCCACGGCGATCCATCTGGCCGCCACCATAAAAAAGGTCGGAAATTGCGGGGTTGCGATAGCCCTTGATCGGACTCGTCCGCCCTGCTATCGCCTCCTGAAAGGATCGCTCGCCCATTTGCGCGGCAATTTCGTCGATCAGTCCGCCGGGGCTGGTCACGGTGACTGACTTCGGTTGGACCTCGACATGAACCGCTTCGTCTCGGTCATAGTCGCGGTGGACAATCGCGTTGACGATCATCTCCTTTATCGCGATCGCATTGTATGCGCTGACCGTCCTGGATACTTCGGCCTTGAGCCGAAATTGGAAATTTACGAGTGCCAGCAGGTCGATCAGGTCGTCCAACTGGCTCCAAAGATTTCCGGTGATGGTGCGGCGGACGACGAATTCGTCCTCCCGTTCAGCCGGCTCGAGCTCGACATCGTCGCCGAACCGGCTGCGGAGCCAATGGTTCGGCCCCGTCGCCCGGAATTCCACGCGCGCTTGTTTGAAGTCGATCGACGGATTGCGCGCAAAGAGGAGCCAGCCAGCAAGGGTCGGGGTTCTCGTCGTGTTGACCGGCCGTACCAGGTCCAGCCTGTCGGTCATTTCTTCAACCCACGCGGCGTCGATTTCTCTTGGCCGCCAAAGGTCGGTCCTGTCGGCATATTGCCAAAGACGCGCATGAAGGAAGGACTGCTCGAAGCCAGAGACGTCGAACCCTTCGAGTGGCCGCATATCAGCGGGCATGCTGCCAACGCTGTGACCGGACCGTCGTCGCGTCGGTCGGGCGCCAGCGGCGATCATGCTGATGAGCAAATCCTTCTCGAACAGGTCGTCGAACCCCTTAATCGGCACGAGCTGAAAATTTGAGCGAATCTGATGCGCAAGCTGCGTAACGAACGGGGAGAATGGACCCCTTACGTCGTTTTCCAGGAGGCACCAGTAGACACCGTGCAAAAACCCGCCTGAGGCCGCCTGCGCCAAAAACAAATCGTTCATCACGGAAGCTTCAGTTCCACGATAGCCCACGACGAGCACCGGGTGATCGCGAAGAAGCGGTCTTAGTCTCTCGACGAGTTGTGCATCGAGAGACTGGACCTCGTCGGTGAGGTTCTTGTCAGTGTAATGTTTTACAGAACCGTGCAGGAAAATCAGCTGGGGATCCTGCGGTGCCGAATTGAACATGACGTAGTCGACTGGCGTGCTGATGGTAACGAGGCGGTGAGGGCGATTATGCTGGATCGCCGCCTTTTCCAGGCACTGATCGAAATTGGTGGTGAGGACGGTCGAGATCCAACCCTGGTGGAGAATTTGGGTCAAGGCGACGTATCCGCGGGAAGGAGGAACGTCGGGAGGGTTGATGAGCTGCTCGAAGAATTCCCGGCGATCGCTTTTCACCCCGAGCAGATTGTCGATCGCGTCGGGATAAAGGTCGGCGGATGAGAGGTCCGGCCTGTACCAGGCTTGCGACGTAAGCCATGGCCAATAGTCGGAGCGGCGGATCGAAATGTCTCCGGGGTGCCGGCCATGTTCCTTGCACCAGGCCCACCGCGCTACTTTCTCGACCGTCTTCTCGGCGGCGGGAATGCCGGAGGTGATCGACGCACCCGCCCCGAGGAGCAAGACAGGCTCGGAGCCATCCATGAGAAGCGAGCGCAACCGGCCAGGTGCCGACAGTCGCATCGGTATTGCGCGGGATCGCGAACTGTCCGAACTCACAGCCTCGTGGCTCATCGCCTGTCACCCGCCTCTCAGCGCTTGTCTTTTTGTCGGCGTGATGATGCGCCCTCGCGCGATTCGCCGCGGCAAGTTTTCTAATCTAACGGAACGGAGCATGAATATACAGAACCGTTTGATGGCTCTGAGGGTCTACATGCTGATGTCCACACGAAACTCGGTGAGTTCGGAGCCAGTGCAACTCGCCACCCCTTCGAAACAGCCTCCGGCACGACTTGTCGTGTCCTGCCAAGAATATCGTTATAAAGACTGAGTTGTGCGTTCAATGACCTTTTGGGAGAGCGGTCACGGCATTCCCCCCTTCCTGCGTTCCGGCCGAGTACGGCCGTGCTCAGGCAGGAGGCGTTGCGCGTGCTGTTCGAAGACGACGATGGCCGCCAGAGCTTCCACGCGCGACTGCTACAAGGCGCGACGCGCTGGGAGACGCGCAGGTCCCTCCAGGCCGCCTTCAACCGGCCCGGGGCTTCGCCGCGGGTTCTCATCGCGCAGAGCCAAGTCGGACGCGAGGGGCTCAACCTGCACGAGTCGTGTCGGGTGGTGGTGCAGTTCCAGGCGGAGTGGAACCCGGCCGTGCTCGAGCAGCAGATTGGCCGCGTCGACCGCAAGGGCAGCCTCTGGGAGCAGCGGGTGCAGAAATGGCTCTCTCACGGTGCCCAGGGCGAGCCGCCCTTCGTCGAGGTCCGGCAGCTGATTTTCGAGGGAACCTACGACGCGTTTCAGTGGGACCGGGTCATGCGCCGGCAGCACGTCTTCGACGATCTCGCCCATGTGGGCCGCCGCGTGGCAGGCCCGATTGAGCTGGCGCGTCGACATCGGGTTGATCGGGTCAAGCCCGGGAAACAGCCAGACTTGCGGGCGCGCGATGCGCCACCAGTCGCGCAAAAGCTCCAGCAACTGTGGCGAGAGCATCGCGTAACGATCCTTGCCGCCCTTTCCGCGCTCGACACGGAGCATCATGCGCGTGCTGTCGATGTCCGACACCTTTAGCGAGACCACCTCCGAAACGCGCAGGCCGGCGCTATGGGCGACGCTGAGCGCCGCCTTGTATTTGACGCCGGGCGCCGCCTCCAACAGGCGCGCGACCTCCTCGGGGCTGAGGACGATCGGCAGCTTGCGCGGTTCGTGGACGAAGGTCAGATGCCGGGTCGCGTCGGCCCGATCGAGCGTCACGCTAAAAAAGAACCGCAGCGCCGAGACAGTGGAGTTGATGATAGGCGCTCCCGCGCGGTTCTCGGTCAAGTGCAACTGAAAACGGCGGAGATCCTCATTGGTCGCCGTATCCGGCGAGCCGCCAAGGAATCTTGCCAGCTTCATGACCGCGGTGATGTAGTCATGCTGGGTCTTCGACGTAAAATGCCGGACGGTCATGTCCTCGATCATGCGGCGGCGAAGCGGGGAGATGCGTTCCTCGATCATGCGACGCTCCTGTCTGAAGCGGGGTTGCTAACCCCTCGATCTTCAGACAGCTCGCCGCTGACCCGTTACCCGCTTTCTCCTCAAAAACTCAGCCGCCACGCCTGCCGCCAACTACCGCGAGAGCGGTTTAGTTCTGTGACCCTAAGCGGAACTCTGGAGGGTCAGCTTTCAAGCAGTCCGGTTGTAAAAGGTCCAGTTGTTTAATAGGATTTCGATCTGCCGAAGAAGCCAGACCTTCCGTTGGTCGGAGGGGGACTCGGATGCAGGCGATCGGTGCCAGCCTGTTCTTCCAGAATTGTTGCCGGGGCGTTGCGGAGATTCAATGACAGAACCGTGCATTTACTGCGGCGAACGAAAGCCGTTCACCGCTGAACACGTTGTCTCGGCCGGCATCGGTGGCGACGATCCAGACTGGATGCTGACGGATTGCGTCTGCGGTGACTGCAACACCAGAGTCTTCTCGCCTCTCGAGAACAAGATCTTTCGAAGCTCGCCTCTCGCGCTCGCGCGCATCTTCCTTCAGCCGCACACGCGCGGTCGCACCGGCAAATCCAGTGCGCCCATCATGCAGCCCCGCGCGAGCTATCATGACGACGCGCAGACTGGCATAATGTTCGAACAGGTCATGCGGGCGGGCGGCGAGCCCGTGATGCTGCCTCAGATCGCGATTGCCCCGGGGGGCAAGCTCCTCGCTAACATCCCCGACGTCGAAACTGGAAAGGCCTTCATCGCAGCGGTGAAGGATCGGCTCGTCACGCGCATACGGCTCGTCCAAAAGATTCGCGACGGTGTCGAGGCCCGCTTCAACCAAACGATGCTCGAATGGGTAGATAACGCTACCGGTTATCAGGTCACGGACGAACGCGAAAGCACGCTAAAAGCGCCGGACGAGCCAGTCATCTGGGTGGAGGAACCCGTTTGGCCGGCCGGTGTCGAGGAAGGCGACTATACCAGGCTACCACCGCGGGTGTTCCAGCGCGAACGCGGCCAGATTTCATGCAGGGCGGCCTCAATCCGCATCGTTGCGGGTCTCCTCTCCATCCTACACGTGGGTATCGACCAGATCGCGATCCCCGACAATGCGCAACCGGTCGCCGCACAGGCGCACGTCCATCCGCAGCTTTCCTTCGATATAAAATCCTACGATCGGGTGCTCGCAAAGATCGGCATGAATATTTGCGCCAAGCTGATCGGCGCCGATTTCGTGCGCCAATCTGGGTTCAATCGCGTTCGGGACTACATTCGCACCGGTGAGGGCGCGATTATGAAGAGACCAGTCACTGACAATGATCAAGCTCGTAGCGCGCTGGGACCGCAGCTTAAGAACCATCACGTGTTCATGATCTGCGGCGGCCCTGGCAAAGATGCAGACAGCCAATGCGCCGTTTTCTTCTGCCGCTTGTATGGTGGCCCAATCGAAATCTTCCGCCTTGCCGAGTTTCCCGCGCGGCAACGTGAGCTTAACGAGCCTAGGGTGGTTGTTGTCGACTACATCGTGGAGAGGATCACGAGCATGTCGCTTGCGGATTATGCTTTGTTCGCTGTTCAAAATGCGCTTGCGCCCATCGAGGATTTCTTCGCAGGTGTATAAACGCGTGACCGACTGACTGAACGGACGCGAGTTCTATCCGTCACCTGCCGGCACGGAGAGCGGCATGTCCCTCCTCGACAATGCCATTGGATGCCACTCGAGGCTCAACTGGCGAATGTCTCAAAACTTACGGCCGACTCTCTATTGCAGTGATCAAGTTCTCAAAGAATGACGTTCGGTCCACCGCGTCTTCGCCGCAACGAGCTTCGCCCTATCGATATTCGCGCGTTCGCGTTCGGCCCCTTCGAACCAGGCGAGCACAGTTTCGTCCTGTGGTTCAGCGAGATTCGCGTATTCTACGACAAGATCTATCGCAGCTGCTCGAATAGTGGTTTCGCCGTAATTGGGTTCTATTTCATTGTATGACCGCTCGGAAGCCGTCTCTTCGAGAATGTGTCGCAATCCGATCTGTATGTCTTCGAGGAACGCGGCAGTCACGGTTTCTCTGTGCGAGCGGACGATGAGGCCAGCAAACACCAGCGCCGTTGCGAGCGCAGGCTGGCACCGAACGCGGATTGCGGTTCCTATGCCTCGGACGAAATCAAGCGGCGAGGCCGGCAGCGCGCGGCCTGCATCCTGGAACCAGAGGAAGGCGCCGCCCATTGCGGCCGTCGCCTGCGCGAGATCGCGAGAGACCATCGCAGACCGCAGCGACCGCGCTACATCCATGGCTCTTGCCGGATCTTCAACAGCGAGTAAAGGGGAAGCGAGCGCCACCTCAACGCCAGCGTCAGCAAGCGAACGCAGTAGCGTTGCTGCCCGAGGAATGTGGCGACGATCGTTTGGCAGGACCACGTAGGCGAGCACTTCGACGATGGTCAGGAAGCGCCAATCAGGACCTGGAAGCGGACTTGGTTCGCGAAGATGCTGAAATAGCGCCAATCCTTCGTCTGCCCACCAAATCTCAATCTTCGTGAGCAGCGCATCGACATCCTCGCTGGTCCAGTCGATTGAAGGCAACCCTGTGCGCGAGCCATCCCTCCAAGGGACGCGTGTAACAGACAACACATCTGTCAGGAGGTCGCCGTATGATTGATGCATCTGCCAGCGTTGCATGCCATTAATTACGCCGAGCGAAAATCTTGGCAGCTGCTGCTGACTAATGGCTCGTTTGAAGAGATTTGCAGCGGCACCGGGCTGCGCTTCTGGAAGGCTCAGGAGAAAACGGAGCGGTAGCGGGAACATCCCAAGGATCGCAGGGCGCGTTTCGTTGCCCCACAGGGCCTGTGTGAGCCGATTGGTTTCATGCGCTGACAATGTACCGACGCGGTGGAGCACAACGCAGCGGATCAAACCGTTGGCTCTCGTTGATGGGTTCGCCGTTGTCTCGATCTGCTGCAGCAACCTGGCAACGGCATCGGTCCAGCGATCCGCCTGTTGCGATCTATCCGGTGCAGCTGCATGCCAAAGGCCGAGAATAGGATCGCTATCCCACCCAAGGCTAGCGGGGAGGTCGAGATCCGCGCCGAGAAGGCGTTGATCGATGAGATCAAGGATATGAGTCGAGGCACGGGTGGCCTCCATCGCAAGCAGGGCAGAACGGATGGTGGCTCCGAGCGCCTCCCACACTTGCCACGCTCCGCCTGCCCACCTACGCCGGACCTGCGCGCAGTCCCTGACGACATCATCTAATCCATCGGCCGTCAGACGCGGAACGAAAGCTCGCAGGCAGGCGAGAGCCGTCGTCGCTTGGTCCTTGACGCGCCCAATTGCGATGTCCTGTGGTGACATGGGAACTGGCGTTGGCTCGGATGTGCGATGCAGGCGGGATGCAGCTTCGGCGAGTGCACGTCGACAGATCGCCGCCGTTTCAGTCAGTTCTTCTTCGGAAAATCTCGCGACGGTCTTAGCACCGAGGAGGCGTTCAGCTGTCCTGTCATCGCAAAGCCGTAAGAGAATGGGGATAGCGAAGCTGGGCGAATCGCTGGCGATCCATGGAAGGGCCGCTCCAAGGAGACCTCCGCCAATCCAATTGTTACCGAGTCGCACGATGCGCCCGCCTACCTCGATCATGCGGTAAGCCTGCAGAGCGTATTCGCCGTTGGTTAGTCCGCCGAACGGCTTTCTGCGGCTGCGCCCGTGCGATCCTGAAACATCAAGGATAGACTCCAGCCGCTCAAGGTTTGCGTACGGATCAGATCGTATGGAGGCGAGGTCCTCGAACCGGGTGGCAAACGTAATGTACGGCTTTTCGCTCCACGACCAAATGCTCGCTACGTTCACCATCGCCCAACCTTCGCGCGAGAGAATGCAAAAATCACTCGCTTCCGCAACCGGTCCCCTCGGTAACACATCTTGAATTGCCGAAAGCGCGGCTTCGACGTGGCGGTTGCCGTCGCTTTCGCCAAACTCAGCCATTAGGGCAGCCTTGCGGACAGCCCAGATAGGATCGCCAAGCGGCTCGTGCCAACGTCCGAGGCATTCGCGCGCCTTCACGTGTTCGAGCCGACCTAACTGCAGAAGGATTCTCTCGTACTTCAGATGCGACTGGAGATCAGGATCGCCGCTTGCCATCGCGGCAAGCCGGATCTCAAGATTTTCGAAATCAGCAATCCGTCCATGTTGTCTGTTGAATCTCATGAGCGAGCAGGCAAGCGATGCGCAATCCGTGAGGTCCGTAGCAGGGGCATCCGGCCGCTGCGATTGTCCTGTGAGAGTCCCTTCGCTTTCATGGGAAGCGGAGCCGCCAACAAATCCGGCGACCAGAAGTGCTTGCCTGATCGCCTCTGCATGCTCAGGACTAAGCGGAAGCAAGCAGGCTTCGTGGCGCCAAGTGAGCTCGCACAACCAACGAATTCGCTCATCAATTTGTACTCCCGCCACCTCGGCTAGGATGGGAGCGATCCATTCCACCGTCCGAGCCCAAAGCAAATTCCTGTTAGCCCAGGGAGTCACGATCCATCCGGGATAGAGTGCGCGGTTTCGTCGCCAAGCGTGTACCTGTATGGCGATCTTCTGACGCAGAATCTCGCCCGTGTTCTCAGCCATGCGCATGTCGAGCTGTTGAAAACTCCTGCGCCACGGCTCTTGTTCGGTCTCGCTCGTCATCGCGGCCTCGCCATGAACTGGGGTGAAGCGGCTTCTGGCTCGAAGCGTCTATCCGATCCAAAGTCAGGCAGCGGGGGGAGGCCTTCAGTGATCGGCTGAGTCTTTGGGCTCGGGCTTTGGAACGGCCAATCAAACATGTCCGGCGGCCGCGCGCCTTCAAGGCTTAGCAGGAGCCATTCCATCGCCGCCGCATATCGGGTTTTAGGGTCGCTCCATGCAGCTACCGGAAAGAGCGGTGCGAGATCGATGGGCATCACGTGGCGGTCTTGCAGAAGCTTACGTTGCGCCCCTGTAAGGTCGAGGAGACCAGTGAGATAAATTTGGCTAACGCTGCTGCCTAGCGTGTCGCGCGCCCAACCAGACCACTGCAGGAAATTCGGATCGTCGCCAGAGAAGCCTATGAGGCAGAAGGTATTCTCAACGAAGGCCTGCCGAGCAAGGTTAACGAAGGCCGCGAATTGGACCGGATAAGTGCGGAAATTTTCTTCTGTGATTGTAAATGGACCCGATGGGAAACTTCCATGCAGTTTCACGATGCGCGGGCGCTGCGCGTGCGTGACTTCGGAAGCCGATGTCACAACATCGTAGCGGATTTGAACAATAGATCTTGCCGCCCGTTCAAGAAGCGTGTCGTAATTTGTAGTGAACACGTCAGACCAGGGCAACTGTAGCAAGAGGCGATGAAGGGGCCCTGGGTCGAATTCTCCGTCAGGTATGGCGGAGATGAGAAGTTGGTCGAGAGCCGCTCGGCCGTGGGCTGCCTCATACTCTTCCGCAAGGCGTAAAGCGCCGCTCGTCGATACGGCACGTTCAAGGACGCTTTTCCGGTCAGGTTCTGCCGCACGATCTGGATAAAGTCCTGCGACGAACGCTTCCGCAAGCGCACGCCATGTCGGAAAGCCCTTTTGACCCCTGAGCCCACTTTTGGGTCGTGCATTAAGACTCATGCCCGAGCCGATCATCACGGACGCCCTGCCGCGGCTGCGCTGCGCCCAGAGCGCGCGCGCGATCCGCTCAAGATGGATGGCGTCCTGAAAATCCATATGGGTCAATTCTCGACTGCGTTTCAGGGGTACTTCGTCACGTTTACACATGAACTTGCCCTTCGCCATTGTAAAGTAGCGCCAACCGCCGCCGCTCGCAAAAATATTGTGCTGAACTACCGCATCGTCTGCTCTTCACCCGAGACGACTTTGGAATCATCGAGAGTCGCTGCGCGGGACCCGCGCCTTTTGAATCGGCACGAGACGATGCGGGCACAACCGGGCCCATCGTTTGATCTGAATAAAATACACGCACGCAGCTGAGATTCGGCATGCTGCAATCCGGTTTGTCTGCGGTCGACGCCGATTGCCTTCGCGGCGATCGGTCTCGCGCCAGAGACGCCGTTTCCCGCCATTGCGGGGGCGCGGCGCTTCGTGTGCGCCGCGTGCGGCTCAAGGCGCGCTAACGTGTCGCCGGACTGGCGCGGGCATAGAGCGGCGGGGATGGGGCGATGTCATTTTGCGGAGATTCAAGCCCGCCGGGATCAAGCGGTTTACACAGGGCCGCAGAACTGATAGGAATGCGCGTTAACTATGTGATATAATTGGCCTTTAAGTTCCATAAGAACGATTATGCGACAAAAAGATGTAGACCCTCATTAGAAAGGTCACCATCCTCCCCATTAGAGATGTCACTCATTCCGAGGCGACCCTGTTTGGGAGCAATGAGTGATGACGGTTTTTTCGATGAGCCGCGCCGAGATCGACCGGTTACACGTGTTGC
>Ga0181527_1003186_pt1 | contig 14805 bp, 8 predicted proteins | sample PEATcosm2014_Bin_30_FD_119762 | JGI IMG/M metagenome (GOLD analysis project Ga0181527, IMG submission 119762) | Peatland microbial communities from MTU Mesocosm Facility, Houghton, MI, USA - PEATcosm2014_Bin06_60_metaG | ecosystem: Environmental > Terrestrial > Soil > Wetlands > Peat | place...
AAGGTGGACAACTGGCCGTCGGAAAGGCCGTCAAGAGCCGTGCGGGCGGATCGGATAGACCTGTTGACAGACCGAGCGCTGGTCGGCCGCCCAGCCTGGTTTCTTACTGTCTGAATCGCAGGTCGGATTAAGACGGGGCGGAACGGAGCGAGTTACCACTTGGGAGGCCCCTGAGGGTGGGAACCTTCGCATTCGAGGTCAGCCGCACGTAAAACAGGTATTCCACACTCCTGCTCGATGAGTTGCGTGACGAGTTGGGTGCCGGTGTCGCGTCGCAGGACATCCGGTTTACACGAATCGGACACTTGTGAGATGATGTCTTCGACATTTTCACGCAGGCCGGCTGACCCGCCTACTCGACAATATGGAGAGCAATCCGACAGAACAGTCCACGCATCGCCCGAGCACTCCCGCCCTTCAGCGAGTCATGGTGGCGACGACCGCCATGCTCACCTTCATTACCTTCTGGCGAGCCGCAGCCATCGTCCTGAATGACCTTGCCTCGTCTGCCTACTATGCGGGCGGAATCGCGGAGCATGCTGTGGGCAAGTCCGCTCCCTGGTTTATTCTCGCCGTCATGCTATTCTCTTACGCCGTCCGCGCGATCTACGTCGAGAGCTGCAGCATGTTCGTGCGGGGCGGCGTCTATCGGGTCGTGAAAGAAGCCATGGGCGGGACGCTCGCCAAGTTTTCCGTGTCTGCCTTGATGTTCGATTATGTTTTAACGGGCCCGATCAGCGGTGTGTCGGCAGGCCAATACCTGGTGGGCTTCCTGAACGAGGTTCTAAATTACCTGCACTTCGCCATCGTTCTTCCGGTTAATGGGACCGCCGCGGCCTTAGCGATCATAGTGACACTCTATTTTTGGTGGGAGAACATCCAGGGAATACCGGAATCGAGTGAAAAGGCGCTGCGCATTATGCAGCTCACCACCGCCATGGTGGTGCTCTTGATCGGATGGTGCGGCTACACACTCTGGATACGTGGCGCGCACTTGCCTCCCCCCCCGACGCTGGGACACCTGCATTTTGCCCCCGACGCGCTGGGATGGTTAAGCCGCAGTCGGCTTCCCCACACGATTGGACTCCTGGGAGTCTTCATCGGTCTCGGGCACTCCATCCTGGCCATGAGCGGAGAGGAATCCCTGGCTCAGGTCTATCGCGAAATCCAGCATCCCAAGCTCCCAAATTTGAAGAAGACCGGCCTCGTCATTTTCATCTATAGCATGCTCTTCACCTCCTTGGTCTCTTTCTTCGCGGTGATGATCATTCCCGATGCGACGCGCAAGAACTACTTTGACAATCTCATCGGCGGACTGGCGATGAACATGGCGGGGCCCTTAATGCTCCGCTTGGTATTCCATGGGTTTGTGGTTTTGGTCGGAACCATGATCCTCGCCGGGGCGGTAAATACGGCCATCGTAGGGTCAAACGGCGTTCTTAATCGCGTTTCGGAGGATGGCGTTCTCTCTGACTGGTTCCGGCGGCCGCATCCTCGCTTTGGCACATCGTATCGCATCATCGATATGGTGGTCGGCCTCCAGATCCTTACGATCCTTCTCAGCCGCGGCAACGTCCTGCTCCTGGGCGAAGCCTACGCCTTTGGCGTCATTTGGAGTTTCGTCATGAAAGGCCTGGCGGTCCTGGTGCTTCGGTATAAAGACGCCGGCCCGCGCGAGTACCGAGTCCCCTTGAATCTGCATTTCGCAGGGCGGGAAATTCCCATCGGCCTCGGCCTCATTACGCTGGTGCTTCTCGGTATTGCGCTGGTAAATCTGCTTACCAAGCAGGTTGCGACGATCTCCGGAGTTGCTTTTACAATTGTCCTCTTCGCCGTTTTCACGATTTCCGAAAAAGTTACCCGCTCGCGCCAGGGCGTTCACCAGGAGCTTGACCAATTTCATCTCGTCCCAGGGGAAGAGCTCACGCCCAAGGCGGTGGGAGTCCGGCCGAATAATATTCTGGTTTTGGTGCGCGACTACCACACCCTTTACCACCTCGCGGCCGTCCTCCGCCGCGTGAACACAGCTCGGCAAGACGTCGTGGTTTTACACATTCGCATTCTGCAACGTGCCGCTTCCGGCGAGAGCGCTTTGGTGGCGGAACAGCTTTTCAGCACCACGGAGCAATATCTTTTTACTCGGGCGCTCGCTCTCGCCGAACACCAGGGCAAAAGTATCCACTTGTCGGTTGCCGCGGCAAACGAGATTTGGGAAGGCATCCTGCGCTCCTCCTACTCTCTCCAATCCTCTACCATCGTTCTCGCGCCCTCAGCAAAGATGCCGGTTACCGAGGAAGCGTTCTACGCCGGCCTCGCCTGGGAAAAACTGCCCGACCCCAAGCCTCACCTGACGCTTGAGATCTTTACACCCGATGGACAGGAAGAAATCTTCTACCTCGGCCCGCATGCACCTCATCTGACGCCCCAAGAGATTGATTTGCTGCACAGCCTCTGGCTACGCTTCAGTACTGAACTGGCCCCGGAAGAAGTCCACCACCACGATATCGTTCATTTCGCTCTAAACGAACTTCGTAACGAACTCGCGGACGGTAAGGATCGTGAAGTTGCTGAGCGATTGAGGCAACACCTCACCCAGATCAAGCCACGCCGCGTTTCTCATCTCTAAGACACGTTTCCACATCCAGAGCACTGCCGCTAATCTCTGGCAAGAAAGGCAAGCAGTCAGACCCGCGCTGCTATTCGCTTTGCTTCCGGACAATCACCGCAGCGTTGAATCCGTCCATGTGATGCTGATCGGGGCGGGTCCAAAAATATCCTCTCGAATCAAATAGGGGAATCAGGCGCGGGTGCTTCAAAGCAAGTTCGGGCGAAGTAAGGACGCGAAAAGCGGGTTGTTCACGTAGGACCTTCTCCACCACCTCTTCATTTTCCTCCGGTCCAAGTGAGCATGTGGCATAAACCAATAGCCCGCCGTTCGCCAGGGCCGGGAGCGCGTTCCGCAGCATCATGGCCTGCAACTGCGCCAGGCGGGTTATATCGTCCGGACGGAGCCTCCATTTGATTTCCGGATTGCGCGCCAACGTCCCTGTTCCCGAACAAGGCGCGTCCAGTAAGATGCGATCAAACTTTACTCCGAAAGGGAGCTCGCGCGCGGCGTTCAGTCGCACCATCGACAAGCATACCGCCGCCGGAATCCATTGCGGCAATAGCCTGGCCAGTGTGCGGAGGCGCGCGGCGCTGCTGTCGCAGGCCACCAGTGTTCCCGATCCCAGCATTTGCGCGAGTTGACCGGCCTTCATTCCCGGCGCGGCGCAGAGGTCCAGAACGCGTTGGCCAGGTTCGGGCGACACCAGTTCCGCCACGAGGTGCGAAGCCTCGTCCTGAATCACCACGCGCCCTTCCCGGTAGGCCCGAGCATTTTGAACCTGGCCGGATTCCATTATCAGTCCTCGCTCTTGGGCGTACTCGCAAAATGATGTGGCAACGCCCTCGGCTGCCAGCTCATTGTGGATATCCCGCAAATCCCCACTAATGCGCGAAGCTCGCAGGGTGGTCGGAGGGGTCTCGAGGCTCGCATAGGCTAGTCTCAACGCGCTCAACTCGCCGGATTCGCGAGTGGTTGCGGTCAGCGCCTCCCATCGCTTCAGCAACCATGCCGGAAAGGCCCGCCGCACGCTCTCCCGGCCCTCTGGGGAGAGCTGTTCGAAGTCGTGCCCCGGCGCGCGATCCCGGGAAGGTACAAACTTCCTGAGGACCGCGTTCACGAAACCCGCCGCGGAGCGTTTGCGCGCCACCTTCGTTAGCTCGACAGCATCATCCACTACCGCGCGCTTCGGGACCCTCTCCAGGAAGAGAACCTGGTAAGCGCCCATGCGGAGAATCGTCAGCACTTCGGAGTCGAAACCTTTCACCTTTCTCCCCGAAACCTGCTCGATTTGGAAGTCCAGTTCCCCCCGCCACCGCAGGACCCCCATCACGATTTCCGTAGCCAGCCGCCGGTCGGCCTCCTTCAAGGCGGAAACCTCCGGGCTTTGCAGCAAATTGACTGCGAAGCCCCGGCCGGATTCCATGCGAAACAGAATTTGGTATGCGATTTTTCGAGCAGGGGAGACGGGCATGGGAAAGGCAATTATAAATTATGAATTATGAATTCTGAAACCTGAGCGCAATTCTCTGGCACACGCAGCGGCGTACCGGTTTCGCAATTCATAATTCAGAATTCATAATTCATAATTTCCGGTTCATTCCACTTTTTCGCCAACGGAAACTTTCACCCCGTTCAGGAAATCACGCGCCGCAAGGCGCCTGCGGCCCTCGAGTTGGATTTCCGCCAGCTCCAGTGCCGTTCCCTGTCCGCAAACCACACGGAGCCTGCCGCGATCGGCGACCAGAGTAGCAGTATCAAGAGGCACGGTCTCGCCGGCATCCGGGCGCGAGGCAGCCCAGATGTGCAACTGTTTGCCGCGAAAGCGTGTGTAAGCCCCCGGCCAGGGCCGCAGGCCGCGAATTCGATTCCAGATCTCCAGCGCCGAGAGGTTCCAATCGATTCGCCCGTCTTCCTTTTTCAAAATGGGCGCAAGCGTCGCCTGCGTGTGATCCTGGGGCTGCGCTTCGAGGTCACCCCGTTCCAACCGCCGCAAAGTTTCAATCATCAATTCGGCACCGAGCTGGCTAAGCCGCTCACTGAGTGTTTCCGATGTGTCATCATCCTGAATCTCCACTTCCCTCTTCAGCAAAATGTCGCCGGTATCCAACCCCACATCGATACGCATCGTGGTGACACCGGTTACTGTCTCCCCGCGAATCAGCGACCACTGAATGGGCGCGGCTCCACGATACTTAGGCAGAAGCGACGCGTGAAGATTGATACATCCCAGCCGCGGCAGGTCGATCAGCCATTTTGGGAGGATGTGACCGTAAGCCACCACCACGATGGCGTCGGGCCGGTAGCGCGAAAGAAATTCCACCGTGGCTGCTTCTTTCAATTTTGTCGGCTGATAGACCTCCAGACCCCCGCGCAGAGCCGCTTGCTTCACGGGGGGTGCTTTCACTTCGTACCCGCGCCCGCTGGGTTCGTCTTGATTTGTTACCACGAGGTCAATGGGAAAGTTCTCAGCGACGAGCTTCTCCAGGGTGGGAACAGCGAAATCGGGTGTGCCGCAAAAAAGAAGAATCATGAATCCTGAAAAACTGTGAACAAGTGTAAGAGGTGGACGCCGCCTTCATCCTTCACCCTTCATCCTTCAGACTTTACCACTCCCCCGCCTTCATCATTTGGCGCACTTTGCGCTTAATAGATTCCCGCTTCAGGCGGCCGACGTGTTGGATGAACAGCTTGCCGTTCAGGTGGTCGATCTCATGGCAGAAAGCGCGCGCCAGCAAGCCCTCCCCGGTCATGGTGAATTCCTGGCCATGAACATCGTGTGCCCGAACCGTGGCGCGCTCCGGGCGGGGCGTCTTGGCGCGGAAATCCGGCAAGCTTAAGCACCCTTCCTCCTGCACGTGCTCGCCTTCCATGGAAATGATCACGGGATTGGCCAGCACCAGCTTGGCTTTGGGATCCTCGCCCGAGGTCGTATCAATAACGGACAACCGTAGGGGCAAGCCGATTTGGGGCGCCGCCAAGCCCACGCCATTCGCCGCGTACATGGTTTCGAACATGTCCGCCACAAGCTTTTCCAAATTGCTGTCGAAGTCGACAATCGGATTGCCGGGCTTCTCCAGAACTTCGCGACCGTATTTGACGATTGGGTAGATCATTTTCGAAAGTCGAAAGTCGAAACTCGAAAATCGGAAACTCGAATGACATGGGTGGTGCGGGTTCTACCCTGCGTGCCCACGCCATTCGCGAGTTTCGAATTTCGATTTTCGCGTTTCGAGCTAGAACCTCCTGATTTGCTCCAAGTAGCCACCAAAATTGCGGAGCGTTTCTTCCATCGAATCGCCGCCAAACTTCTCCAGAAGTGAGCGTGCCAGGATGAGCGCCACCATCGCTTCCCCCACCACCCCACCGGCCGGCAGCACACAAACATCCGAGCGCTCGTAGGCGGCCTTGGCCGTTTCTTTACTTTCAAAATCCACCGATTCCAGCGGACGCCGAAGCGTCGAAATGGGTTTCAGATAACCTCGCACCACAAGGTCTTCTCCGTTGGTAATTCCACCCTCGAGGCCGCCGGCGCGATTGGTTTTGCGCGTAAAGCGCGAGTGGGCGCGGTCGTATCCGATCTCGTCGTGTACGTTTGAGCCCATCGCCGCGGCGCTCGCGATGCCGCTGCCGATTTCCACTGCTTTGACAGCTTGAATCGACATGACGGCCTGAGCCAACTGGCCGTCGAGCCGCTCATCCCACTGTGCGCATGACCCCAAGCCAGGCGGAAGGCCGCGCGCGATAATTTCAAACGTTCCGCCCACGGTATCTCGGTTTTCCGTGGCGCGGTCCACCTCTTCTTTCATCCGAGCTTCCGTGGCAGGATCCACGCAAGCCAACATCACATCTTCACGATCCCGCAGCGCCAGCACGGCCTCAAACGGTACAGGGTCGTCCCCAAGGCTCACCTCACCCAGCGCCACGACGTGGCTGGCAACTTCAACGGCAAAACTCTTCAAAAAGAGTTTGGCCACCGCCCCGACCGCCACGCGCGCGGTGGTCTCGCGAGCGCTTGCGCGCTCCAGGACATAGCGCGCCTCACGAAAATTGTACTTCAGGCATCCCGCCAGATCGGCATGGCCAGGACGCGGCGGCGATAGCGGTTTATACTTGGCCCGCGATTCCGGGCGGTCCTCCACCGCCATGGCCTCCTTCCAGTTTTCCCAATCTCTATTCACGATCAGGATAGCAATGGGCGAACCGATGGTCTGGCCATGTCTGACACCGGATAGAAACTGCGCCGCGTCGGTTTCAATCTTCATGCGCCCGCCGCGCCCGTAGCCGCCCTGGCGGCGTTTCAGTTCGCGATTCACATATTCAAAGTCAATTCGCAGGCCTGCGGGCAACCCTGTGAGCATGGCGATCAGGCCTTGACCATGCGACTCTCCGGCGGTTTGGAAACGCAGCATATTTCTCACAGTGGCCGCGGGCAAAACACGGCCAAACTTATGGATTTTAGCGAATTCCGCGCAATCGGTCAAAAAACAGCGATCTCGTGTCCCAATTTTGGGGCGTAGCGCTGGCTTCCAGCCGGCACAGGAGCCGCCAAGATGGCGGCGTTACGCTCAAATTGGGCACTACCCGATCTAGCCTGTCAGCACCAGGTTAAAAGGAGCCGATTTCAGCAGTCTGAAGGGCGCCAGGTTTTGAGCGCCTCATCGGCGGGTACGCGGCAAAAACTCTATAGCAGACTCTATAGATTGCGAGGAAGCGAGTCGCTCCGAGCTGAATCGCAAACTGGGTGTTCATAAATGACGCGACCAGTAAGAACGTATTTGGGTGGGACGTGTACCCAGCAACGGCCAGTTTCCGACAAGGCGACAAACCGTCAAGGTGGCAGCACCCTGCGGGATGCGGGTTTCATTTTAGAGAGGATCTCCACTGGCCGGTTTTCAGGTGATCACGGGTGGCCGGTTTTGGGTGTTCACTGAGGATATTGGAGGCATCCGGCATTCAGTCGAGGTGCAAGCGGATTCTATGTACGAGGCGGCGACAGCCGCTCTGGAGAGCTTTTACGTTGGATCCGTGCGTTGCGAAGCGCGACGATTAGCTGCTGAACGTCGCTAGCCAGATTGCGATGCGTCTGAACCTGAGTCCGAATTGTTTCGGCGCAACGCTCCCCGCTAGTACGAATAATCGCCGCAAATTGGTTCCGCATTTTCTCTGACACCTCACGAGCGGTTTTCTCCACGCCATTTGACAAACATTGGGTCAACCGAGCGATCCCCGCCCCAGCGGTCATTGCAATACGCTTCTGAGTCAGCATCGCCAAATGTGCTGCTCTCTCAATCTCGCTCATTAAGTTCGGAATAATCCTGTAATTACCTTTTTCACAGGTATCGATGGTGGCTCCGTACACGCGATCAAGTCCTTCCGCCAAGCTACCATTGCGTGCCTCAACCTCGTTGCACAGCTCATCGATCTTTCCAGAGGCTGCTTCCCTGACCGCCTGCCTAAGACCGTCGACGCTCTTATTGAATTCCGTGTCAACAGTCCGCTGTTCCTGTTCGCGTCTGCTTTCCAGTTGCTTGACGATCCATACTGCGATTGCAAGGCCCATACCACCTATGATGAGTAACGGGGCGCGAGAACCGCCTCCAGTGTTCGTAGGCCATGCTTTCCACAATCCAATACCGGATGTAATCGCTGTAAGAATGAGACCTAAAATCTGAAGTTTATACTTCATGGACGCTTTCGATCGCGCATCCGCGATTGAGCGATTGACTTGGTCCGACTTCTGACGCGCTACGTTGCCTATCTCGGTAGCTGCCTCCCGTAGCTTGAGATGAATCTTGTGCGAACCTTCATCTCGCTCGCTTTTAAGGAGGTTTGCTAAGTCACGAATTCCTTCATCAAGGGTCACGGTTATTTCTGTCGCGCTTTCCGTGAGTACGTCGAATTGACCTTTTAAGTCATTCCACTCAGTGTTCCATTGACCCCGCGCTGCCAATAGCTCCGACTTAGCATTCTCGCCAACTTCTATCAGGGCCTGTTCGAGTTCGGCGTCATCATGTCGGACCAATTCCGCCAAGTTCAGTCCGACTTTGCATAATTCTTGCTCTGTCTGTGGCTTTCCGGGAAGCTTCGCCTCTATTAGCTCTTCGTCTCCCAGAACCAGCATTAGGGCCTCTTGGGTAGGAATATAAACACAGTCATGCAAGAGGCCTGCCGCGGAGCCAGCAAATGTCGGTATCCTGCTTTCAATCACGGCATTGAACTTTGAGGTAAGGTTTGATCGGACATCCTGAGTAGTTTCGCAAACGGCCTGTAGCCTTTTATAAAGCTCGTCACACGCAGCTGGAATGTCCCGTCCCATCGCGTTTAACAAGCCATTCTGACGAGCAAAAATCGTGCCCCTTTTATCCACAGAGCTATACCGGTTCCTTAACCTTTGGGCCGGTACCCTCAAGTAATCATCGAGGATTTTCTGGTTACGGTCTGTTTTCTCTTCCGCAGCCTTTTCGATCTTAATTGTTTCTTGTTCGACAGTTTCCTTAACCAAGCTGTTGATAGATGTGGGGCTGAACGTCCTGCTGCCAGTCGACCGCTTTGACCACAGCTCGTCCAAGACCCCCGACACGGTGAGTTCAGCGTTTAATTTTATAGACTCCATGCGGCTTCGAAGTAATGTCACATCGAACAGAATGTTAGTCGCTCGATAAGCATATGAATGAGCTCGTTTTCTGTCCTTCAGGTCTTGCAATTCAGACTCGAGAATAGTAACTTCGGCCGATTCCGTGGAGTAACTTACGGTAGGCACCGGTGGTTCGGAGCGAAAGAATTGATCCGTATTGGTTCGCGCCTCGCTGATGCAAGAGTAGAGGCTATGGGTGATGTCAGTGACCTCGGCGACTAGCCCAGTTCCGATGAATTTTTCGATTTCAGGGTGGATCGACCTTCGGTATGCAAGACTGAGGGTTTTGTTGATAGCGGTAATATGTTCAGCTGTCTGTTCCAGCGTACGCAACAGCGACTCGTAGGCAATTTCAACCTCCATACCTAAAATCCTATGTTTGGTAATTCGAGCTTCGCTGCTGTCAAAAGTCGAGATTATGTTCGCAAGAAGTTCACTCGTGCCAAAACCACTGATCGAGTCCACCAGAAAGGTGTTTTCACCTGCCTTAAACTCCACATTCTCTGCTACACAATCTCGAGAGCTCAGTTTAGCGGCGCTGTCACACGGTTTGTCTTTCAATTTCCTCTTGGCTTCGCTTAAGTCGTCTTTAAATTTGTCCTCATCCGGTGTCTCACCATTCACAGGGGACCGGGGGTACGTTGAGGCGAAAGTTACTACATACCACATCGGGGTCTCCTTAAAGGAGATGAATTTCTGATTCAGTATTTCTACCGAATCGTCGTCTAGGAGATCGAAGGGCTTAGATACGAACAGGAGAATATCGGCGGAGCTTACGAGGTCGATCACCTCTTTCTTGTTGAAAGCTTTCCAACCAGTTCCTGGAGTGTCGATGAAATTTATTCTTCGCAAAACCTCATGCTTAAAAGACCGAATCTCTATATCGGGAGTCTGTTGGGCTTGCGAAACAAAGTCCGTATGGGTGATGTAGGTTAGTCTCAAATCAGTTGCTGTATTTTCGGCTACTCGCAATAGCCCTGCAGGCAACCCGTCGGGAAATAGCTTTCTGAAAAACGAATTCAACAGAGAGGATTTGCCCCCGCTGAATCTCCCAATCACGCCCACTACAATTGGAAGTCGCGCACGTAGAAGCAGCCGATCAAACGTGTTCTGGAGAATTTCCAGCTCGCGCGAAATTTCCTGTTTGACCTTTATGCTGTCTGCTCCGAGGGTTCCCAAATTAATCGAGGTAGGCGTGCCGATGCGGAGCTCTGGTAGGCGCCCACAAAGCTCCAGGGCGCGGTTGGTGAATTCTAAGCCGCGTTCTATCAGCCGGTGAACATCCCCATCATCATTATTCAACTGTTGATTCGATCTTTGATCAGCGGTCATTATGAGCTCCTGATAGGAACGTCTTGCGTTAGGCCCCGCCCGCAGACCGGTATTGCGAATTTCATGCCGTAGCAGTTGTCTATCAAATCCACGTTCGGGTCCCTTGGTTGAGCCATCCCACCTGAATGGCAATGCTCAAAAACCACAACCACCTTGTGAGCGGGAATGGCCCTACGCGCTATTGTAACCGGAATTTCCGTTTTGGCACTTCTGACAGCGGCAGTATACGACACACACTCTCGCTTTCGAACATGTCGTTCCAGATTTTCATCACACTGGGGGGGGGAGAGACGGTGTCAGGTACCCTTTTCCTTCTAATAAGCGAAGAAGAGAAGAAAAAAGGTTCCTGACACCGTTTCCTCACCACCGTTTCCTCACCGCAAGCTTGAAAATCATCATTCGTACCGCAATGCCACCATGGGATCCACCTTCGTTGCCCGGCAGGCGGGGGCGGTCGCGGCAGCCATGCTCGCAGCGAATACCGCCGCTATGGCCATGATTATCGAAGCGCGATCGCCAGGGGCAACTCCATATAGTTGATTGGCAACCAGGCGAGTCAATGCCAGAACGCTGCCTGCGCCAATGGCCACCCCAATCAGCAAAGGAACCAGCGCTTCACGCAGGACCATGCCGATTACGTCGCCTCGCTGCGCCCCTAGCGCCATCCGAATGCCCAACTCCCGCGTTCTGCGCCGCACGGCATAAGCCATCACACCGTATAACCCGACGGTGGCGAGGCCGAGCGCAAGAACTCCAAACAGGCCCGAAAGGAAGGCGATCAAGCGCTCCCGCGTCAGGGCATCATTCAGGGATTCCTGCATCATGCGGACGCGCAGCACCGGCACATTCGGGTCCATGTCGCGCAAGGCCGTGCGGATCCCGGCGATCGTCGGGGCGGCACTTCCTGTGAACCGCACTTCGAGCCAGCGCACTCCCGGCCCGTCTGACCAACTGGGTTGATAGATGGTGCCAACCTCCTCTGGTTTCCGGATGCTGCTGTAATGGATATCTCGGACCACGCCGACAATTTCAAGGGCTTTGGCCGGCGAATATTTGTCCTCGAAGCTCAGATGGCGGCCCAGTGGATTGGCGCCGCCAAACAGATGGCGGGATAACGCTTCATCAATAATGCACACGCGGGACGCACTGGCGCGAGATTCGTTGCTGCCGCCGCTCGCCCGGCCCATTGCCGCCAGCAGGCTTTCACCCGGCGTCACGGCCGGCTCATCGTTCGGCACGAAATCACGGCCCAGTATGAGTGATGCCCCCAGCGTAGGGAAGTACCCCGATGTGACCGAATTCACGAACACGACGGGCCTTTCCCCCAGTGTGGGCTGGTATCCCTCCGCAGAGTATGTTGATGAGAACATCCAGGAACCGAACGGCGTGGTGGACGATAAGGCCGCGGATCGAACGCCCGCGGTTGCACGCGCACGCTCCAACAGTTGGTCGTAAAACGCGCGCAGCCGCTCCCCTTTGTAACCAAGGTTGGTCGGGTCGATATCAAACACCGCAATGTTCTCCCGCTCGAAGCCGATGTTTGCCTTCTGAAGGTTCCGCAAGGTGCGGATGAAAAGACTCGCACTCACCAGCAGGGTCAATGATAGGGCAACCTGGCCCGCTACCAGAGCACGGCTAAGTCGGAACCGGGAAGCGCCTTGGGTGCCTGCACTGCTCTGCTTCATGCTTTCGGCCAGCGCGATCCGCGTGGCTTGAAGCGCGGGGGCAAGTCCAAACAGAATGGCGGTAATTATGGTAATGGCCGCAGAGATTCCCAACACCCAGGGGCTGGGACGAAAATGGAACTCCGGATCGAGGATGTCTATTTTTGCGAGAGCTGACACTCCAAAGTAGGCAAACCCCATGCCCAGAATTCCGCCGGCAATCGCCAGGAGAAGGCTCTCACTCAGCAGTTGCCGAATCAGGCGCGCGCGGGTGGCGCCGACCGCCAGACGCACGGCAATCTCCCTGCCACGCTCGGTGGCGCGGGAGAGCAATAAGTTGGCAACGTTGGCGCAGGCAATCAGCAGCACCAGCACCGTGGCCAGCGCCAGCGCCGCCAGGGGGTCAGCCATTTCGTTTCCACGCAGGGCAGCGGACGCGGTCCCTGCGCCGGAGAGCAATTTGATTGGATCCTCCCGGAATTTCCGGGGCTTGCCACCGGCCTTGACCCTCGCCTCATTAACCGCTTCCACAGCCTGTGCCCATAGCACGCTCATCCCGGCTTGAGCTTGCTGCATGGAGATTCCCGGCTTCAACCGGGCCAATGTGGTGAGCCAGTACATCTGGGCGGTATTCCAAACGGGCGCGGCCGAGGGCGTGGTTACTGGGAACATTGTCAAAGGGATGAAGGCATCAGCCTGTTCACCATTGAAGACGCCGCCGAAACCCTTTTCCGTAACGCCGGCGATTTCGAGTGGATAACCGTTTAGAGCGAGCTTTCGACCGATGACCTTCAAATCCCCAGCGAAGCGCCGTTGCCAGTAGCCGTACGAAAGGACGGCAACGGGCGACCCTCCCGGGACAGTATCGTCAGACGGCCCAATCACTCGGCCAATAGCGGATCCAATACCCAACCCTTGAAAATAATTGCCACTCACGTACTGGACGTGGCCGACCTCCACCGCGGGCGCGCCTTCCGGGCGGATGCCGGAAGCAAGATTGCGGCTGCTCGCGAACACGCCGGAGAAAACCTCGTTGTGGTCGCGGTATGCGCAGTAGAAGGCGTAACTCCCGCTTCGGCCGCCCTCCAGCATCACAATCCGGCTCGGCTCCCGACCCGGAATGGACCACAGCAATAGTTGATCGACCAGGCTGAAAATAGCCGTGTTTGCCCCAATACCCAGCGCCAAAGATAAAACTGCCACGGCCGCGAAGCTGGGATTTTTCGCCAGTATGCGCAGGCCGTAGCTGAGGTCCTGCCAGAGCGTTTCGACGGTATCCCATACCCACATTTCCCTCCTCCTCTCTTGCGCCAATCTACCACATAACGTGGCAGTTGGCCGGCTATATAGAACAGTCGGCTCGTGACCCGCTCAGACATTCTCGAAAGGTTTTCCTTGCCCGGCCGAAGGATTTCGCAGGAAAATTCGGTCGGCGCCAATTTGCTCAAGCTCACCCCTGGAACGTAGGTCTAACTGGGTACAGCGCTGAGCAGCCCACGACCGAGCCGCATAATGAGCCCCCATGAGGGAGTCCGGCTTTCGGCCAAGCAGCCTACGTTGTGCGCGGGATCACCTTGCCCTTCGTGGTGGACATTCTTGTTGACGGCGCCGGAGGGTATCTTTTTGAGTAGATATTTTTTTTGGGACCTGCCGGTCTCGGAGTGCCGGGAAATCTCACTCGCACTTTCCGCACTCACCTTGGTGTGCCCGAAAGCAAACTTTTCAGCCGAGTGGCTCCCTTTAAAGCCGGTGCTAACAATCACCGCGAACAACCCAATTACTACACCCAAGGTGCCGAGAAAATAATGGGGAGGCTGAAAGCAATTTGGCGAGGATTCGTCATCAATGCACAAGATTTCGGTTAAGGGCTGGGCGGGGCTCTCTTCACGGTTGGAGTCGTCATCATCGCGCTGGTTTCGCTTCCCCGGGCCCGTTGGTTTCTAGCCGTAAGCGTGCCCACCGGCATCATCATAGGAATCGCCCTGCGTCTGACAAGTCGAGATTGAGGTCAAGGCAGAGAAGCCACGACGCCGACCTGCTTTGTCCCTGTAATCCGGCGGCCGTTCGATCGTTCGCTCCGCCCAAAGCGAAATTTGCGCGCTTGACGAGGCCTTCTAGTTTATAATCCAACAATCTCACAACTCCTATGCGCTACCTACTACTCAGCGACGTCCATTCCAATCTCGAAGCTCTCTACACATGTCTTGAAATCGCCGCAGGCAGATACGATAAGGCGGTTTGCATGGGCGACCTCGTGGGCTATGGCCCGAATCCCAACGAGGTCATTGAGAAAGTTCGAAATCTTTGCAAGCCGGTCATCCGCGGCAACCACGACAAGGCCTGTTGCGGGATCGACGACGCCAAGGAATTCAATCCCTACGCCCGCATGGCCACCATGTGGACGCAAGAAAATCTGACGCCCAACCACCTCGAGTACCTTCGCGCCCTTCCCATGGGTCCGGCGGTGATGGACGGATTCATTATCGTGCACGGGTCACCCAACGATGAGGACGAGTACATTCTGGGGCCTGGACAAGCCCTTCCCCTGCTGCGCGGTCCGGAGGCTC
>Ga0181527_1003188_pt1 | contig 14803 bp, 8 predicted proteins | sample PEATcosm2014_Bin_30_FD_119762 | JGI IMG/M metagenome (GOLD analysis project Ga0181527, IMG submission 119762) | Peatland microbial communities from MTU Mesocosm Facility, Houghton, MI, USA - PEATcosm2014_Bin06_60_metaG | ecosystem: Environmental > Terrestrial > Soil > Wetlands > Peat | place...
CAGCACCGTGGCGGGGGCAACGTAGTCGCCCATATGTACCGGGATGTCACCCGCCACGCCGTCAAAGGGCGCGCGGATGGTGTAGTAGGCCAGTTGCTCTTCCTGCGTCTTGCGCAGTTCCACTGCCGACTCGTAATCCGCCTTGGTGTTGCCAAAGGCCTGCTGCGCCTGCTCGTAAACGTCGCGGCTGGTCACGCCGGCCTCAAACAGCTTGCGCTGGCGCTCAATCTCCGATGTGTTGTAGTCGTAGAACGCCTTCTTCTGCCGCTCGGTGGCGCGCGCCGATTCGACGGTGGCCACCTGGTGCTGCGGATCGATCTTCATCAGCTCCTGGCCGGCCTTCACATGATCGCCGGAGCGAACCTGAATCTGCGTCAGCACTCCGCTCACCTGAGGCTGCATCGTCGCCGAACGCCGCGACTTGATGGTGGCCACATACTCGCTCGACTGCGCCACCGGCTGGAGCGCTACCGTCACCGTCTGCACCGGCATGGCCTGCATCCCGGCTCCGGCCGCGGCCACCGGCTTCTTCTCGCAGCCCGTTACCGCCAACCCAAGAAGCACAAAACAACTTATCCCAAGAATCTGTTTCAACTCGTTCTTCCTCGCTGAATCTTATCTACGGCAATCTTCCGCCCTAAGTTCCTTAAGTTGGATGCCGTTTCAATGCTTCACGCCCAATCGGTTGGGTGCCCCACCCTCGCCGCGTTCTTGTTTTTGCGGCTAGGCTGGGAAACCACGACTCTCAACCTACGCTGCTTCTGAAAAGCAGCCTATCCCGCCCCGGCAACTTCCGGCGCGAAGAATCCACACAGCTCCGCCTTCTGTATTGTGACGCCTGGAGGCACTGGATTGACTCAAAAAAACTCTCTCCGGCCCATCTTCCCAGGCTGGAATGCCAGGCTGCCCGTCGACCTGACAAAGCAGTTGAAGCCGCTCCACTTGTCCCGCTCGGCCTTCCCGCCAAAGCTTTTTCATGCCATCTTCATCTTCATATTCGAAACTCCAAGGTTTCCCGGCATAGCCTCGGTTCTTTGACAGGGCTCTCCTGAGTTGGTAGCCTTCATTAAGGCGCTTCCGGCCAATTCTGGCCGATTCTTCGCCCACATGAGCGTCCCCGTCGTCTAGCCCGGCCTAGGACACCGCCCTTTCACGGCGATAACACGGGTTCAAATCCCGTCGGGGACGCCAATCATTTCAGTAACTTACGTGCTTTGCTGATTTTTCGTACGTCCGTTTTGTTCCAATAGAAGCGGTGCTTTCGTTGTGAGGATTATCGTAGAGCAATATGCTCACCACGCGGCTTTTCGTTTACGCTTTATATCCATGATGGCCTGCGCGTAAAGAATCATCGTCACCGTGCTATTTGCATGCCGCAATAATTCCTGCACCGTCTTCACATCTTCTCCATTAGGATCGAAACTCAGGAGAAGAATAAGCTGCGGTTTGCCCACAGTTCGGAAGACGCGCCGATTTCTGGTCACAAGGGAGCTGCACAGGAGTGGTCCTGTCCGGCGCGCTCTCCGGGCTCACGTCTGTACCATCATGCAGGCAAACCGTCCACGACGCAACCGCCGAGTCTAAGGTTGCCTATTCCGGCATGACCCCGCACAGGTTTCAGCAAAGGACTCGTCCGGCGATGTTGCTGGCCAACCGGCAATGACCAAAAACACATCGAGAACAAAGAGCGCGATCATGGCAAGTGGAAATGAAGCAAGAATGTCATGCGCTCTGGCAGGAAACAAGCGCGGAAACGCATCCCATGCGAGCAGCACTGCGACGCTTGCCAGCGCGACCACACCGAGAATCACCGGAAGGACCCTGTGGGTCCGGTTAAGACGAATGTACATAGTTCATTATTGGCCACCCCGCAAAGGGAAACCATAAGGCGCCTCAAGAATAGGAAAATGGACGTTCTGAGGTATCCAAAGCCTATTAAGACTGTTCATTGAACCGGTTGTCGAGCCGAAGCTCACTGTGGGTATGTACTCGGCGCCGGTCGGACTGGTTGCGAATGCGGCGGTTAGTTCCACGCTGCCCGTGGAGCCTCCAGCAGGTGTCACGGTGATGGTGAATGTATTAGCAATGGTTGCGCCCGGTGCGTGTTCGGCTTTGTTTGCCAGATGCGCGCGATCGTCAATAGGTGATGGTAGCCGTAATCGTATCGGTGTAACTGCCTGCCGTGACAGACTGCCCCGCTGGAATCTGGCCATAAACGGTCAGCGGCTGGTTCGCCCCGTTGCTGCTCCCGGTCACCCAGCTGCCGCTGCTATTGCCCCAGTTAGTGGTCATCCCGGAGTTGCTGTACAAGTTGTACTTCAGCAAGGCCGACCCGCCGGATAGGGTCATGTACCGCGGATTGGCCGCAGAGCCGCCAGTGCCTGTCCCGGCATTCAGGCCGACGGTATAGGCATGACCGGTGCTGCCGCAACCGACATTAATCGTTGCTGTTCCGTTCAGAACCGCCCCCGAATAATTACCGAAACTCAGCGCAGTCGCTGAGATTCCGCAGCCCACGTTTGTCCCGCTCACATTCAAAGTAAGGTTCGCAGGGCTGCCAGAGATAACCCGGCATGTCGAGCAGACAAGGGTCACTGAGACCGTATCTTGGTAATTGGCGCCATTATTGCCCGCAAAATAAGCCTCGGCCCCCGGAATCTTGGCATAGATTGTAATGCTTTGTGGCTGGCCCGTTCCTGTCTCGCTCGCCATGTTTCCGCTGGTAGTGCTCCCCCAGTTTTGCGTGTAGCCGGCATCGATGAATAACCCATAGCCCAGTGTCGACGGCGTGCAAAAACCGCAATACAGCATTCGGTTGGTCACCGTAGCGCCAGCAGTGCTGCCGGCACTAATGCCGATGGAATAGGCGGTACCGGAGGTGCAATTGACATAAATGGCGCCAGTGGTTGTTATCGTGGCGGAGCTGTAGGTTCCAAAGGAGACTCCACTCGTACCGTAAAGTTGACACGTTTGCGCTCCCAGACGGACGCAAAAAAACAGCAACAACGATAAGAATACAAGTCTCTTCATTTGGTCTTCTTCTCCATGCAGCGCAGCGGCCCGATGGCCGGAATATCTCCAGAAGCAGGCAGATAGTCGAAGGTAACCGCGCAGTGCTTTCCGTTCGGCAGCGCAACATCAAGTTCGTTGTGTGGGTTGAGGTGCTCCAGGTACGCCTCGCCATCGTAGCCAACCGGAAAGGCGGCGTGTGTGGCGCGCAAGGTAGCGGTGCTCCCGGTGGGGAGTTCCACTCCGGCCTCATCGGTCAGATGCAGCACGGCGCTATGGTTGAACTGAATCGGAAAACGCGCCACCACCCCGGAGCGATCCTGGGGCCGCAGCTCTAGCTTATCGTTGATCAGCGTCGCGTCGGCCGGAATATCGGTCGGACTGATCCCAATCCGGTTCAGATCGAAGGAGCGCATATCCGGCACCAGCAGCCGTCCCGCCTTGTTGGTCTTGCCCACGTCGCGGTTCTCCTGCATGACGTGTACGCGCGGAATGGGGCTGGTGTCAACGATCGCAAAGCTGTCGTAGATGGTGTTGGAGGGGAAGACGCCATGATCGACCAGCGAAATCGCACCTTGCGACTCCAGGCGCAGCGTGGTTTGACCTGCGGTGTAATCGGCCCCGGCAGTAAACAATCCGACCGGCGACTTGTATTGCACCTGGCCGAATTCATGGTTGCCGCCGCCCCCGGAGACATAGCCCTGATAGCCCCAATCGCCCACCCGCACCGCCGACTGCTGTACCTGCACCTGTCCGCTGCCCGTCGACGAGCCGCTGACAGACGCCGAACTCCGCTTGCCCAGCGGGATGGTAAAGCCCACCTGCAGGCTGCTGCTGCCGCCTGTATCCAGACTTTTGAATTCGGTGGCGTAGAACGAAACATGGTGGATTTGCAGCGAGTAATTGGCGGTGACGATATGCGAATGCTCGGGCTGAGCGCCATTTGCCTGAAGGGCAGTGGGAGAAGCATCCGCATCCTCGCCCGCATAGGCCAGGCCTGCTGAGCCGTATTTGCGGCTAGAATAGCCTATAAAGGCGCTGAGTTCCTTGCGCATAACGCCCGAGCCGTTCATCGACGCCACATCCCGGTAACTGCTGTTAGCAAAAATGGCCGAGCCACCCAGACTGAATTTCGTGCCTATGTGTTGGGCGCCTATGGAAAGCAACTCGCCCAGTTTCCCGGCGTTGCCGCTGGCTGCCGCGTCCACATTGACCAATGCCAGATGGCCCACCAGCCACGCTCCGCCGATCCCGGCTATGGCAGCGCCGGGTGTTCCTTCCCCTTCGGCTTCGATGGTGAACTGCTGGGTCAGTCCGCGCCGATAAAAGGCCATGCCCGCCATCTTCCCATAGTCGTTGCTGACCGAGCCCCAATTGCGCCGCACCAGGCCGGCCTGCCCGCTGTAGGTCTGCAAGCCCGGAGCCAACAGCGAAGAACCGCCATAAAAAGGCGTGGACACGCTCACCTGCTGCCCTTGCGCGTTGGTCATGTTCATGGTGATGGTGCCCGCCCCGGAAATCACTGGCAGTTGCGAAATCTCAAAGGGGCCGCCGTCCACCTGATGCGAAACCACCATGTTGCCGTTCACCAGCACATCCACAGTGGAGGGGACCGCCGCTGAGCCGCTGATCGTTGGCAGCGGAAACGTCACCAGATCGGGGCGCATGCTGAAGTCCGAGCGCAACTGCGCGCCTTCCAGATGGACCGGCCGGTTCCAGGTCAGGCCGCTGTTGATGAAGTCGCCCAGACTGTAGCGGCGCAAGGTATTGACGTCGGCAAAAGTGTAAGCCGAATCCAGCCGCAGCGCGGCCTGCTTTCCGGGATCGCCCGACTCCGGCCCCGCAAAGGTCAGCCAGTCCGAGTTGAGCGTCCCCTTGGGCGAAAAGCCACGCAGATCGAACGAGCCGCTGACACCCGCCTGGCCGCCGCTGAAAGTGCTAACAATATCGTGGTTCAGCGTCAGTCCCGTGCCGCTCACGATCACGCGGCGGCCCACTTCCCGGATTCTCTCGTCGGGCATGAACAGCTGCGGTATGAGGGCGCTGTCGCTGGCTTTGACGTACAGAATCAGGTTCTTCATATCGATATTCCAGGTCACTCCGGGCAGATCCGACAACGAGATCAGACCGTTCGCGTCGGGCGCCAGGGTGGCGGGAATCCGGAAGCCCAGATCGCGCAGTTCGTCCCGCCGCGCCATCAAGCGGGCATGAACCAGCTTGAATTCGCCGACATTGCCGGTGGGGCGGCCGTTCACCTGCACCTCCAGAAGCAACGGGGCATTGCCGGAAGCAGTGGCGCTGGATGCAGCGGCGCCGGGATCCCGGTCGAGATCTGTGGGGGAAGCAGTGGCGCTGGGACCCTCGCCAGCCTCGATGGCGACTGCCAGCCGTGGCATATTGGTAAACACCAGGAAAAGTATCCCGGCACAGCGGAACCATCGCGCCGCCATGTTTCCATACCTATTGTCCTGGAACAAATCGAACCTGTTCATCGATGGCGCCAGTATCCAAGTGGGCCGTCAACCGCATAGTCCCGCTTGGCGCGGTCTGGGTCTTCTCAACGGGAATATGCCAGCGCCGCGTGGCGCCGGAAAGGAGATAAGGCGGGACGTTGGAATCCGCTTTCAGCTTGCGTCCATCGCTTGTACTCAACACTATGTCGCGAATCTTCTCATGGATGTTGCCCACGTTCATTCCCACCAGATCGATTTGCCCATTCTTGTACTCCAGGTGAAACTGCACGTCGGCGAAGGCCCGGATGGCCGGCTGCGCAAAGATCGGGATCGACAGCCGTAACACCATATGCACCACTCCCGCTTCGGCGGGCGGTGGAATCTGGTCCAGCAGAATGCGGTAGGTGTCCTCGAAATTCTCCGGCGCCTGACGCAGAATGATGCGGATGACTTGCGTCGCACCCGGCGCCATCTTGACGATGGGGGGACTCAGCACCACGTTATTGGTGGCGGTCAGCTGATCTTCACCGTCCTTCTGGCTCCACGCAAAGGCGCGCGTCTGAAGCGCCATCTCGCTGTTCCCCTGGTTGGTCACCGTCAGGCTCGTCGCCTTTTGGCCGGGAGAAAGAAAAAGATTGACGGGAACCACAGACAATGCCTGTGCGTTCGCCGCCAGGCTGGAGAATGCTAGAACCAAAATGGCGGCGAGCGTTTTAGCTGCCGCCATCGGTCGACATGATTTCCACGGGGTCATTGGACTCAATCCGAAGTACAGCTACGGGTTAATAGGAGACAGTCGCGGTTACGGTATCGGAGTAGGCGCCGACGGCAGATGTCTGCGACGCTACAACCTGGCCATAGATGGTAACGGAGGGTTGAGCCCCAGCGCCAGCGGCTACTGTATAGCTCTGCCAATGGGTGGCGAGGGTGTTGCCCCAATTCGTCGAGTGAGCGCTTTCCACGTAGAGGTTATAGGTCAGCGTGGCTGAGCTGGGACCGGTCATGACTCTTAACTGATCGGTTCCGCCCGTGCCCACGCCTTTGTCGAGACCGACAGTGTAGGTGGCGCCGGCCGCGGAGCATGTCACAACAAAAGTGGTCGTACCGTTCAACGCCGTGCCGGTGTAGGTCCCGAAGGCCAAAGGATTGGTGGCGATGGTGCAGGAGTTCGCCACAGTCACGGAGACGGCGATGGTGCCAGCCGCCGTGCCTGCTGCAAAGGCTGAGGTGGAAGTCAAGCCCAGCGTCAGAAGTCCAAGAACAACCGCGGGCAATACGGATTTGACAAGTTTCGTACGCGTCATCTGATATTTCTCCTTGAAAAATCATCGGTTGACATGAGTTCCATGGGGACTCAGGCGGAAGTACGTCTCCGGGTTAATAAGTGATTGTCGCGGTAACCGAATCGGTGTAGGAGCCAACATGGAGTGTCTGGCCCGCATTGATGTTGCCGTAGACAGTAAGGGTTTGCGCGCTGCCTGTGCCTGTTCCGCTTTGCCAATTGTGAGCGGCGGTGTTGCCCCAAATCGTCGTTAGGGCGCTGGTCGTGTAGAGGTTGTAGTTGAGAGTGTTCCCACCGGGACCGGCCAACTTTCTTGCCTGATCGGTTCCGCCCGTCGTCGTACCACCATCGAGACCGACTGTGTATGCGCCCAGGTCGGTGCATGTCACCGTTAACGTAGCCTGGGCAGGGAGCGCCGTGCCGGAGTAGGCTCCGAAGGACAAAGCAGAGGCGCTGATGGTGCAGCTGTCCACCACATTCGCGGTGACGAGTATGGTGGCCGTTCCCGTGGCTGCATAGGCTGAGGTGGAAGTCAAGCCGAGCGTCAGAAGTCCAAGAACGACTGCGGGCACTACAGATTTGACAAGCAAAGTACGCGTCACGGAACACTAACCTTTTCTGGGGAAGTCGCTAATTTAGGATTATTGTAATTGAACTTAAACAGATTACAAACCTATTTTGGGGGGATACAGAGGTTGTTATCCTAACGAAAGTGCTTTTAAATTAGTTACTGTGTTGCCGATGCGGTTACCATGGCCGCCATTACTCGGTGAGACGCAGATGGGCCTTGGAGTTGCGTTTTCAGCTTCCCATCTCCTAGTAAAGGACTGCAATGACGGCCGAATCGGGGTAGTCGCCCGCCGCATTGGCGTGCAATACATCTGACCAGCCACTGACGGCGAACGGTTGCTCGGAGTCGCGGTCCGACTGAGCCGCCGTTTTCGCGCCCAGCATCCGACCGCGATGCGCGGGTTGTGCCGCGTCCATGCCGGCCCCCTGCCTATTGAGCGGCAGTAGTAGATTGGAACCGGTTGCACTCGGCGTGCTCCCGGCGGTCTGTGCCGCCCGAAAGATGACTGTATACGGTGTGCCGATAACGCAGTGGACCGAGACGGTAGAGGCCGGGTTCGCGGCGGAAGCTGGGTAGATGCCTGACGCTGGGGGCATGGCGGCAGCTAGACAGGTGTCCGCAACCGTTACGCTCACACTGAAGGAGGCGGTACGAGTTGCCGCGAGGACGGGTTTTGAAGCGAGACCTGACGCCAGGAAACCCAAAGCGAACGCGAATAATACGCATTTCATAGACTTTACCTCCCGGCAACCAAGTAATAGTGCCTTGAGTAACCTGATTATATCCACTAAAAAGACTGTTAGTAACCACATTCTGCAAACTAATACGGTACTTTAGTGTATACCGCTAATCCCATTTTGATCGCGGGCTTTCCATTCCAGCGAGGAATACTGGAGCAATCGGGGGATCGGCGGTTTCTTCGTTTTCTGAGGAGGCGGAGTAAATATCCCCGGCAGAGCCGGGGGATTACCCAATAGATTCAGAGAGTACTGACAGCTCCTTTTGGAATTGGAAGGATGCTTATGAGCGCCGGAGCGAATGGCCGCATAACGTCCCGAGGCAGCCGGAACTCTCCGTTTAGCACAAATCAGGTGGCCGGACTTCTAAACAGCGCCACGCCAAAAGATGTATATTCTCGCCGATTGCCCGGGCCTATCCTCGTCAACATCGAGGTATTCGCAAGAATCGGCTGACTGCCGGACGGGCGGCAGCGTTTTCAGCAGCACGGGCAGGTGCTGAGCCGAACATTCGTAGACACGTAGCCAACTTGGCATAAAGCCTGCAAAGATCAGGCAACTTCGCATCGCCGGACACGATCCTGAGTGAACGAAAGCGTGTCCAACAGCTCGAAAGATAGCACTAACTGTGCGAGGATTTCGGCTGTCAAAGAAAGAGGTCGAATGCTATTTGTACTTTGGAGGCTGGATGCGCGCGCTGGCACTTTTGCTCACTTTGGCTGGATTCGTTCTACCGGCGTTTGGCGCAAAGCGTGTCACGGTTGACGAGCTGGAGCAGACGCTTGCCGCGACTCTCAGCTTGCCGGACGCGGAGGTTGCGAAGCAACTGTCGGATCTCGAATTGAGCGAACGGTTGAGCACGGCCCGGCTTGATCGCCTGGAGACGAAGGTGCCTGGAGAGAAGGCGCGGCAAGCACTCACGATCCTCGCGGACGCGTCGGCGTTTCTTGATCCTCCCGCGGCGGAGATTTCAGCCCAGACCGCCCCGGATCTGGCCGCGCAGCGCAAGATTCTGGCGCTTACAGTGAACTATGTCACGCAGACCGTTCACCAGTTGCCAAACTTCTTTGCCACCAGGACGACCACCAGCTTTGAGGACACGCCGAATGCGCAGAGACCGGGCGCGATCTCCGCTCAAGGCTTAACCTCCGTTATTAAGTATCAGACCTTGCACCTGGTGGGCGCCACGAGCGTAATGGTCCTCTATCGCGACGGCCACGAGGTTGTACAGACCATTGCGGACAAAGTGAAAAATCAGCCGCCGGCAGTGCAGACGCTCACGACCTCAGGCGTTTTTGGGCCCATCCTTGGCACCGTGCTGGTGGACGCTGCCCGGAGCAACCTGGCATGGAGCCACTGGGAACAGGGACATAGTGGCCCAGAGGCAGTTTTCAGTTACAAGGTACCCAAAGAGAAATCCCACTATACAGTCACTTATTACTCACGCCCAACCGATCCATCGGCCGCCGATTGCTCCACGAAGGCACAGGCCTTTAGCCCGTTGGTTGCCTATCACGGAGAGATGGCTGTCGATCCCGCGAGCGGAACCATCCTCCGCCTGGTTTTGGTGGCGGATTTGAAGCCAGACGACTTCACCGTCAAGTCCGGCATAGTGGTGGAATACGGCGAGGTCAGCATCGGTGGCCGGACCTATATCGTTCCGGTAAAGAGCATCTCCTCCACGCTTGCACGCTCTATTCAGCGCGCACAGATGAACCCAGGCTGCTTTGAGCTCCTGGTCAGAGAGGACCTCAAGGCATCGTTGAACGATGTGGTCTTCGGTCAATACCACGTCTTCCGAGCCGATGCGACCATGCTGAGTGAGAGAGAGGCGGAGAAGCTGGAGACTCAACCACCCGCTACGAACGACAGTGGCCCGACGCGACCTGAAGAAGCACAAGTGACATCTGCCGCGGCCGCGATACCGACTATCGCAACCTCCGCGGAGTCAGTTTCCCCAGGCAACTCGCAGGCTGCACCCGCGGCAAGCAGCGCCGCGAGTCCTTCTGCCGCAACGCCGCCGACGACCCTGAATAGCGAAATGGAGGCAGAGCAAGCGTCCTTGCTGCACAGAATGCCCGTCTACCGAACCAACGCGCGCGATGTGATTGTTGACGTGGTGGTGACCAAGAGCAATGGCGACCCGGTGCTTGGTCTTACCAAACAGGACTTCGGGGTGAAGGAAGACGGCAAGCCGCAGGCAATCGACTTTCTTGAGGAGCACACGGCCACGCCTTCACCGCTTGAAACGCCGCAGACCTTGCCGAAGTTGCCTCTGGGCACCTACACGAATGCACCGCCGGTCCCCTTAGGCGACTCGGTGAACGTGCTTCTGCTCGATACCCTGAACACTCCGCAGCCGGATCAAGCGTATGTCCATAATGAAATCAGGAACTATCTGAAGGCGATGCAGCCGGGCACGCGGGTGGCAATTTTTGCGTTGGGTTCGAAGCTGCGGTTTGTGCAAGGGTTTACGACGGATACCGCTGTGCTGCTGGCTGCGCTGAACGGTAAGCGGAACGGCGCGGCACCGGTAAAGGAGGGAGGGTCGCGAGACAGCGGCGACCAAGCCGACGATGCGGCAGAGGTGGCACGTTTGACCATGATGCAATCACCGGCCGTAATAGCGCTTGAAGCAGCGCAGTCCGACATGCGTTCCTTTGATTTCGGAACACGGGCCTCGATTACATTCGAGGCACTCGACCATCTCGCGCTCTACCTGGCGGGCATTCCGGGCCGTAAGAATCTCATCTGGTTTTCGAGTTCCTTCCCGGTTGTTATCTTTCCGAGCGTTGCGCAGCGCACGAACATCGAGAACTTGCCTAATATGCAGGGGTATCTGGATCAGGTCAGAAAGACAGCGAATATGTTTACCGTCTCCCAGGTCTCGGTCTATCCGGTGGATGCCCAGGGCGTGATGGCGGAACATATTGGAGAGGCCGACAGCGCGGGACCTGGCGCACCGGAGGGCGTCGGTCACATCGGCAGCGTGGCCGACGGCACCATGAGTAACGGCACCATGACACCGTTTCTCGCTGGCGCTGGGGATCACGCCAACACGATTTCCGCCATGGAGCAACTCGCCGCCTCCACAGGCGGCAAGGCCTACTTCAACACCAACGACCTGAATGGCGCACTGAGACGCGCCATCCTTGACGGCGCCAACTACTACACGCTGAGCTATTCCCCAACCAATGCAAAGACGGACGGCACGTACCGGAAGATCGAGGTCCATCTTGCCAAGGGTCATTTCACACTGGCTTACCGGCGCGGCTACAACGCCGATACCACGTCATCGCTCAAACCCACACCGGGAACCGATCCGCTCGCGCCGGTCATGAAACTCGGACTGCCGAGCGCCACCAGCCTTATGTATGGTGTACGCGCGGTACCCATGACGACGCAGCCCTCGCCAGACGCGGCTCGAGCGGGACAGAACTCACAACTTAGCGGGACCACCGTTCGCTACAGTGTGGACTTCTTCATCCGCTTGACGGACATGACTTTCCAACCCGGCCCAGAGGGCGAGCACGACGGGAAAATGGAACTGGATTTAATGGTCTATGATCACGATGGCAATGCTGTAAATTGGGATGGCATCACGCAGACTATGAACCTGCAACCCGCTGTTTTTGATGCGATGCAAAAGTCCGGCCTTCGCGCCCACATGGAGATTGACCTGCCTGAAAAAGATGTGTATCTTGTGACCGGCGTTTACGATTGGGGCAGCGGGAAGACCGGGTCACTGGAGATTCCACTACACCCAGGCCTTATCGCGCAGGCTCAAGCCGTTCGTTAGAGCTCAGGCCGGTTGGTCGCCTAACCGGCAATTACAGTTCCGGTTAGCAGTTATCGTAAGCCAGGATTGTATCGGACCTGTATAGGAGGGCTTGCCAGAGTGCAAATGCGCGAAAATTAGGCCGACTTCTAGCCGCACACTACAAGAGCAGAAAGACAGATAATCTTGTAAGTTGTTTATTATATACTACTTAATTGGTACCGGGGGGATCGTTTCCCAGCTACGTATTGATTCTAAATATGTTATTGAAAATACGAGACGCTCAAAACTTTCAAAACGCGGGAAACGCGGTTTCCACACAAGTATTACACACGCGGCATTGGGTGCATCGGCAAATGCGTCTTTGCATCGATTGGGACCGGCAACGTTCTTTGCGTTGAGGAAGACTACGGATCTGAATTCATCACGAAAGGACATTTATCGGTACGAATCCTCAATCCCGCCGTCGGTTTTTGGATTAGCCATAACTTAAACTCAATCGAGAATATGGGACCTGGTATGAAACCATCTGATAGGAGGAACGCAGGTGAACTGCCCCACATGACGCAGCAGTGCTGTGTTTGATTCCAGACGGTTCTGGAAGCCGATTTGGCATATCAATCCAATGAGGACATCCTCTTTTTCGCCCAACTGCAGGCGGCTTCTCCCGACATGGGATACGCAATAAAAAAACCTTGGGCCAGGTCGCATCCCAGGGAATTGATGTAGTTAAGAGTACTCACGTCATCGACGCCCTCCGCCGTGACCCGAAGACCGAGGCTATGGCCAAGATCGACGATCGATTTGATGACAGTGAGGGATTCCTTGGTTCGATTAGCAAGCAATACAAACGATTTATCGACTTTGATCTCTGAGAAGGGCAGTCTGACAAGTTGAACCATCGAAGAATATCCGGTGCCAAAGTCGTCGATCGAAAGTTGAAAGCCTTTCATGCGGATTCGGGTCATCAAATCGAGAGAGAGGATTGGATCGACCATGGCGCTGGTCTCTGTCAATTCCAGGACAATGCGCTCTGGAGCAATCTGAAACCCGTGGCAAAGGGCGGCAAGATGATCGGCCAACCGAATATCCACGAGACTTCTTGCGGAGATATTCAAAGACAAGTGCAGATTGGACTTAGGAAATGCTCTGGAGAACCACTCAAGGCTTTGGTCAAAGACTTGCTCTGTTAGGACATCGATCAGCCCGGCATTTTCCGCGACCGGAATAAAGTTGTCGGGCATCACAATTCCCCTATCGGGATGCTTCCATCGAACCAGTGCTTCAAACCCGGCCGTCGCGCCGCCCCCACATTCGATTTTTGGCTGATACGCCATGAAAAACTCGTGACGATCCAGCGCGTTCTGCAAATCCTGTTTGGTAACATCAAATACATCTCTGCGCGCGGATTGCTCCTCTGCCGATGCAGGCTGATCGCGCTCGCATCCATCGCCAATCAGCAAGTGCAGAGCCTCCTTGGAAATCGGCTTGGAAATGATCCCCGCAATGCTCAACCCGTGCTCCGATGCAGAGCGTTGCGCGGCTTCCAGCACTCTGGTGCCCATGCCGCTGGAGATGACAATCTTCGCACGCGATTTGCGCTCTGCCAGAAGCCGCATGATCTCAACGCCGTCCAGCTCCGGCATCACCAGATCGATGGTTATTATGTCAGGACTCATCCGTTCCAACCGCTGGAAGAACTCTTCCGGGCGGGTCACGAACTCCGCTGCAAAGCCGAGGCTCTCCGCAATCCACTGGATGGTCTGACCAACAGCCGCGTCATCATCCAGAATGAGGATGCTCCGGTTAGCCATGACGTTCCTCCTCTTCAGGCGCGGACTGGCTTGCCGTCAGGATTTCGCGGATTCTCCTCGCCAGTTGCAGCCGGGAGTAGGGCTTGTTCAGCAACTGGATAGATTCGTTCAACAGCCCCATGTGAAAAATCGCGCTCTCTGCATACCCGGAGCAGAACAAGACCTTCAATGCGGGACTAAGCTTGCGCGCTTCGTGCGCCAGTTCGCGGCCGTTCAAGCCACCCGACATCACCACATCGGTAAACAGAAGTTCAATCTCCGGGTGTTCCCTTAGAATCGCCAATGCGTCGTTGCCATTCGCAGCTTCCAGGACGCGGTACCCGAGATGGAGCAACTGGGCCTTGGCAAACTCACGCACCGGAGCATTGTCTTCCACCAGAAGAATGATCTCCGAGCCATGAAGATCGGCAATCAAGGTTGCTTCCTGATTGGATGGTACGCTCTTCGGATCAGCCTGGGGAAGGTATAGCTTCACCGATGTGCCATGCTCAGGTTCCGAGTAAATTCTGATATGACCTTTGGATTGCTTTACAAAGCCATACACCATGCTTAAGCCCAGGCCCGTGCCCTTTCCAGCTTCCTTTGTAGTGAAGAATGGATCGAAGACGCGGCTCAGGTTTTCCCTGCTGATGCCACAGCCCGTGTCAGAAACTGCAATCAGAATGTACTGACCCGGCGTGACGTCGGCGTTCAGTTCCGCATAGTCGGAATCCAGGGCGGCGATACCGGTCTCGACGATCAATTTCCCGCCTCTCGGCATGGCATCCCGGGCATTCACGCAAAGGTTCAGCAGTGCGCTCTCCAACTGCGACAGGTCAACGAGCGCCGTGCAATTCTCCTGGCTCAGGATCACTTTCAGGTCTATATCAGCGCTCAAGGTGCGGCGCATAAAGCTCTCCATATTCACGAGCATCCGATTGATGTCTATCGGCTTCGGCTGCAGCGCCTGACGCCGCGCAAAGGCCAGCATACGGTGCGTCAGGTCCGCGCCGCGCTGCGCCGCATCCAGAATCATCCGCGCCATCTTGCTGAGGCGCGGGTTCTCTTTGGTTTCCTCGCCGATGAACTCGGAACAACCCAGGATCACGGTCAGCAGATTATTGAAATCGTGAGCAATCCCTCCCGTCAACTGGCCCACCGCCTCCATCTTCTGCGCCTG
>Ga0181527_1003192_pt1 | contig 14793 bp, 16 predicted proteins | sample PEATcosm2014_Bin_30_FD_119762 | JGI IMG/M metagenome (GOLD analysis project Ga0181527, IMG submission 119762) | Peatland microbial communities from MTU Mesocosm Facility, Houghton, MI, USA - PEATcosm2014_Bin06_60_metaG | ecosystem: Environmental > Terrestrial > Soil > Wetlands > Peat | place...
GCAGCAAGCTGCGAGGCATCTTCCATCCCTAAGGAAGAAGAATCTTGTAGTCGTTTGCTAACCCCGAAGCAAGCTTCGGGGAATGCGCAAATTTTGGGATTCAACGAACAATGGTAAATTGCAGTCATCCGCCGGTATCATATATATTTAGTAGGTTTTTCCGCACGAACGACAATCCGTCACCATTTTTGTCCTTCACCAAGCGGCAAGGGATTGGTATGCCCATAAAAAGCATGACAGGGTTCGGCCTTGCCGAGGTGCGCACGCCGTCCGGGACCTATCGCGTGGAAATCCGCGCGGTAAACAACCGGTTTCTCGATGTGCAACTGCGCCAGCCCAAGTCGTTTTCCAACCTCGAACAGAAGATACGCAGCGCTATTTCCGAGACGATTCCGCGCGGCAGCGTATCGGTGTACATCGGGTGCGACAAGGAAAACGAAGATGGCAGCCTTGGTTGGGACAAGGCCCTGGTGGGAAACTACGTTTCCATTTTCCGAGCAATAAAGAAACAATACAAGCTTGGCGGCGACGTCACACTGTCGGACCTGCTTCACTTCACCGATTTTCTCAAGACCGACTCCGCGCAATGCGACGAAAAGACCCTGTGGAAGCATTTCTCCCCTGTCCTGACAAAGGCGCTCGATGCGTTCCAGCGTTCCCGCATCGCAGAGGGGGAGCACATCATCGGCGACTTGAAGAAGATTCTCGACTCGGTTTCCCGCCTTCTTAAAGACGTGGAAGCGAGAGCGCCGAAGCGCATCGAGGAGTATTCCAAGACCCTGACGGAGCGCATCGAGAAACTGCTCAAGAACCCGCCCGACGAGCCGCGGCTGGCCATGGAAGTGGCTATGATGGCCGACAAAATGGACATCTCGGAGGAATGCACCCGGCTGCGCGCCCACATAAACGCCTTTGTAAAGGATTTCGACAGCAGCGAACCGGTGGGAAAGCGGATGAACTTCCTTCTCCAGGAAATGAACAGGGAGGCGAATACCATCGGCTCCAAGGCGAACGACGCCCTTGTTTCGCATTTGTCGGTAACGCTCAAGGAAAACATCGAGAAAATACGGGAACAAATACAGAACATAGAGTAACACTGCCGTCGCGGCCCGGCCGCGCAAGGAGGGTTCATGCTCGAACTGCAGCTCGACGATCTGGAAAAACGCGGAATCAACCGGTACAAGGCCGTGATCATGGCGGCGCAGGAAGCGCGCTTCATCAACGACCAGGTGAGGTTGGGCATTGTCAAGGCCGAAGACAAACCCACGACAACCGCGCTCAAGCGGCTGTTTGAAGGCCGCGTGGTGGAAAACGAGGAAACAGAGTCTCAAGGATAGGACCTACCCGGCCCGCCGGTTGGTGTTCGTGCGCAGACTAACGGGGATGTGCGGATGGAAACCCTTCAACGCATCGTGCTCGGCATAACGGGCGGCATAGCGGCCTACAAGGCCCCGCAGCTGGTAAGGCTCCTTAAAAAGAACGGCATCGACGTTACCGTCGTCCTCACCCGAAACGCGCGCTCCCTTGTGGGCGAAGAAGCGCTTCGGGTTGTTTCGTGCAATCCGGTCCACAACGACGACCCGGTCGACTCTCCCGATATGGCGCACATCGAGCTTGCGAAGTGGGGACAGGCGCTTCTCGTGTGCCCCGCGTCCGCCAACACCATTGCCAAGCTGGCCCACGGTATCGCCGACAACCTGCTGACCACTCTCGCGCTCTCCTTTGAAAACCGCACCATCGTCGTTCCTGCCATGAATACGGCCATGTGGAACAACGCGGCAACGCAGGCCAACGTGGCGGCTCTTGCATCGCGCGGTGTGACGGTGCTGCCTGTTGACGAAGGCGAACTTGCGTGCGGCGACGAGGGCCCGGGCCGCATGCTTCCCGTTGAAACGATCGTCGATCACGTGCTAGCCGCCCTGCAACCCCGGTCGCTTGCCGGCAAAAAGGTGCTCATTTCGATGGGCCCCACCGCGGAAGCCATCGACGCGGTGCGGGTCATTTCCAACCGCTCGTCCGGGAAAATGGGGGCCATGCTTGCGCGCGCCGCCCTGCGTGCGGGCGGTACGGTATGTGTGGTGAGCGGCCCGGCGCCGGTTGTGCCGCCCCCCGGCTGCCGTGCTGTTTTTGTGACCAGCGCACGCGACATGAAGGCGGCCCTTGAAAAAGAGTTTACGGCATGCGACATCTGCATCATGGCCGCCGCCGTGAGCGACTTCCGGCCTGCCGTGGTTGTCAAGGGGAAAAAGCACCGGGAGAAATCGGCAACGTGGAACCTTTCGCTTGTTGCAAACCCGGACATTCTTGCGGGCTTGGGCACAAAGAAGAAGCGCCGGTTTCTGGTGGGATTTTCCCTTGATGCCGGCGGCAATGAAGCAACCGCCAGGGCAAAGATGAAGAAGAAGAACTGCGACATGATGGTCGCCAATGCCGTGGAATCGGCAATGGAGCGCGATGACGCCGCTGCCGCTATTCTTTACAAGAACAAGCCGACCGAGCGCCTTGCCCTGCAGGACAAGCAGAAACTGGCCGAAACCATAATCGACCGCATTTCCGCCTGTGCGGGGCAATCGCATGAATGACCGCCTTGCCACGGCCCGCGCATATTTTTGCCAGCAGCAGGAGCTTGGCTTGCCCGACATTATTCTTGCCCGGGGCTCACGCGCGCCCGCAGTTCTCTCGTCACTGTGCACACGCGCTGTTCCCGCTCCGGTTCACCCGTTCTTGCAGCGGCCCCAACCACCCGCGTCGACCGATCCCCGGCCCGGCGCGCCGCCAAGGCTTCTTCCGGTTTCCCGCCTGATGAAAGCAGCTGTAAAAGTTCCTGCCGCGCCAGTACTGGACCAGAACAATCCCGCCCGCGACTCGCTGGTGACGTTGTACCATTCTGTAAAGGATTGCAAAGACTGCCCTTTGGGCGCCCTGCGGAACAAATTCGTGTTCGGAAGCGGCAACGTGCTCGCGCCGCTGTTGATCGTCGGCGAGGCCCCGGGCGCCGAAGAAGACGCGCAGGGCGTGCCGTTTGTGGGCGCGGCGGGCGGGCTGCTCACCTCCCTGCTCGATGCGATCGGTCTTGACAGAAAGAAGGATGTGTTCATTACCAACATTCTTAAATGCAGGCCGCCGGGAAACAGGACCCCGGAAGTTTCCGAAATAGCCGCATGCGCGCGGATTCTTTCCGCGCAAATCGCCATCATCCGGCCCAAGGCGTTCCTTCTTCTGGGGAGGATCGCCGCGCACGCCCTGCTCCCTTCCACGGCCGGCATTTCGTCCCTGCGGCGAGAGTCGCACGCAATTGACGGCGTGCCCGCGTTCGTCACCTATCACCCTGCATCGCTCCTGCGAAACCCCGAGTACGAGAGGCCTGCGCAGGAAGACCTGCAGAAACTGAAGACATTCCTCGTGGAAACGGGAGCATATGCCGCCACGCGCTAACGACCAGTTTACAACAGACAAGATCCCGCCGCAGGCGCTCGAGGTCGAACGCACGGTACTCGGTTCCATGCTTATCGACCAGAACGCCGCCGTGGCGGCAATGACCCTTCTCTCCGAAGATTGCTTTTATGCCACGCAGAACAAGCGGATCTTCCAGTGCATGGTCTCCATGTTCGAGAAAAGCATCCCCTTCGATATCCTGACTCTTGCCGACGAGCTCAAGAAGCGCGACCACTTTGAGTCGGTCGGCGCCGAACCGTATTTGTCGGAACTCGTGGGGAACGTTGCCACGTCGGCGAATATCGAGCATCACGCGCGCATCCTGTTGGAAAAGTCGACGCTGCGGCAACTCATTTCGGCCAGCGGCGAAATCGCGACCACGTGTTTCTCGTCCGAGGCCGAGGCGCAGGTTATTCTCGACAAAGCGGAGGCGACGATCTTCGGCATTTCCGAGGCGCGCATCAAGAACAACTTCGAATCGCTCCAGCAGCTCCTGCCCCGCACCTTCGAAGACATTGCCAGCTATTCCAAGGGCGGTGTGCAGGGCGTGCCCACCGGGTTCAAGGACCTCGACGAGCTTACGTCCGGTTTGCAAAAGGGAGACCTCATCATCGTTGCGGGGAGGCCGTCCATGGGCAAGACGGCGTTCTGTCTGTCGGTCGCCTTGCACTCGGCGGTGGTGGCGAAACATCCCACGGCCATCTTCTCCCTCGAAATGTCGAAGGCGCAGGTTGCGCAACGCATCCTGTGCGGGGAAGCGCGCATCGACATGCATGCCCTGCGCAGCGGCAAGCTTCCCCAGCGCGAGTTTCCCAAGTTGTCGCTTGCCGCGGGTCCCTTGTCGGAGGCGCCGCTCTTCATCGACGACACGCCCGGTATCGGCGTGCTCGAACTGCGCGCAAAGGCGCGGCGGCTCAAGGCCCAGCATAAATTGTCGCTTGTCATTGTGGACTATCTCCAGCTTATGGATTCGTCGGTACGCATGGAGAACCGCCAGCAGGAAATCTCGCAGATCTCGCGCTCGCTCAAGGGCATTGCCAAGGAACTCGACGTGCCGGTTATCGCCCTGTCGCAGCTTTCCCGCGCCCCCGAACAGCGCGGAGGGGATCACCGGCCGCAGCTGTCCGACCTGCGGGAATCCGGCGCCATCGAGCAGGACGCGGACGTGGTGATGTTCGTATTTCGGGAGGAGTTCTACAGCAAAGATGATCCCTCCAAACAGGGGATCGCGGAAATCATCATCGGCAAGCAGCGCAACGGCCCCACGGGGTCGGTGCAGCTTGCCTTTGTCAAGCAATACGCGCGGTTTGAAAGCCTTGCGTCGGCCCGTGCTGAGGAAGGTGCGGAATTTTGAACCCGTTTGTGCTTCTCGTTTCCCGAATAGGCGGCACGGCCATTGTCTTTCTGACCCATGTTTCCCGTATTTCCGCACTCTTGGTACAGATTGTATTACGCATTCCCACCATGGTGAAAAACGTATCGCTGTCCGTGGAGCAGATGTACGGCATCGGCGTCGACTCGCTCCCGCTCGTATCGGTGATCGCCGTGTTTATCGGCGCCACTACCGTTACGCAAGCGGTGTACCAGTTCTCCGGATTCATCCCGCTCAAGTACCTCGGCCTTGCGGTCTGCAAGACGCTCATCATCGAAATCGGCCCGGTGTTTACGAGCATGGTAGTGGCCGGCCGTATTTCCACCGCGATCGCGGCCGAGGTCGGCTCTATGAAGACCGGCGAGCAGCTTGACGCAATGACATGCCTTAACCTCGACCCGGTGCGATACTTGTACGTCCCCAAGATGCTTGCCTGCATGCTGATGATACCCATGCTCGTTATCTGGAGCGAATTCGTGGCTTTTATCAGCTCGATCCTCACCGTGATTTTTTCGGTAAGAATCACCTTGTTTGTCTACCTCACCGGACTGAGAATGCTGTTTAATCCGTCCGACCTCCTCATCGGTGTTGCAAAAACATCGGTGTTTGGCGCCATCATCGCCCTTACCGGCTGCCATTTCGGCCTGGAGACGAGCGGCGGCGCCGAAGGCGTGGGCAATTCGACCACCAAGGCCGTCATGACATCGTTCGTGCTCATTCTTGTTTTCGATTTTCTCATCGCGTTCCTTGTGCTGTGACGCCAAGAGACACATAACCTATTTTGTGATGGACAACAGGCCCTGACGACATGCTCAAAATAGAACACCTCAAAAAACGCTTCGGAAACCAGCTCGTGCTCGACGATGTCAACCTCGATGTTGATAAGGGCGAGGTCGTGTGCATCATCGGCCAGTCGGGCGGCGGCAAGAGCGTTGTTCTCAAACATATCATCGGCCTCATGATCCCGGACGGCGGCCGCATTCTTATTGACGGAGAGGAAATCTCTTCGCCCACCAAGAAGTCTTCCGATTTCGACAAGGTGCGCAAGCGTTTGGGAATGCTGTTTCAGGGCGCCGCCCTGTTCGACTCCAAGAGCGTGGGCGAGAACATTGCGTTCCCGCTTCGCGAACATACTTCCTATTCCGAGGAAAAAATAAGCCAGGTCGTTGCCGAGGCCCTCGAAATGGTGGGGCTGCAGCAGAACTTCCAGCACAAGATGCCTTCCGAACTGTCGGGCGGCATGCGCAGCCGCGTGGGCCTTGCCCGCGCGCTTGTGATGAAGCCCGAGATCATGCTCTACGATGAGCCTACAAGCGCGCTCGACCCGATCATGACCGACAAGATAAACGATCTGATCCTCTCCCTTCGCGGCAAGCTCAAGATGACGAGTGTGGTGGTAACCCACGACATTGCGTCGGCGTACAAAATAGCCGACAAAATGGCAATGATTTACGAAGGGAAAATCATCTTTACCGGTACGCCCACGGAGATCAGGGCGTCGCGCAACCCGTACATCCAGCAGTTTATCCGGGGCCAGCGCAAGCTTCATTATGCGGTGGGTTCCGAAGCGGAGGAGGAGTCGGCGCTCCTTCGTCCGGTTGACGTCGGCCATATCAAGCAGCGGGTTGCGCTGGACCGCAAACTGAAGCGCGACAGGAGTTTTGACCCGGACTCGCTCAACATGCTCACCGGCCTTATGGAATACCAGCAGTTTGCCGCCGTTATGAAGGACGAGGCCGAGCGGGCCGGTGCGGAACAGGAACCCCTGGCGTTCGCGCTGTTCGGCATCGACATGCTCACGGACCTCGGCGACCGCTACGGCCATCAGTTCTGCGAAGCCGTTATCAAGGAAGTGGGCGGGAAACTGGGCCTGTGCATCCGGGGCACCGACCGCGCGGGCCGTTTTGCCGGCGACGAATTCGGCCTTATTCTTACAAAGATAGACCCTGCCCTTATTGACAAAACCGTAGACCGCATTCGCGCGCGTCTCATGGAAATCACCGTCAAAACCCCCGGCGGCGACGTCTTGCAGCCGGTGCTCTCCGCAGGCGTTTGTGTATGCACGGAAACCGGCGCCTCGGCGGATGCGCTCGGCGCAACGGCGGTCCGGGCCCTCGGCCGCGCGCGCCGGCTCGGCGGCAACCGCGTCGAAGTCGAAACGATGCCGAAGTCACAGGGGTGAGAAGGTTCATTGCAGACGCGCCCCCTACATCCCCCGAAGGGGGACTTAAAGGAATTAGATTTGCAACAAAGAACTTCCTTCCAATGAGTCCCCCTTCGGGGGATGTAGGGGGCGGACGAATAGCTGGAAAGTCACTCTCAAATCCTGATAGTCTGATAAAAATTTCCTTTTCTGGTGAACTCATGCTCCGGAACCCTTTATGAACAAGAAGCCCTCCACCGTGTACGTCTGCAACAACTGCGGCGAGGATTTCTCCAAGTGGCTGGGACGCTGTACCAACTGCGGCGCGTGGGACAGCATCACCGAAATGCGCGGGATAAAGGCCACGCCGTCGTCCCGCGCAACCGTCGCCGGCCCTGCCGAGATCGTTGCATTCGCCAATTGCAAAGTTGACGAATCGGCACGCATTACCGGCGCGTTTTCCGAGATCGACCGCGTGCTCGGCGGCGGGCTCATCCCGGGCGCGTTTGTCCTGCTTGGCGGCGATCCGGGTATCGGCAAGTCCACCCTGCTGCTTCAGCTCCTGAGCTCGTGGGCGAAAAAGGGCGCGCAGTGCCTGTACATTTCGGGCGAAGAATCCGCCGAACAGATTTACGCCCGGGGCGCCCGGCTGGGTGTAAGCGATGCGCCCGTGCTCATGCTCACCGAAACGTCGGTTGAAACCATTCTCGCAAAATTGACGGAAACCAGGCCCGATATCGTGGTGGTCGACTCCATCCAGACCATGTTCTCCGAGGCGATGGAAAGCGCGCCGGGCAGCGTGTCGCAGGTGCGCGAGAGCGCGTCAATGCTTCTCCGCTTTGCAAAGCAGCACAAGACCGCGGTGATCCTCATCGGGCATGTCACCAAAGATGGGTCCATTGCCGGTCCGCGCGTACTGGAGCACATGGTGGACACCGTGCTCTATTTCGAGGGCGACGGCAATTACCAGTACCGCATCGTGCGCGCGGTTAAGAACCGCTACGGTCCGAGCGGCGAAATCGCGGTGCTGTCGATGACCGACCGCGGGCTCCGGGAAATCGCCAACCCATCGGAGTTCTTCTTGCTCAACAGGGCCAATCCCCAGGTGGGCACGGCCATCGTGCCCGTGCTCGAGGGAAGCAGGGTGCTCGTGGTGGAAGTTCAATCGCTCGTCAACAAATCGCATTTCGGCCTTCCCCAGCGCGTCGCCGCGGGCATAAACCCCAAGAAGCTCGCGCTCCTGTTGGCCGTGCTCGAGCGGTTCGGCGGGTTCTCTCTCGGCGACTACGACGTCTTCTTCAACGTCGCCGGCGGGCTCACCGTCGCCGAGCCGGCCGTCGACCTCGGGGTCGCAGCCTCCATTATTTCCTCATTCCGCAACAAGCCCCTGCGGAGGGAGCTCGGGTTCGCGGGCGAGCTCGGCCTGGGCGGCGAAATCCGTCCTGTCAACAACATGCCGCTGCGCATCAGGGAGCTCGGCCACCTGGGGTTTTCCCAGTGCCTCGTGCCCCGGCAGCCCAAGAAAACGGATTGGAAGGATGCGGGGAACAAGATCGATTTGCTGGAATGCGGGAAAATCGGGGAAGTGGGGGATCTTATTTTCTGAAGGCGCGCGAGAAAAAACAAAGATTCTCACGCTCGACTCACGCTTTAACCGGGTTGTTGATATATGCAACTAATGCCTTTGGGCAAAACAGGCCTCCTTGTCGGCCGCAGCGGTTTCGGCGCGCTGCCGATCCAGCGCGTCCCCCTCGATGCGGCGGTCGCCCTGCTTCACAAGGCGTACGATAACGGCATCACGTTCTACGACACTGCGAGGATGTACACCGACAGCGAGCGAAAGATCGGCGCCGCTTTCGGCCGCATGCGCCGCGACGTGGTAATCGCGACCAAAACGACTGCAACGACAAAGGACGGGGCTCGTGCCGACATTGCCGCGAGCCTTGCGGACCTCCAGACCGACTACATCGACCTCATGCAACTGCACAACCCCTCGCCGCTTCCCGATCCCGCCGATCCCCAGGGCCCCTACGCCGCACTTGCGGAGGCCCGCGACAAGGGAACGGTCCGCCACATCGGCATCACTTGCCACAGTTTGACAAATGCGGTTTCCGCGGCACGCAGCGGCCTCTACGGCACGGTCCAGTTCCCGCTCAGTTCGCTCTCCTCCGATGCCGACCTGTCGCTGGTCGCCGAATGCGATAGGTCAGGCTGCGGGCTCATTGCCATGAAGGCCCTGTCGGGCGGCCTTATTAGGAACGCGGCAACGTCGTTCGCGTTTCTACGGCAGTACAATACCGTACTGCCCATCTGGGGCATCCAGCGGGAAGAGGAACTCGACGAGTTCATCGCCCTCGAAAGGCATCCCCCGCCGCTCGATGAAACGTTGTGGAAGGCCATCCGCAAAGACCGCTTCGAGCTTGCCGGTTCCTTTTGCCGCGGCTGCGGCTACTGCCTCCCCTGTCCCCGAAGCATTCCCATCAATTGGGCCGCGAGAATGTCTTTGCTGTTGCGGAGAGCGCCCTATCATGGCTTTCTCACGCCCGAGTGGCGCGACAAAATGCGCATGATTCGCACCTGCAGCAAGTGCGGCGCGTGCCGCGGCAAATGCCCCTACGGCATCGACACCCCTTCTTTGCTGGAAAGAAATCTCGAAGACTACGAGCGGTTCTACGCGGAGCACGCGAAGTAAGAAGGGAAGATTCTCACGCCCGAAAGCCGGACATTACCGCCGCACGGCGATCTTTCCGGCGAGTGCGCCGAATGCGCCGCGAACGGTCACGAAATAAACTCCCGGAGAAAGGCCCGCTGTCGTGAACGAGAACGACTGCCCCTCGCCAACTTCCTGCAGGACCCGCGCTCCGTTTACAGAAACGAGTTCCGCAGAATAGCGGCCGTAGCAGGGCAGCGTGGCCCGAATCGTTGCGCCCGAGACGGCAAAGGCTGCGCGGGTCTCCGGCCGCTGCAGTGCCGGAGCGCCGACCGCGACGTTCGGATTCCACTGGTAGACGCGCACGTAGTCCACGATGAGGCTTTCCGGGAACACGGTGGTACCGTCGATATTGCCGTCAAAATTACCGCCCACGGCAAGGTTCAAAATAAAGAAGTATTGCTTGTCAAAAGGGAGGTTCGGGTTGCTGGCCTTGGTAAGCGTACCGAAGTTCACGTTGTCAAAATACCAGCGTATCGAATCGGTGCTCCATTCCGCGGCGTAGACATGGAAGCTGTCGTGGACGTTCCCTGTCGGCAACGTATACTGGTTAAAGAGGTCGAAATTCGTGAAGTGGTACGATCCGGACGTCCAGTTCGGCAGCCTGCCCCTTCCTTCCATGATGTCAAGTTCACCGCAGGCCGGCCACCCGCCTCCCACGCCGAGCATCCAGAACGCGGGCCACATTCCCTGGGTAAGGGGCAGACGCATGCGCGCCTCCATGCGGCCGTACTCGAATGTTTTCTTGCCCGAACTTTGGATCTTGCCGGAGGTGATTTCCCCCGCGTTTCTGGCCTCAAGAATGAGATGTCCGTTCTTGACGAACACGTTCGAACCGGGTTGGTCGTGTCCGGCGGTGTAATGTTCCTGTTCGGCATTGGGCGGATTGTCCGTTTGCTGCACGGCCCAGTTTCCTTCGTTGAGCGCCGTGCTGTCGAATTCGTCGGACCAGTACAATTGCCAGCCGCCGGCTGCAGAAGCATTTGTCAAAAAGAGAAATAACGCCGCCGTCAAGCCCGGCACAAGAACTTCTCTCAAACCGCTTGTTTTAGACATGAAGCCGCCTTCTCTATCCCCCGGAAGATGTTAAACGATTAAGGATTTCTTTCAGTCCAAAGTGCAATGCGCATGAAATGGATTCATGGGCTAAATATACCGAAAAAGAAGGCGGAAATGAGAAATACTTCTATCCGGACGAAATGCTTTTGCGAACGACCATGTTTTTTTCTTGTTGATATACATAAAGTTATGTTTTCACTGATATGGCGAACACAATGTTTTTGCGAACAAAAAAGCTTTCCTTTCCGCGAGCACAGGTCGGTCGGTAACAAGGCAAACCTTGGAAGCACCAGAAGGGGTGGAACCGGTGCCTCAGGGCAGGCGCCCGGCAGTCACGCGAAGCACCATTAAATCACCCTTACGAAACGAAGCAGCGATGCGCAGACTGTCATTCAGATCGTAAGAGTAACTTTTTCCCGTTTCGGCAGTCAAAATAATAAGGGACAAAATCATCAAATCGCGTGAAAAGAGGTCACAATGCTTCGTTCAATTGGTTCGATTCGTCTTCTCATCCTCGCCCTTGTTCTCCTGGCCAGTGCATCATCGTTCGGGGCTGAAGTTTCCGTTGGAGTATCCATCCAGGTGGGACCACCGGAGTTGCCCGTTTATGAACAGCCCGAGTGTCCAGCCTCAGGCTACCTGTGGGCGCCGGGCTATTGGGCATATGGCCCGGACGGTTATTATTGGGTCCCCGGAACATGGGTCGCGGCCCCTCGTCCGGGACTGCTCTGGACTCCAGGCTATTGGGGTTGGGCAAGAAGCGGATATTTCTGGCACGAGGGCTATTGGGGGCCGCATGTCGGATTTTATGGAGGCATCCGTTACGGCTTCGGGTACACGGGCAACGGTTTTTCCGGCGGGTACTGGAAAAGCGGCGCGTATTGCTACAACCGCGCGGTGACAAACGTTAATGTCACGGTTGTTCACAACACGTATACCAAGACGGTCGTCAACAACACCGCAGTAGGCCGCGTGAGTTTTAACGGCGGTGCAGGCGGAACCCTTGCCAAGCCGAACGCCCGTGAACTCGTTGCGGCACGCGAAAGCCATGTCCCTGCGACCGCCGAGCAAATGCAGCACAGGCAGACCGCCGGCTCCGATCGCGAGCTGCTCGCCTCGGCAAACCACGGCCAGCCCGCCCTTGCCAAGCGCGCTTCGGCGCCCGCGGCAAAAGAAGGGGAAGAAGCTGCATCTGTCAATCATTCGTCCGGGAAGCAGGGAAAGAAGGGAGCGCAGAACGGCAAAGGGAAACATGCGAACCAGAAACAGGATCGCGGCGGCAGGGAGCGGTGAGGTGTAGAGACGTGGCACGCCACGTCTCTACACAGACCCTCATCCCGGTCTAACGCAAAAAGCAAGCAGTCAAGACTTTTTTGGTTCCCGCCTTCAGTGGTTCAGCTGCGGCCTACGTAATGCGTGTGTACACAACATGAGCCCCGTCGTTTTCGCTTCCCTCGAAATGGTTCTTGTTGACCATCTTTATGGTATTGACTATCGGCGCTCCGGCTGTCCCCACCCACTCTTTTGTAAATGTCGCGGTTCCGCTCGCCGCATCGTACCTGAAGCCGGTAATGTTGAATTTGTGCTTGCCCTCGACAAAACACTTTGTTCCGTCGATGATTTCAAACTCCTCAGAACCCGAAGGCCCGCCCACGTGAGAATATGCGTTGTTCCATCTCCCGGGGAATATGGATTGAATTGTGAGGCCCTTTTCAGAAGCCATGGTTGTCCTTTCTGAAAGAGGAATTGGTTCGTTTGTTTCCTTGTTATGCTATCAGAACCTTGTTTCGGAACAGGGTTGCATCCGCCTTACCACAAATAAAATAAATTCCAGCGCGATCTTGAGTGTTCTCATGACAACATCATATTCCCGTTTACATCTCGCATGCCATACCGTATTTGCGGCAAAATGCCTTAACCTTCTTCGCTTGTTCGTCATAGAACCCAGTACGGTTCGGATACTTTCCGGCCACAGGGCTGTAGTTCCATTCGCCGAAATAAATGGCATCCACAAAGGCCACCGCTTCCAGCAAAGCCCTCATGTCTTGAGGAATAATATTGGGTGTGGGATAGGGCTCGATATGCGCGTACACGGGATAGCCTCGATCGTGCAAATAACGCAAGGCCTTGATGCGGTCCGCGAAAGGTGCTGCGCCCGGCTCCCAGCGCCGGCGAAAACCTTCGTCCAGCGACACGATGCTTATGCCGTACCGGTTATCCCGGCTAAAGCGCGCCCCGGCCAATTCCCTGGGAAGCACACCCTTTGTCAAGATGTCGCAAGCCAGGCCCGCGGCATTGATTCTTTCAATGATGCGCATGCTCAGGAACCCGATTTCCGGCAGGCCAGCCATAAAAGGGTCCGTGGTGAGGCAAAGGTGGATCCGGAATTCTTCCGAACCGAGGTCCGCCCCTGCCCTGGCCCGGAGCCTCGGCAGTTCCTTGTCAAGAAGTTCCAAGGCATTGGCTACCGGCTTCGGCTTGCACCACTCCCGGTAATCGGTTGACCGGCCGTAGTGCTTGGCCATGGAAAAGGCATAACAGGGATAGCGGCACCCGTGGCTGCAGCCTTGAACGTGGTTCAGGCAATAAAAGCCCAGCCCGCTTTTGTAAATAAGGGATTTTCGGGTAATGGTTTGCAAGGCGTTCATATGCGGGCAAGCCCCCGAACGTGCTATTCGGGCAGTTTCCCTCGCACTTTCCTTGTCCAACGGTGGAACGCGTGAAACGATTTCACCGGCTCGGCAAACATCATCACGCACTCGCCATAAATCGTCGGGATTCCCTTCTCCTCGCATAGCCGGATGGCCGCTTGCGACTCGCAACCGCGCTGGATCCAGATCCGCGGGATCTTGGCCTCAATCGCCCGACCAACAGCCTTCTCCGCCTGGCCGGCCGGTACAGCGATAATCACCCCGCCCACCGGCTCCTTCAGGTCGCTCAGCTTTGAGCCGGGGCCGTCCTCGTCAAGATAAACCACGCAAACGGCGTATCCCCTGGCCCCAAGCTCTTTGTCAATGCGGACCCCGGAGACAGGCGTTTTTCGCGATGCCCGGACCAGGGCAAGCCTTTTGGGCGCCATAAACTCGTCGATCAGTGCACGTGAAGCCATAGGTTCCATCCTTTTGCAAATAATGAGTACTGCTCATCATGAGGAATCCGGCCGCCGGACGAAAACCCCTGCGGCCGTGGTTCTTTACTGCTCCCGATCTTCTTGCTCCAGCCACCCGCGCCAATCGGGTTTCTTGATCTGTGCAAGAAGAGTGTCGTCGACAGCCCATTTCTTTTTTGCATCATTCCAGATCGTTGCAAGTTTTTCAGGCCACTTGGCCTTTATGACGGCCAGAACATCCGGATCAAGTTTCGTCTTGTAAAATGATTTGACGTTTCTAAAGTCGGATTCGTCAAGGTCAACTTCCCTGAGGTCCGCTTCCCTGAGGTCGGTGCCCAGAAGATCAGCTCCATGAAGCTCGGCTTCCCTCAAGTCAGCTCCATGAAGGTTGTCTCCCTGAAGAGAATCTCCGGTGAGGGAATCCTGCCGAAGGTCGGCCCCTTCAAGGTCCGTTCCTCTCAGGTCGGCTTTCCCCAGCCTCGCATTGCGAGCAAACGCCTCCGTGAGGTTCGCTCCCCGCAAGTCGGCCTTCGTGAGGTTCGCGAATGTGAGGGTAGCTCTCTGCAGGTTGGCTTTCTCTAGATTCGCGCCTTCAAGGTCGGCGCCCATAAGGTTGGCATCCTCAAGAAATGCTCCTGCAAGGTTGGCCCCTTTCAAATGCGCTTTCCTGAGGTCCGGCCTGGCAATCTTGTTTTCCCCTCTCCACCTGTTCCAATTCTCCACTCCTGATTGAAGCATGCCACTGTAATGCATGCTGGCGCACCCGGCGCCTATCGCAAGCAACGGCAGGACTGCAATTGCGCTTTTAAGGCCCATCATACTGCCCGGCATCTCTAGCGGGGAACGTTTGCAAACGTAAAACTCAACATCACGCTGACCACCAGAATCCCGGCAAAAAATACAAGGAGGTTCCATTTCCTGTCCGGCGCTATCTTCCCCGCCCTGAACAGAAAGTACCCTATCAC
>Ga0181527_1003200_pt1 | contig 14771 bp, 19 predicted proteins | sample PEATcosm2014_Bin_30_FD_119762 | JGI IMG/M metagenome (GOLD analysis project Ga0181527, IMG submission 119762) | Peatland microbial communities from MTU Mesocosm Facility, Houghton, MI, USA - PEATcosm2014_Bin06_60_metaG | ecosystem: Environmental > Terrestrial > Soil > Wetlands > Peat | place...
ATGCACGATTGAAATCGACGGCTCGACGACACTTTTAAAGGCATTGGGAGTATTGGTGTTGATGGTGAAATAGATGTGACCACGCAGCAAATGATGCTTTAAAAGTTTGGTGATTTCCGTTTCGAGGTTACTCAGAGGGTAGGGTAATTTACACGTTACCTCAAAAAAGCGAGAGTTGAGAGATTTAAGACTGATGGCAACTTGCGCCTTACTGCCGTCTTCAAGGGTAAATTGTACATTTTTTGTTGCGAAACCAGTCATACTTCTAATCATACGCGCCTTTTTATTTGTTATGCGAGGTTTGAATATACATTTTGAACATCGTCATGATCTTCAAGCTCAGTGAGGAAGTCATATACGTTGTCATTACTGACGTCAGTGGTGTTTTTGGCTACCCATTCAAGATCAGCATTTTCAATTTTAAAGCCCATCTTGAGCAACTTTTCTTTTATAGGCTCAATAGACTTTGGATTGCAATAGATCGAGAAAAAGCCCTCACCAGACTTGATTTCATCAACATCAAATTCAAGAAGGTTTTCCAAGAGTTGATCTTCGGTCATGGTATGATTTTCAGCGCGTATTACGCCCGTTCTTTCAAACATCCAGCTCACTGTGCCAGTTTCTCCCAGACTAGCGCCATGAGAGGTAAATATTCTACGAATTTCCGCAACAGTGCGATTTTTGTTGTCAGTCAGCGCTTCTATCACTACGGCAACGTTATTAGGACCATAACCTTCATATAAAACGTGCTCATAATTTGCGCCTGAAGTGTCACTGGTGCCGCGTTTGATGGCGCGTATTGCGTTTTCTTGCGGCATGTTGATAGCCTTACTTTTTTCTAAAAGAAGGCGTAAACGAGGATTGCCTGCAGGGTCACCACCGCCGGCGCGTGCACACACTGATATTTCTTTAATGAGCTTGGTAAATGCCTTACCGCGCTTTGAGTCTTCTACTGCTTTTTTACGTTTAATGGTTGACCATTTGGAATGACCGGACATAATCGTTTTCTCCTGCCCGACGTTAGGTGAATATATGAAATACTTGCTCTCCTAATAGATTATCGTTTTATGCTGCAGATGTCGAATGTGGTTTGCAGGTTTAGCAGGATACGAAAGGGCTTATATGCGTTTTTTGATATTATTGTGTGTAGCGAGCATAAGTTATGGTATGGAAAATCAGGAAAAGGGCATTGTAGAGGGAGCGCGGACATCGGTAATCAATCCGCTTCAGGGATGGAAGAACTATATTGCGGGTCACACTGCACAGGCATCTGAACAAACGCCTCTTATGCGAGGAAATATTCAAGAGGGATCTCATTGCGGGCCCTGCCAATCAACATGTAGGGCATGCGTCGATCAGCATGGGGGAAAAGTAGCTTGTTGCTGCTGTTTTGCTCTGTGTTTATGTGGAGGCGGCCTTGTGTGTGCCTTGTGCGAAGTGGGTGAGATGCACCATTTCGTAAGCGCTGCTATTTCGCATAGCATGTCATAGATTGGATGCGCCAGGGGCGCCTTATCGCAGAAGGGTGTTTTGCCCTAAAAATCGTTGTTTGAGTAACACCAATTTTTTAGGCGGAATTTGTCTGCCACGAGGAGTTTTTTCTAAATAACCCTTTTGCATCAAGAATGGCTCATACACCGTTTCAATGGTTTCCTTATCTTCACCAATCATCGCGGCTAATGTTTCGACGCCAACGGGGCCTCCATTAAAGTTCTCCATAATTTTTTGAAGAAGCATGAGATCAACCTTGGTAAGACCTTCTTCATCGATGCCTAAAAAGCTGAGTGCTTCATGTACCAGTTTTTCATCGGCAACATTTTGGTTATGTACCTGCGCAAAATCACGCACTCTCCGTAAAATTTTCTTAGCGATACGCGGCGTGCCTCGTGCGCAACGAGCGATATGTAATGCAGATTGCGTCGAAATTTCAAGCGCAAGAAAGCGGGAGCTTTGCAATATAATGTCACGAAGTTCATCATCTTCATAAAAATTAAGCCGTTCAGTAATGCCAAATCGGCTCCGCAAAGGAGCAGAAAGCATACCGCTTTTAGTGGTTGCGCCTACCAGTGTGAATGGATTTATCGGTAGATTAATTGATTTTGCACCCGCCCCCTGACCAATAATCACATCAATACGAAAATGTTCCATCGCATTATAAAGAACCTCTTCGACGTTGGTAGGCATGCGATGAATTTCATCGATAAATAAGATATCTCGTGCATCTAAGCTGGATAAAATGGCTACTAAATCGCCAGTGCGCTCCATCATTGGACCACTGCAAATTTTTATGTTGGTTCCCATAACGTGTGCCATAATTTGTGCGAGCGTTGTTTTTCCAAGTCCAGGAGGACCAAAGAGTAATAAATGATCAAGTGGTTCATTACGCATTTTTGCAGCTTGTGTGTAAATCGCAAGTTTCTTCTTGAGTTCTTTTTGGCCAAGATACTCATCAAAGGTTTTGGGAGCAAAATCATGTGCCTTTTCTTCAGGCGTTTCATGTAAAGTCAGAAACTGAATGCCGTGGTTTTCTTCCATATCTTGGTACTTTTAATTAAGAGGTTGCATTTGAAGGAAGTTTATATGAAAATAACCACATTGTGAAATAGGTGACAGTTTTATGCGGAGATATGTCGATGAATACAAAGATTGTTATCGTTCTGTTAATGGTTCCTTGCACAATCTATGGAGTGGGAAGCGAGGACATCAACGAGCTTGGTCGACTGATGAAAGTTGAAAGGCGCGCGCAGGTGGATAAGAAGAGAATAGAAAATTTATTAGAAAATGTTGAACAGAAAGAGGCGGAGTGTCTAAAATTTTTGACCGAAACGCCTACAGGGGGCGCGAAAGAGGTGAGTACATTCTACAACGCGGTTGTTGCGTATAAAGAGGCGGTTATTGCAGAGCGAAATGCATCAATCAAGGCAACGGCTATAGTGGCAGGGTTGTTGGGCGTCTTGGTGACGCGTATGTATTATTGGTCAATGAATTGCCAGTGATCTTTATAACGTACAAAGAGTGTTTGCTTATTTCTATGATGAGACGGTTATTTAAAAAACATTCTTCGTTATATATGCATATCAATATAAAATCTGCGCATTGAAATGCCATTCAACCAGCCAAGAGATGCGAGCGTGATCCATAAATTACTGACTCCATAGCTGATGAGCGGGAGCGGAATGCCCACGATAGGCAATAAATCCGTGACCATGCAAATATTGATCATTGCAGAAAATACGATATGCATTAAAAGTCCCATCGCAAGAACTTGAATTGCCATATGCTTGATGGTTGCGATCATCGCAAATAAACGTGAGAAAAGCAGCAGGTAAAGCAATATAATGATGAGTACGCCACAAAAGCCAACCTCTTCTGCAATAACGGCAAAAATAAAATCGGTACGACTTTCCGGTAAGAAAAATAATTGATTTTGTGTGCCATTCAAAAATCCTTTGCCCGTCATGCCACCAGATCCAATTGCAATTTTCGATTGTTCTATTTGATACCGTTCTTTGTGTAAGCTTCCATAGCCAAAAAATACTAAAATGCGTTGTTGTTGATACGGCTTGAGACAATTCCATAAGACGGGCGTAGCGATGGCGCATGCTAAAAAGCCGCAGATAAAAAATTGTTTATCAACGCCGGCAATCCATAACATGCTGAGCGTAGCGAATACTAAAATGAGTGCAGTGCCCAAATCGGGCTGCTTAAGGATGAGTAAAAAACTAATTCCCAACAGTATAAATATCGGGATGAAATCATTGAATGTTAGCTTGCGTTCATGATGCGTGTAGAGGTAGTAGCCAAAAAATGCCGGAAAACACAATTTGGTAAGTTCAGACGGTTGTACTTTGATAATACCTAAATTAATCCAGCGTTGCCCTCCCATACCAATGTGTCCTTTGGCGAGCGTGAAAATAAGAAGCCCAATGATGACAAAGTAAGCCCAATATCCCCAACGCAGGAGAGAGCGATAATCGGTTAAGACAAAAATGAAATAAATGAAAAGCCCGGATATACAACCAAAAAGTTGTTTGTAAAAGAACGGGGAATAGGGTTGTTCGACGCGGTAGGTAGCGCTATAAACGGCCACCAAGCCAATGCCAACTAATATCAGAGTGAGTGCGAAACTGATCCAATCAAAATCGCGTATGTGATAACTTTTTATACGTGCCATTTTTGTAACCTTTTATTCTATTCGCGGAATACCTTGTGCTTTCTACGCTCTTCGAGCTACGAAGAACATGTTAGCGCGCCCGCCCGGCGAAGCTTTACGCGAAGCCTGGGTGGATGGAAGCGAATAGAATAACCCTGCGAAGCCTGCCGATTCTACTACGCTCCCGAGGGAGCTTCTAAGAACTTTGGTCTGCCTGCCCTTCGTAGTTGCAACGCAACGAAGTAGGGAAGACCCGGATAGGCGAAGCATGGGTATCTCCGCTTCGAAGAGCTCCGCGTGCTAAAGGGTTTTAACCCTTAGCGCTTCATATGTGGTTACAGAATAGCGTGATTTTTAGTTATATACAAAATGAGAATGACACAGTACGATTTTGTGCGTAAGCATACCGTTATGTAAGGGATGTAAAAATATGAAATGTCATATAATTTTCACATTATGTGTGGCAGGAACTATCTATGGAATGGAATATGATGTAGAGCGCCAGCAGCATCAAGTCTTAATCCCCGATTCTCCGGCAACTCCATCTTTGCAATATGCTCAATCACTTATTCAATCAAATCAAGAACTTCCCATCAATTACAGGCAATCGCAATTAGACGAAGTATCCATGCAACGTTATCAACATCAACCTATAAATCAGCGACGATTTCATCGCATCATGCCGCATCAGTATGCGCAAACGGATTGTCGTAGTTTGGCAGCAATCTTTGCATTCGGTGTTATTGTCGGCATTAAGGTATGCAGCTGGTTTGTTGCATGTAATTCAGAATCGGTATAAGTGGTTTTATCTTAAGCAGCCTGTGCTTTTTTTAATACGGCTACGATATCGATCTTGCCCATTTCTTGTGCGATCATTAAATTGGACGTCTGATCCCTGTCTTCGTAAAGAGTTAAAAATACCGCGGCTGTGCTTCGTAGTTTTAACGAAGCACAGCCGAATAATACAAAGGATTATTTTTTTGAATGCTATTGCTGCAGGTCTTCAAGTGCAATCTTCAGTGCAAGTATTTGCAGTAGGCAGTCTTCATAACGCTTAAAGAGTTGCTTTAAAGAAGTGTATTCGATCGCGTATCGAATGAGTACAAATTTTAATCTCTCGAGTTCATTGAAGTTATTGTGTCCATCATGAAAGCGCTTTGCAAAGTATGTCGTAATATCACTTTTTATTGATAAAGCGTGCTCAATACTTGACTTGAAAGAGTCGGTTTCTTGCTCTAAGTATTGTTTCTCTTGGTCATCCAAGTCGTGGCATATCGAATAATAAAGATTGCCTCCTCTTTCTCTAATCTCGTCAATTTGTTTTTCTTTTTCAGCGATCATGTTTTCAAGCTCGGAAAGTTCCAGTTCTTTTGCATGAAGATCATTTTTTAATTGTTGTATGCGCGTATCTGGCGCATCATTGCCAATAATGGTAAGTGGAACTAATAATGCGCTTAAAATCATGCTTTTATAAGTCATGGTTTTCCTTTGATGTACATTTTGGTTGAATTAGCTCCAAGAGAACTTGGAGCTAACAAGATTAGGAGACAGGATATTTATTAAAAATTTCGACCACTTCGTCTACTTCTTTTTGGCCTGCAGCCTCAGCAAATGCGCGAGCAAAATCATTGCAAGCGGATGGAATTTGCATAGCATTTTTGGGATTGTAATGACTTGTCATACATTTTTTGAACTCTTCTGATGATCTGAAAATTTCCAGCTTTCTAGAATATTCTGCAGCTTGGGCAGTGCTTTGAGCAGCATTAAGCTTATGCGATTCCTGTTCAGCCTGATACTGCGCAGCTAGAGCATTTGCCCGAGCTTCCTGTTCCTTGAATACTGCATTTTGCGCTCTATGTTTTTGTGCTGGATGAAAATCCATCTTATCTGCAATATATAATGCAGATAATAAGGATGCGGTGTGTAAAATTATCATCCCTGGACTCATAGCCCAACTAAGATTGCTGCTTGAGAGCGCAATTATTATCATTGTGCATGCTTTGATTCTTTTGATATTTATCATGGTAAATCCTATGAGTGAAAATTGATTATTTGTGTGGTTAAAATAGCTCCAAGATAACTTGGAGCTACCGGTATTTAGTAAACAGGATATTTATTAAAAATTTCGACAACTTCATTTACTTTTTTTTGACCAGCGGTTTCAGCAAATGCGCGAGCAAAATTACTGCAAGCAGTTGGAATCTGCATAGCATCTTTAGGCTTGTAATGCTTTGTCATGCAGTTATTGAATTCCTCAGCTGATCGATAGGCTTTATTTTTTTCATCAATTTTCATAAGATCGATCCGACTCTGAGCTTTTCTTGCTTCCATCTGGATTTCATATTGAGCTATTTTAAGTTGAGATAGCGCTACTTTTTCCTCACATTGCGCAATGCGAGCTATTTCTCCCGGCGTTGGATGATACGCTCTATACACCTTGTAAGCTCCGGCACTCACAACAACTCCTCCTATTACATATGGCGTTGCCGGCGCTGTTGCAGCGGCGATAGCTCCCGCTTTAGCGGCAGCAGCAGCTTGTGCTGCTCCGGCAGATATAGCTGTTCCAGCGTTGTATGCAGCAGTGCTGGTGGTTACCCCTGCGTTGTATGCAGCTGTACCGGCGGCAGATGCTGCTCCACCGATCATTTCTAAAGCTTTTACGCCAAAATTTTTGCCAAAATTTTCAGAGGCCTCAGCAAGCGCCACAGCAAATGCAGCCATATTTTCTTTTAACGCTGCATTTCCTACGTTGGTAAGTGCAGCAGCAAAACCAGGCATGTTTGCCTTGAAAGCCTCGTTGCCTGCATTGGTTAGGGCATCAGCAAAAGCAGTCATGTTTGCTTTTAAAGCTTCGTTTCCTGCATTGGTAAGTGCAGCGGCAAGATCGGGCATATTTGCTTTTAAAGCTTCATTTCCTGCGTTGGTTAGCGCGGCAGCAAAAGCTGGCATATTTGCTTTTATGGTTTCATTTCCTATGTTGTCCAATGCTTTTTTAAAAACTGGTAGAGTAACCCGATTAAATTCTTGGAGCGTATTAATACCAGCACTTGCTAATGCTGGATCAGCTGAACAATGATTGTATGCCAAGCTAAATATGATGATGTTCATATGTAAAATGATATTTTTGATCTTTTTCATAATGAATGCTTTCTTAGTTATGTGTATTTTATTATTGTAAATTTTCGAGTGTGTTTTGTATTTCAAGTATTTGTATTAAGCAATTTTCATAACGCTGAAAGAGCTGCTTTAAAGAGGTGTATTCAATCGCTTGTCTAATGAGTATAAATTTTATTCTCTCAAGTTCATTGAAACTATTGTGCTTATCATGAAAGCGCTTTGCAAAACAGTCCTCAATATTACTTTTTATTGATAAGGCATGCTCAATACTTGATTTGAAAGAGCCGATTTCTTGCTCTAAGTATTGTTTCTCTTGGTCATCCAAGTCGTGGCATATCGAATAATAAAGACTGCCTCCTCTTTCTCTGATTGCGTCAATTTGTTTTTCTTTTTCAGCGATCATGTTTTCAAGTTGAGAAAGTTCCAGTTCTTTTGCATAAAGATCGTTTTTTAATTGCTGTATGCGTGGATCAGTATCATTACCAACAATGGTAAATGGAACTAGTAATGCGCTTAAAATCATGCCTTTATAAGTCATGTTTTTCCTTTGAATGTAAATAGATAAAATGATTATTTTTTGATTGAGTTTTCCCCAAATTATCTTGGAACAAACGGTATTATGAGCCAGAATATTTATTAAAGTCGGAGATAACTTCGTCTACTTTTGTTTGTCCCGCCATCACAGCAAGTGCGCGAGCAAAATTACTGCAAGCTGATGGAATTTTCTTAGAAATATTGGGGTTGTAATTGCTCAGCAAGCATTTTTTGAATTCCTCTGATGATCTTAGATCATTTTCTTTTTTAGCAATTTCGAGAACATCTAGCTTACCCTGAGCCTTTTTTAATTCAGACTGAGTCGTAAGCTCAGTAGTATTTAAGCGAGCCTGGGCCGCTTGTTCCTCAAATTGAGCATTTTTAGCTTTTTGTTCCGGCGTTTCACCAAGAGACGCTCTGCCAATCACAAACCCTCCAGCACCTGCAAAAGTTGCTGCGGCTCCGGCGGCCACATGTTCTGCTGCAATTGTTACTCCAAAAATCGTTATTGGATCGATAGTTCGAGTAAGATTACTGCTTGAGATTGCAATTATTATGATTATGTATGCATTGATTCTTTTGATATTTATCATGGTAAATCCTAAATGATATTTCGTAATTAGTTAGTATTGATAGTATTTTTTGAGCACAAATCCAAGAAACAAGCCTATAACGCATGCAGGGTAATATACGTATTGCCAAGGCAATGGGTCATTAAAGCCGAAATGACGCATAATATATACGATAGTAACCATCACACCAACTATAGCCATTGTATGTTGAAATTGTTCTACAAAAACATTAAATAATTTCATTGTGAGCTTTTACGGCAAGGGTAGTAATAAACCAAATGCAAATGCGCCAAGTGACGCGGATTCAATTGCAGTTACTACTCCTATTGCCCCCCCTGCGCTTGCGGTGGCCGCTGTGATAGTGACGGCGGTAGTTGTGGCTGCAGCAGATGTGCCAATAGCAGCTGCAGCAGCACCGGCTGCAACGGTGCCCGCACCTGTTCCGGCCACTATAACGCTCGCGCCTGCATTAACTGCTGCACCAATTGCAAGGCCAGCAGTTCCGCCCGTAGCGGCTACTGATGCAGCAACACCGGCAGCGCCTGCGGTTGCCGCAGCGCCGACGCCACCCCAACACACAGATTTGGTTATCCAATATAAAGCATTAGCAGTTATTGGTCCGCCGCCATTGAGCTTGCCATTGAGTTTGAGTGTATACTCATGATCATTGCCGTCTAATTTACTTACTTGTAAGCGAGCGCCCGCGGCGACATATTTTGCAAGTTTATCGGATGATATGCCTCTTAATTCTTTATCCATATAACAACGTTGAATAGGAAACGAGCCTTCATCGCTTTCGATTCTAAAGTTATTGTTTTCATGAATAAGAGAGAGTTGTTTTGATGTCATTGCATGATTGAGACATGTTGACATGAGAATAGTGAGCGCGAATGAGCGCCTTGTGATGTGTAACATTGTTGTTACTCCGATAATGATTAAACGTACTGCATGTGTTCAATGCATTGCGTGGTTTGCACTCAATGATTGAACGTTTCCTTCTATTGCTTCAATTACAAGAACTCGTTGCGCATCTTTATTACACCTAAATCTTCAGCCGTTAAGCATCATAGGCATCCGATTCAGTGTTTTGAGATGAGCAAATTCCTTCTCGAATTTCATCATTACTTTCCCTTTTGAGTAATTACGACAGGTAGTATATGTTTTAATAATGCGAATAACAATAACATAATGCAACTGGATTCTCTTAGTAATGTATCAATGTGTATTTGGGTGGTCGCGTTGCTATTTGTCTCGATAGTTATATCGTGCAAACTTCATGCGCTTCGTTAACTAAATTTTCAATTTCGTCGTGAGAGAAGCCAAGCTCTTTAAACATGTTTTTGTGTTTTTCCACATCTTGGCACAATACAATATTGTTTTGTATGAGCATTCTTTTTTGACTGCCACTCAAACTCGTGAGTGCGGTGATCGGATGAGCTCCATATTTCGCCACGAGCTCGGACAATGATCTGCCCTCGGGTATGCTCCAGCCGATGAGCTGAATGTTTCGGCATGTGGCAAATTTGATCGCTTCCGTAGTGAACTTGGTGTTGGTCACGATCCATGCTTCATGGAATTCATCTACATCCCGTTCATTCTGAGTCTGACGAAGAGCGGCGTGACTGTGTCCATCTACTTCCTGATTATTATGAGTCTGACGAAGAGCGGCGTGACTGTGTCCATCTACTTCCTGATTATTATGAGTCTGACGAAGAGCGGCGGACTTGACATGCGCCTCTTTTATATCATCAAAGCGCGCCTTTACGTAAAGTGATACTTTAACGTCGCATTTTAATTCCGGTCTTCCATGGAATTTACATTCCACCATGAACTTTTGTTTATTGTTTGAGCAAATAACATCCACTTCATGTTCCACGCAATGCCCGACCACAATTTGGTTGGTTTCCACAAAATAACCTTCTTTTCGAAAAAGATGGGCAATGAACTGTTCAAAGGGAAAGCCGACGGGTCCCAATTCTATTAATGCTTGCTTGAGGCTATAACGGGCGGCAAGGGATGGTTTTGACTGTCTTAAGCAGTCGTAGGCAAAGCCATAGATGCTCTGTGTGGTGCGCAGCGAGGGGTCATTTTCAACTTTTTGCAAAATTTCATTAATGAGGGATTCGGGAGCTTTTGACTTGTGTAAAGAGCGTCTCAATTTTTCAGGGTCAAAAAGCTCTTTCTCGCCCGATATCTTTGTTATATAAAAGGCCATGGAATACCCCTTGGTAATGGTTTTGGATGGTTTTGTGATCTATTGGTCTAAAAATTAGCGGGGCGGTGCGGGTGAAGTAAATGAAAGTCTTGTAACGGTGCTTTCGGCCTTAAGGGATCTCATTTGTTGCAGAGAGTACAATAAACCTGCGGGGGACCGAGGGAGTGAGGAGCCACTTTTTGATATGTTGCCACATGCCTTATCTCTGTAGATTAAGGCTTTTTTGTTCAAAATGCGCAAAAAAACATCATTCGCAACAGGTTTTGCTTTTATCAGGGTGAATGATGTTGCGCAGGGTGTTATGTCTTGCCTGAAATGTTTTAAAAAATATTTTTTTAAATAATTACATGAACTATGTGAATGATTTTTGAGAAATGCAGGTTCATTGCGTCCGGTTTTTCGGTGGAAAAAGATGTCAGGGAGAAAAGAGCGCTTTATGCGCTATAAACACCCTTGCTATTAACTTTTTTTGCGTTATAAATGTATCAAATATATTAAGAACACCTTTAATTATAGGAAGGATTAAGCGTAATAATAGGGTGATGTGTAAGTAGATAACGGATACGTAAGCAGTAACGTAGTGCATTTAACCATACGAAAGGGTTTTCTCATGAAGACTATGAAAATTATAGGATATCTCATGATCATTGCGGCGCTAGAAGGAGCGCTTCATGAGTATATGAGGTTGACCGCAACGCATGTCGACTCTGATGTGTATCATGGTGGTCACCATAGCGTATCGAGTGGGGCGGAGAAGGAACCGACTCATACATGGTACGAGATCATCATGATCATCATGCAAAGCGTGTGGGCGCTGTTGGCTGGCACCGTGAAATTGATCTGGGGCGGTATTCATAAATGGATTGAGCTGATGCTGGTGATTTTTGAGTGTAATGAATTGGTTCATAAACTCGCAGAACGGTTCAATTTATGGGGTGGGCTGCATTAGTGCGAGTCGAATGGAATGTTTGTGTATGCATAAAAAAAGAGCTCTCGTTTGGAAGGAGAGCTCTTGAGGATTTTGTGGGACTATTTAGAACCAAAGTAAAGTGATATAAGAAAAGCGGCAGCTGATGATGTAACCACCATCTTGTAAAAATTAGGATCTTTATACCATGGTTTCTCAGGTGCCCTAAATACATACACACTAACGTTGTCATGACCATGACCATCAACCATCATATTGTTGATGAGATTGGATACAAGTGGGGGGGGTTCATCGTTTGCAAGTTTAACTCCGGTTCTTATGAGAGCAGTGTTTGAGCTAGAAGATCCTTCATTCATGCCATGGAGTGTGCTCATGCATGCAATCATGCTCAGTGATAAGAATAGTTTCTTGTGCGTATTCATAGTATTCCTTGTGTAGTGGGTTTAAATATTTATTCTAGGTCGCATTAATTATCTCACAATGTGATCTTGTTGTAAAAAAGAATCTATTACTTTCTTGCAGCCTTTTCTTCCTGCCAGATGCGGAACCAAGCTAAGCCTGGATATTGTGTGGCATGCCTTTGAATGAGTTCATTTTTGGGTGGAAGATCTTTTGTTTCGATCTGGCGTTCAAGTAAGATATTTGTGGCTTTAAGGTTTTTCCATGCATTTTTTACCATACCGTACGTGTAATACGTAACGAAGCCGCCAATGATCGTAGCAGTCGTATTGACGAAAGATGATTGATCGATGAAGGGATAGCCAGTCGATGGAAGTGATGCGGCGTGCACATTATAACCAAGCGATTTCAAGCCAAATCCTGCGGTGGCTATTCCGCTTACAAAACAGCCCAATGATCCAAGAGCGAGCGCAGAGCCGTGATATATTTTGTGATTTTCAAGGGTTTTTTTGACACCTTGAGAGTAAGAATGATAGCGCGTTGTGCGTGTAACGTCATTCTGTACTTGTGTGTCAGTAAATTCTTGCATGCGGTGCGAGTCAATAATCGCGGTATCTACTTCCGGTATATCAGGAATAGCCTGTAATGACATTGTCTGCAGCATTCCTACGGTTACGAAGAATGCTATTGTTTGAGTGGTTTTTTTATACATAATTACCTCATTGTGTTGCATGAAATAGTATTGATTATTGATTGTTAGCCGGTGGTGCGTTTGGGATTTCTCTTCTGCAAAGTGGACAATTTAATTGTTGTGTACACCATACGTCAATGCAGCCCCGATGAAATGTATGATTGCATGGTAAGGTTGTAGTCTGTGCATTATCGAGATTGTGGTAGCAAATACTGCATTCATTCACTTGAGGTTCTACAACTACAGGATTTACAGCAGGTTGCGGTGCATTGTTGAGTGCGTCTATTGCTTCGTTGAGCATAGGTGCTAGCACTTCCTGTGATGCGCGAAACCAAATAAGATTTGGATTTTCAGCATTAATTCTGGTGATTTCCGGATGAGTGTGTGGAAAATAGGTGACCGGAACTGGAGAGCTGAATATACTCGTGCCAACATTGCCATGATCAGGGAAGTAGGTTACCAAAGATTCTGAGTTAAAAATACTGTTTCTTTCGGTATTCATGTGTAGGAGTCGATCGAATACACGACTTAATGTATTATATTCTTTCCAAAATTTATGTGCAACAACAGCAGATAGCGCAGCATAGCATCCATAGCGAACAAGATTGACAGTGATTAAGGATGGTTCATGAGTTGGCATTGGGCTCTGAGTTGTTGAGACGAGATTCTTTAAGGTTAGGGCGCTTTTGACGCAGAAATTACCCAAAACACTAGCCGTGTTTGACAAAAGATTTCCAGCCGTCTTAAATCCCCATTGTGCAACGCCTGTAGTAGCCAGGGTGGCAGCAGTTCCGGCGATTAGTTTGCGCTGTTCAAGAGTCTTCAGGCTTTCCTGCGGGTATGCGATGTAAACCGTGCGATAGTGGTTTTCATCAATGGTAACCTCGTGCATTGGAGTGCCCAGTAAGGAGGTGTCTATCCTGGAAAGGGTCGGTATTGCCTGCATTGAAGATGTAATAAGAATAAATGCTAATGCTTTAATGGTATTTTTTTTCATAATTACCTCTATTATTATGGATTTTAGTATCATGTTATCAAGTACTAATACTAACAAAGAGGCTGGATACCGCAAAGGGTAGGTCAATCGGGTCTGTCAGAGGCCTGATCCATTATGAATCTGATCCTTCGAGGAGCAGGAGTTATGATAATTTTCCGGTAAAAAAGACGTTAAAGAGGCGGCCTTCAAGAGCCGCCTCTTCGCATGGGGGGGTACTAGATATTGGGCAAAATCAATTGATAAAAATGCAGTTTGAATCTGGGAGGCTATAAAAGCCTCTAAATTGTTGCCATTTGGGCCATTTCTGTTAAAATGATAATGTATTGGTTTAGTTTTTATTAAATAAGGATGAATAAAGATGAAAATATTAAAAGGAATGGCACTGTTATTAGTGCTATCGGGGGCGGCTTTAACGGTAGCTTTTGATCGTCAAACTCTCCCTATGTGGAAAGTTGATGCGGGAAGGCTTTATGAGGTAGCGCTACAATTTCGACAAGCTTCGGGGCGTATGAATGCGCAGCAAAAAGAAGCTGGTCGACAATCATTACGAAGAAGATTTGATGATCTTAATGTGAGCTTTGGTATTACCGATGAACAGTCATTGTCATCAGAAGATGTAGATGCAGGCGCCCTGTACGGTGCTCTTTTCACCCTGACGAGAACGCAAGCAGAAATCAATGCATTGATTGCAGATACGTTGGCGAATGGAGCGGTCCGTAATTATAATTAACAATTAAGTATTGTATTCCACAAAAAAGATGTTAAAGAGGCGGCCTTCAAGAGCCGCCTCTTTACACGGTGTGCCGGCACGAGCGGCGACCAGCAGGTGAAAGTCCAGAATGGCGAAGGTTTAGCTCAAGCCATTAGGTTCTGTGAACAAAATTTAAATTTTAAGATGCTTATCCCAAGAATCCGGAACCTCTCGATCGTCTTTGCGAGGACGAAATACGACATCCGCTGTAAGCGGTGTTGTATGAGGACGCGGCAATCCAGGAATATTTTATAAAAAAGTCCCTAAAAATTCCCATCGTATCTATTCCTAACGATATATACTGCCGGTATTTTCATAATAATTTTTCCAAAGACTTCTTGATTTAATTATTCTGGATTGCCGCGTCCTCATACAACACCGCTTACAGCGGATGTTGTATTTCGTCCTCGCAAA
>Ga0181527_1003204_pt1 | contig 14762 bp, 10 predicted proteins | sample PEATcosm2014_Bin_30_FD_119762 | JGI IMG/M metagenome (GOLD analysis project Ga0181527, IMG submission 119762) | Peatland microbial communities from MTU Mesocosm Facility, Houghton, MI, USA - PEATcosm2014_Bin06_60_metaG | ecosystem: Environmental > Terrestrial > Soil > Wetlands > Peat | place...
AGAGCGTGGAGCATAGTGGCGCCCATACCCGCCCATTCGTCCCAACATTGAAACGACAGCAGGAATCTCTCCCAGTTCACGAATACGGCGGGCACCGGTCGCAAAATCATGTCGGCTTGCCTGGCAAAGGTGATGAAGTCACCGTTCCAGTACGTTGAATAAAAACGCAACCGGTCATAATGAGCGATGAAACCACAGTGCAGGCTGAGGTGCTGGTAGATGGCATCCGTGAACAGATGAAAGCTGAAACCCCCTTCGATAAACTTGTCCCATTGTCTGAGTACCTTCTTCTTTTGCTCCGCAGTCATGAACTTCGAGTCCTTCAGCAGTTCGGGAGGACAGGGGTTCCTGCCGGCGATGACATGATCGACGGTCGCTATCTGGCTTGCCAGTGTTACGATATTGCCGGACAGCTCCAATAAGCGCCGCTCCTTGAGAGTCACGTCGTCAAGGAAGCTTTCGGGATACTGATGCAGCGACAGAACTACATGCTTCTTCATGGGTTTGCCCCTCCTTCGAAAGGTTTTGTGGTGTGCACCAGCGAACCTCAACGGGTAACCATACGGGTTCAGATTCATGGTGTTTTTCCGCAATGATGCGCGGTCTCTTCGATTGATCTAATGAAAATACTGATCTGCTTGATGTATTACCTGGCCCGTAGCAGCTGGGTGATCAACTCCTTTCGGATCGCTGCATCATTGGCTGCTCGGGGCAGTGCAAAACCGAAATCGGTCGTGAGAGATTCTGTCTCTGAAGATCACAGTGGATGGGCTCTTACTGATCGCGACTGCCGGCTCCCGGCCCTGAACCACATCGACATCAATGACGACCTCGGGGTCACCGTTGTTTCTATACCCCTCATAGACCATTTTTCGATTGCCACTTCGATTTTAGGCGATAATCAATTGGAGTTGGCTTATGTATCCGGAGTGGCTGAAATGGCTACCTTTGACCTAAACTGGCGCTTGACGTGGATCGATGACCTCGGCGGCGCGTGCGATAGCGTCAACGTGGGGGCCCGGATACTGATATGAGGCCTATGCGTTCAGCGATAGGGGCGCAGATACATGGCTGTGGGCTGCAACAAAGGCGTTTTAAAAGGATAACAGGCGGGGTATGGGAACAGAATTTACCGACATTGAAAACGTCTTCTCTTGCTGATGAGTGATCCTATCCGGTCCCGCCTTCCAGCCGGAAAACCACCGGCACGGTCAATTCCGCCTTGGCAGGTGGCATGGGGAATGGCTGCACCCTCTGCACCGCTTTTACCACGGCCTGATCGAGCAAGTTATGACCGGAACTTTTGGTGATCCTGACGTGCTCGGCGAATCCATTCTCCAGAACGACGAACGTGATTTGAACGACGCCCTGCCAGCCCATTCTCCTTGCAGCGGACGGATAATCCAGGTTCTTCATGATGAGGTCCCGAATGTACAGGAAGTGTTCCCTCAGATAAGCAGCCTGGCCTGTGCCGGCTCCGCTCTCCGTGCCAGACCCGAAGCCCGGTCCTGAGCCCCCTCCGACCGTCCCGCTTCCTGCCCCACGGCCCGTGGATGCGCCAATGCTGTCGCCCCCTCCGCCGCTTCCCGTGCCGCCGACATCACCGGGGCCGCTCACAAGCGGAGAGGGCGTAAGGGATTGGCCCGGCGGGCGTGTGGTGTCCGGCGCGGCATTCGTCTCCACCGGTGCGGTTGTTTTCTGCCTCACGCTTTCCCTTACAGGAACCGGCGTGGGAGGAGGCAAGGGCAAAGAACGGGGGGAAGACGCCTGAACCTTCTTTTTCTCGGTCAGACGGTGACTTGCTCCTTCAGATTCCCTGAGAGAAGCCGCGCCGCCTGACTTGCCGGCCCTCCCGGACGCTCCGGCGCCCGGCTCATCCTGGGTAAGGAAAACGGTCACCATTTCCTGATGCCTCAGCGGTCTTCCAGTAAAACAGGAGATCATGGCAACGATAATTACCCCGTGAAAAACCAGTGAAAGAAGCAGCGCCCTCGTCATGGGCGTCCGAGCGATTCTCACTGAGTCACCGTTTTGTCGACCCGCTCTGGTGACCAAATTTTCTCGGGCCTGTTTTGCCCGCATCCAGGTCGAAAGCATGAAGCACGTTATCTCATGCAGTCTCAAAGTTTTAAGACACCTTTCAGTCATTACCCACCTGAGCCTTCCTGGCGTCCCGCACCACGTCGGCGAGATTGTCAGATTTCAAGTCGGCGAGGCGGTAGTATCGTGCGCCGAGCCCGCGAGCGAGCGGCAAGGCGAGATCCATTCTTATAAGGTTCTTCTTGTCTTCCGAATCGACGACGACATAGTCGGTCCTCTTCAAACCCGAGAGGAGGGCGGTGATTTTCCCTATCTCCCGGTCGATAGGCTCCGGGGTGAGGCCCTGGTTCGCCCTGCCGTCGGTGACGAGCACCACAAGGCAGCGCGTCCGGGGCCTCTGCAGCTCCGTCCTCTTTACCAGTTTGTAAGCCTCCAGCAAGCCTGCCGACAGGGGTGTCCTGCCCCCCACCGGTATCTCCCGGAGCCGCCTCCCGGCGCGCTCGAAGCTCGAAGTGGGCGGCAACACCACCTCCGCACCGTCCCGCCGGAAGATGATGAAGGCGACCTTGTCCCGCTTCTGGTAGCAGTCGAGGAGGAGCGATTGCACCGCGCCTTTGGTCTCCACCATCCTCTTCTGGGCGCCCATGGAGCCTGACCCGTCCACGACGAAGACGACGAGGTGGCCCATCTTCTTTTCCCTCTCCTTGAACCTCAGGTCCTCGGGCTTGATCACGAGGAATTCCTTTCGACCGCGCGCGTTTTGAAAAGGGGCTGCCGCACGGAGCGTCGCATCGACAGCCACGTCGCGATTGTTGAGAAAGCTGCTCTTCACATACCTGCCGCTCTTTCCGTATGATGCCGTCTTAGTCCTCCTGCCGCTCTCGGTGCGCTTCAACCTGTCCTTTCCGAAAGCTATCTTCTTTACCCCAAAAGGTTCGCCGGTCTCGAAGACTTCTTCCCTGGCGCGGGACTCGGCCTGCTTCTCGGGCGTGGAGGGGTCATTCGTGGCTTCGCCTTCTCCGTGGTCATGCTCCTCGTTCGCCCCGTCTCGCGTCTCTGCCCCCCTGTCCGCGTCGGAGGGCTCACTCCGGTCGTGGTTCTCCTGACGATCCGGCTTTGACTTCTCCTCTTCGGCCTCTTCCACCGGTCTCACCCTGTGGCTGAGCACAAGGGGAAGCACCTTATTCACGTGCTTTTCCGCGACGGCCCTCTCCCCGCAGTATGCCGCATAGGCGCGGCTGGCATGGAGGAGGAAGATATCTCCCCTATGCCCCTGTGCGCCCGCCTCCATGCAGCGGCTGACGATGTACTCTTCGATCTCGCGGGAAACAAGAACAGCGTGTACACGCATTTGCGCTTCGGCGATGTGCCTGCGCAACTCGTCCAGACCGGCCTTGTTTCCGGCGGGCTCCGGGGCATGCCCTGCCGCCGCTTTTATCACGTCCATTCTCGCCGCGCCTTCGTCAAGGGCGGTCCAGGATACGCACATGCCGAAGCGGTCGAGGAAATGGGGTGAAAGGACGCCTTCTTCCGGATTCATGGTGGCCAGCGTGATGAAGCGCGCCGGGTGTCGCGCCGAAAGTCCCTCCCTCTCCAGGACGTGGATACCACTGTCGCATGCCTCGGCGATGAACGCCGCGACGCCGGATGAAAGGAGGTTGATATCATCGACAAAGATCACGCCGCCGTCGGCCCTGCTCAAGATTCCCGGCTGGAAGACCTTACGGCCCTCGCTGAAGGCACGCTCGATATCGACACCGCCAAGGAGCGCATCCTCCGTTATGTTGAGCGGAACCTCGAAGAAAGGCACGCCCTCCGGGAGGATATCCCTGGAAAGCCTTACCAGCGTTGACTTCCCTGTGCCTTTCTCGCCCCAGAAGAGCACTCCGCCGCAGCGACTGTCTATGGCGTTAAGGATGAGGCCCAGCTTCGCGTCGTCGTGGCCGACAAACCCGCAAAAGTTCATACGATCCGTAGTCCCGAGAGGGCCTGTTCGATCTTTCCCCTCTCCGCGCCTATCTCCTCGAAGGGAAGGCGCCTCGCGCGATGAACCAGCGAGAGCATGGCCGCCTCCCGGATATCCTCAGCCCCGATCGTCTCCTTGCCTTTAAAGGCGGCCAGGGCGCGGCCCGCCTTCAGGATCACGATGTCCGCCCGGTGACCGTCGAGACTCAGTTGGGTGGTCATCGACACTATCTCCTCAAGCACGGAGTCGGCCACCCGCACCCCGTCACGCCGCTTGCGTGTTTCGGTGATATTCCGGGCGAGCTTCTCCTGTTCCTCCTGCCAGCGTCCCAGGAACTCCTCGGGGTCGAGGTCGAAGGCGGCCCTGCGACGCAAAATCTCCACCCTCGACGCCTTGTCCCGCACCGATAACACCCTCACGCAGAGGCCGAACCGGTCGAGAAGCTGTGGCCGCAATTCCCCCTCCTCGGGGTTCATGGTCCCCACCAGGATGAAGCGGGCGGGGTGAGTGAAGGAGATGCCCTCCCGTTCGACCGTATTCACCCCCATGGCTGCCGAATCGAGGAGCAGGTCGACGATGTGGTCCTCCAAAAGGTTGACCTCGTCGACGTAGAGGAAGTTGCGGTTGGCAGCAGCGAGCAGACCCGGCTCGAACCGTTTCTCCCCTTTTTTGAGGGCGTGCTCTATATCGAGGGTGCCCACGAGGCGGTCTTCGGTGACGCCGAGGGGAAGCTCAACGACCTTCATCTTCTGCCTGTGCCCCTCGATGACCTCTCCTGCCTCGGCCCGCTCCCTGCATGCGCTGCAGAGGAAGCCGCCCGGTTCGCAGTTGAAAGCACAGCCCTTCACCACCTCGATTTCGGGGAGCAATTCGGCGAGCGCCCGCACCGCGGTGCTTTTGGCCGTGCCCTTCTCACCCATGATGAGGAGCCCTCCTATGGCCGGATCGATCACGTTGAGCACGAGGGCCGTCTTCATCTCGTCCTGGCCGACGATGGCCGTAAAGGGAAATATCATCCGAGTACCTCCTCCATCCGTTTTTTCCACCCTTCCACGTCCTGGCTCGTCATCACGTCTATGGCTCCGCCCTGGAATTCACCCTCCATGCCGTCCATCTTTTCTTCTATCCACCCCTCCACCTCGAGGTAGAGCCGCTTGAGGGCCTCTTTCACATCCGGCGCGGGATTCCAGAGGCCCCGTTCCATCGCCTCAATGAGTCGTCTGCCCATCTCCTCCATGGCCCAGGGGTTCTGCTCCTGGAAGAACTTCCTGTTCTCCTCGTTCATGAGAAACGTACGGGTCACGTCGTCGAAGATCGACTGGTCCACGGTCTTGGCCGTCGCCTGCCATCCGTAGAGACGGCCCACCCGCTTGCTGATCTCGGCGGCGCCTTTGTAGCCGTGCTCCTTCATGCCCTCGATCCACTTAGGGTTGAGTATTTTCGCCCGCGCGACGCGGCGCACCTCTTCGGTCAAGGTCCTGACCGTCGCCTCTCCCTGCTCCCTCGTGTCGCCGTAATAGTTCCTGATCTCAGTCCCGGAGACAACCTGCGCGGCGTTTATCATGCCGCCGTGTGCCCCGAAGTAGCAACAGCAGCCGGTCAAGTCGTACTCGTCCGTTACGGTCTTGTTGAAACTGCAGCAGACGCTCGACAGGCTCTCTTTCAGGTTCTTGTGGGCCGCCTCGCCGAAAACCCCCTTGCCGTAGGCGTATCCGTTCCAGTAGAGAAAGACGTCTGCCAAGTCTTTTTGCGTCTTCCAGGCGGAGGCATAGACGGCAAGCTGCGTGCCCGCCTGGTACGTACCCGGCATGCTCGCGAATACCCGGTAGGTCGCCTGCCGTAGCGCAGCTTTATCCTCTTCCGGCCTGCCGCCGAGCCGCTCCAGGGTGTGCTTCCTCACGAAGTTACGCTCGACCGGCTCCGGCAGGGCCGCGACCGCCTGGACCGCTTCATCGAGGATATCGATGGACCCTGAGAAGTTGTCCCGCGTGATGCCGGAAACACGCACCGTGATATCGATCCTAGGGCGCCCGATTTCTTCGAGCGGTATCACGTCGAAGGCTTTCACCCTGCCGTTTTCCTGCCAGATTGGCTTTACCCCTAAGAGGTACATCATCTGGGCCATGCCCTCCCCGTCGGACCACATGATGTCGGTGCACTGCCAGTAGAAAGCCATGTTCTCCGGGTAGTCGCCCTCGTCCAGGAGATACCGCTCGAGGGTCTTGTCGGCGAGTTCCTTGCCCATTTCCCAGGCGGCCCTGGTGGGGATGGTCTGCGGGTCCAGGGAGTAGAAATTGCGGCCGGTGGGGAGGATGTCGGGCCTGCCCCTCGTGACGAGGCCCGAAGGCCCCGGCTCGATGTATGCGCCGGTGAAGCCCGCGAGAAGCGCGCCCGTCTCGTCGGATGCGGAGATGGAGCGGTCCAGGCGCGCGATGTCTTCGCCGACCTTATCAAGCGCCTCCCGGTCGGAGGACGAAAGCGCATGCATGGCGCCCATGCCTTCCGAAAGGGTTGTGCCCTGCTCCGCCCAGCCCCTGCACAGGCCGCGCGCCGTGGCCTCTACCGCCGCCTCCCCCAGGTCGCCGTTCTGCGAGGGTGGCACCCTGTTTATGATATCGGAGACGATTGCGCGAAGCGATCCGGGACCCGACTCGTACCGGAGTATCGCATAGATAAGCTCCGCCCGGTCGGCCCCGTGCGGTATCCTCCCAAAAATGTGCATACCCTTTGGTATGTAGGTATCTTTCAGAAGCGAGAGCTTTTCGTGGATTTCAGCGATTGCCTCATCCATCATGTCGTGAGAGAGTTGGTCGGCGGGCAGGAGGTTGAGCGTCTTTACCCTGTCTGCAATCATATGGCTGATTGTATGGGCCTTTGCAGGCTCCACCTGCCGGTAGCGGCTATACTCCGCGAGAAGCCTCTCCAGCTCGTCCAGGTCCCCATAAAGCTCTCCCTGGACCATGACGGTCTGCATGTGGTCGACGAGGACCGCATTGCTCCGTCTCTTCGCGATGGTGCCCTCCGGCGGGTTGTCCGCGTTGTAGATGTAGAGATTGGGCATGGTGTCGATGGCGACGTCGGGAAGACAGCCGGAAGAGAGGCCCGTAGCCTTGCCGGGGAGGAATTCGAGGTTGCCGTGGGTCCCCACGTGGACCACGGCGTCGGCCCCGAACTCCCTGGAAAGCCACTTGTAGGTGGCGAGGTACTGGTGGGGGGGCGGCACGGAGGGGTCGTGGAGGATCTTGCAGACCTGACCGTCGCAGCGAGCACCGGCGCAGCCCCTCTTCGGCTGAACGCAGACCACCGCGTTCCCGAACCGCAAGCCCGTGACCAGAATTTTGCCGTCATAAACCATAGCGGCCGGGATGCCGTCCTTCTCTTCTCCGGGCGGGTTGCCCCAGGCTCCGGTTATCCTTGCGCGGGTGGGCTCGGGCAGCTCGTCGAACCATTCCAGGTAGCGATCATTTTCCACGAGGGCCAGTGCGCCGCCTTTTGCGACGATCTCCTCGACGGTGGTCCACCGGAACTCGGAGATCGCTTTCCTCGCCATGATCTCATCGATGAGCACCTTGCCGCTCTCCGGCGGGTCGACAAGGTAACCTTCCTTTTTCATCCGCTTCATGATATCGACGACGCTCTCCAGCGTGTCGAGGTGCGCCCCGCCGCCTACCGTAGCCTCGACGCCCGCGCAGGGGTTGTTGTTGAGAATAAAGGCGACTTTCTTCTCGGAGTTGGGTTTCTTCCGCAAAACCACCCACCGCGCTATCCTGTCGGCCAGCCTTGCGATCCTGTCGGAGAGCGCCTCGTAGGACTCTTCCTCGGGACTCTCGATGCCCCGTGATGCCCCTATGACGAGAGGTTCGACCACCCCTTCGAACTCGGGCATGGCGATGCTCCAGGCCACCTGGCTGCCAAGCCCCTCGGGGTCGTCGAGCCATTGTTTCCGGTCCTTGTAGTACGAGATGACGGGAGCAAAGACGGGCACGCCCAATCGCTTGAGCATCTCGACCCCCGAAGGAACGTCCGATTCTTTGATCCCGCCCCGCTCGCTGCCGAGAAAGAAGGCAGAGAGCTTGACGAGCGCATCGACGCGGGGGACTTGTCCCTCCATAAGGAAGTGTTGGACTACTTCCACGCCGCTCATGTTGCCCAGATGGTCGTCTTTCAGGGAGTAATAGAAGACCGGTATCACGCCCAGTCCCTTGGCCTCCAAGGCACGGACGAGCGCGCCTTCCACTTCCAGGTTTTTGTTTACCCAGTTGGAGCGCGAGAAGAGGAGGCCCACAAAAGACGCCGGGGCGGAGGGGAGGAACTGCCGGTAAGCGGAAAGGAAGTCGGCCGTGGTCGGGAAAACGCCGGGGATCGCCGGATGATGGATGCCCTCCCACGGCAGGGGCTCGGGGAATGCGAAGGTGACCGTTTCCCCGAAAAGATTGCTCAGGAGATAGTCGAGCATATTCCTCATGTTCCCGGCGCCGCCGAAGAGGATATATTTGTAGACGGTCGCCACGATCTCCGGGTTGACATTCGAGAGGGCGGAGAATGACGGCTCGGGTCCGACCACGACCACGGGCATCCTGTCTTTCACCGTGAGGACCGTCTGTTCCAGCTCCTCCCAGAAATCGTCGCTCGTCCGGTAGAGGAGCACGAGGTCGGCCTTGCCGATCTCTGAAGCGATCCGGGAGACCAACCCCGGCTCTCTTTTGATCTGCTTCGTGGAATAGGCAGTCAGCTCGAAGCCGAGGACACGCGCTGCCTCGCTCAAGAGGGGCAGATAGGACGACCACATGATGCTCAGAATTCTCATTGTTCACCTCTTGTTCTGCTACTCATTGTATCTCCTGATAAGATATGATCCGTACGCAAAGAACCCCGCCGTGTAGACGAGAAGCACGGCAAGGGAAGCGATGCCTTGCCCGTCGAGGTGCGTCGCTCGTATCAGGATGTTCGTATGGGTGAGGGGCATGACGTAAATGATCCACTTGATGACCGTGGGCGCCCTGTCCACGGGGAAGAAGGTGCCGCTGAAGAAGGCCATGGGCAGGATGAAAAAGTTCGAGTAGGTCGAGGTATCCTCGTGGGACTTCGCGACCATGCCTGTCACGATGCCGAGGCACGCAAAGAGAAAACAGTTGAGAAGAAGGGCCAGGACAAAGAGGGCAGTAACCTGGAAGTGCGTGGAGACCGCAAAGCCGACGGCCATGATGAGAACGGAGGCGAAGAGCCCCTTGGTAATGCCCGCGAGCACCTCGCCGATCATGATGGAGAAAGGGCTTATTGGGGCCTGCACCAGAACCTGGAACGTCTTGAAATAGAGCCGGTTCAGGTTGAGGGAGCTCGCGACCCAGGCGTAAGAGTTGTTCATGGAGCTCATGGCCACGAGCCCGGGGATCAGGAAATCGAGGTACGTACCGCGACCCGTCTGGACGCTCCTGCCGAGGCCGAAACCGAAGGCCACGAGATAAATGACGGGGACGACCATGGCCGAGAAGAGATAACCGAGCTTGAAGAGCTTTCGCTTGAAAAGGAGCATCTCCTTGAGGTATATAGGATACCATTCCGTGAGCCGCGTCATTCGAGCCGCTCTCCTGTGAGCTTGATGAAAACGTCCTCCAGGTTCGACCGCCTGATGGTGACACCGTTCTCTATGCGACCGGCCGCGTCCTGGGCTTCTGCCCTGCTTCTGCACATATGCTGGATGAGGCGGCCTTCTCCGTTCACGAACTCGACCACGTACTCACCCACCTGCGTTTTCAGGCCGGCCGGGCTGTCGAGCGCGATCAAGCTGCCCTTCGAGAGGACGGCTACCCGGTCGCAGAGGACCTCGGCCTCCTCGATGTAGTGCGTGGTGATGACGACGGTGCGGCCGTCTATCCGCGCCTTTCGTATGAGGTCCCACATCTGCCTCCTGATCTGCGGGTCGAGGCCGATGGACGGCTCGTCGAGAAAGACGACCTCCGGCTCCGTCATGAGGGCCCTGCCCAGGAGGAGTCGTCGCTGCATGCCCCCGGAAAAGTGGGAAACGACCGAGTCCCTCCTGTCGAGAAGCCCCACCACTTCCAGGGTGCCCTCGATTCTGCACTCCAACCTGTCGAGGCCGTGGAGCATCCCGTAGATGAGCAGGTTCTCCCGGGCCGTCAGCTCCCGGTCGAGGTTGTTTTCCTGGGGCATGACGCCGATGAGCCGCTTGATCTCGGAAGGGTGGGCCGCGTCGAAGCCCGACACCGTCCAGGCGCCTGAATCAGGCCGTGAAAGCAGGGTCAGCATCTTGATGAGCGTCGTTTTCCCCGCTCCGTTCGGCCCGAGGAGGCCGAAGACTTCCCCATTCTCTATGCTGAGCGTCACGCCGTTAACGGCCCTTACCGCACCGTAGGTCTTGGTCAGGTCGTTGATCTCTATCACACTCTCACTCTCATGCGTCGCCTTCGGGATGGACGATACGAAAGCCGTTCCAGCTTATGACGCGCACGTCGATCCCGTAGACGTGCTTCAGACTTTCTTCGGTGATCACCGTCTCGGGACTTCCGGCTGAAACAACGCCGCCCGAGGCCATGAGCACGACACGGTCGGAAAATTGTATCGCCAGGTTGGGGTCGTGGAGCGTCATGAGGGCCACGAGGTCTTTGTCACGGACCAGACGCCTTATCTTTCGCAGGATGAGGAGCTGGTGCCTGAAATCGAGATGCGACACGGGCTCGTCCAGCAGCATGACCGGCGCGTCCTGCGAAAGGGCCCGACTGATGAGCACGAGCTGTTTTTCTCCCCCGCTCAGCCTGGTGTAGGCTTTGTCCCGGAGCGACTCGATCCCGGCTTCCCGCAGGGCCTCGTCCGCCCGATGCCGATCCTGCCGGGAAGGGATCGCCAGCGTTCCGATCCGTGACGCCCGTCCCATGAGCACCACCTCGAAAACTGTGTATGGAAAGGGTGGCACATGTTCCTGAGGCACGGTTGCAAGAACCCTGGCACGCTGCACGTGAGACTGCGTAAGCATGTCAACGCCTTCGAACTTCACCTCGCCCTGCCGGGGCTTCCAGAGGCCGCCGATGCACTTGAAGAGGGTGGTTTTCCCGCAGCCGTTCGGGCCGAGGACCGTAGTGATCTCTCCTTTCCGGGCCTGGAAGGAAACGCCTTGCAATACGTCCGTCTCCCGTTGCCCGTGGCTGAAATAGAGGTCTTTTACTTCCAACAATGCTGCCCCTTCCCCGCCCTGTTCTTCGTCAGCTCCCCCAGCTCTCTTTTCCTCCCCGCTTCATCAGGTAAATGAAGAACGGGGCGCCCAGGACCGCGGTCACGATGCCCACCGGGATGTCGAGGCTTGTCAGGCTCCTCGCCACCGTGTCGGCGAGTATCATAAAAGCCGCGCCCACCGCCATGGAGAGGGGTACGAGGCTCTTGTGGTCGGGGCCGGCGGCCATGCGCACCAAATGAGGCACGATGAGGCCCACCCACCCTATGATGCCGCTCACCGAGACCGCGATGCTCACGCTGAGTGACGCCGACACCAGGAAGATCATCCGGTCTTTTTTCACGTTGACCCCGAGTGATTGTGCTTCCTCCTCCCCCATGCTGAGGACGTTAAGCCTCCATCGCATGAAGTAGATGGGCAGAAGCCCGACAACCCCGAGGAGCGCGATCCTCACCTGCGACCAGCCGGCAAGAGAGAAGCTCCCCATCAGCCAGTAGACGATGCTCTGCAACTGGTGCGGATCCACGAGAAACTTCACGATGGAGACGAGCGCGGTAAAAAAGGCGGACATGATCACCCCCGAGAGGACGAGGGGAAGACGCGATATCTGCCCTTGCGTCCGCGCCATCGAATAGGCGAGAATCACCGCCATGATGCCGAAGCAAAACGCCATCGCCTGTATGGGCAGGTGGGGAAAAAACCCTATCGAGAGGGCGCATCCCAGTGCCGCCCCCGCGGAAAGACCGAGGATAAAGGGATCGACCAGAGGGTTCCGGAAAAGCCCCTGGAGTGTCACCCCGGAGCCGGAGAGGATAAGGCCCACGAGCCCCGCGAGGATCACCCTCGGGAGCCTGATATCGATAATAATGCCTTTTTCTGCCGTATCGGAGAGGGCCAGCCCATGCCCGAAGAGCGCAGCCAACACGTCCAGGGGCGTTATCCCGTAGGCCCCCGCAAACAGGGCAAAGAAGCCTATCACGAAGGGAGAGAGAAGCATCAGGACGTAGAAGGGTCTCCGGAGGCGCATACTAATGCCACCCCTTTCCTGAAACACCGAACACTTTTCTGTGAAACTCATCCACCACTTTGTCCATATCCACATCCTTGAAATATTCCGGATAGGTCATGGCCGCCATCCAGAGGGCAAACGACGCAAGGCGGGGAGACCAGGTCGACCATTCCGGGGCCTTATAGACCTTCCCATTTTTTACCGCCGGCAGGAGCCTCCACTGAGGGTCGCTGGTCAGGTCTGAAGGTCCGTACCGCGCATTCCCCCATATGACGATTACATCCGGGTTCCACGCGATGATCCGCTCCATAGGGACTTCAATGTTCCGCTGCCGCAGGGTGGACGCAGGATTGTGCGCCCCGATGAGGGTGATCATCTCGTTCGTGATGCCTATGCCACCTGAGACCGACGTGGGCTTGGTGCCTATGTAGAGCACCTTCTTCCTCCTGCCCTCGGGTGTGCGCCCGACCCGCTCCCTGATCATGCGGAAGAGCCCCTCCATCTCCCCGATGGCCCGCTCCATTCGCGCTTCCCGCTGAAAGAGCTTCCCGTGGAGCCTCATCACGTCGTAAAGCTCGGCGAGGCTTTCGGGGTAGATGGCGATCACGCGGAGTCCCCGCTCCTCCATGAACTTCACCAGCTCGGGCTTGAAGGTCCATGTGACAACCACATCAGGCTTCAGCTTCATGAGGGCTTCCACGTTTACGTCTGTCCCGCTCCCGACGGACGGGATGGAGCGGATATCGGGCTTTGACTGCCTGACGAGGCCGTTGTCGTAGGCCCATCTCCCGACGCCCGCCACGCGGTCCCAGACGCCAAGGACGGGGACCAGCTCGTAGGATATGAGAAAGACCGCGCGCTTTACCGGCACGGGCACCGTCACGCTCCTGCCGAGCTTGCCCCTGTAAGTAACGCTCCCCGTGGGGGCGGCATCGGCCCGCCCCCACGGAATAATCAGGAGCGCCGCGAGCAGCGCAGCAGCGCCGCCCCTTAGAATCTTACCGTAACGGTTCCGAACCATTGTCTTCCCGGCGCCTGATAGTAAACGAAGTAGTTCTTATCGAAGATGTTGTTCATTGCCAGAGAGACCGACGCGTACGAGGTCACCTGGTAGGAGAGCTTCGCGTCGGCGGTGAAGAAGGCGTCGTATGACCCGTACACGCCGTTGAAACGGTCGCTGTTCACGTCCTGGCCGAACCTCTTGCTCACGTAGCGGCCTATGAGGCTGCCAGAGAACGACTTGTACGTGAAGTCGCCCCCCGCGTTGAACATCTCGGCGGGTACCTGGGCGAGCTGGCAGCCCACGGCCGCCGGGTTGACCGCATCCCTCACCAGCGTCGCGTCATTGTGCGTGTAGTTGGCGAAGAGATGGAGCCAATTGTCGAACTTCTGTTCCAGGGCAAGCTCATACCCCTTGATGTTCGCCTTGCCCACGTTGACGGAATTGACCGTTGTCGGGTTGACGTTGTACTGGTAGATCAGGTCGTTCACGTAGTTCTCGAAGTAGGTCGCCTTGAAGACGCCGCCTTTCCAGACCTTCTGCTCCCCGCCGATCTCCCAGGAGGTGGTCGTTTCCGGCTTAAGGAACGGGTTAGAGTTATAAGTGACCCCGGAGACCGACCTCCACGTCCTGAAAAGGTTGTAGAGGCTGGGTGGCCTGAACGCCTGGCCGACAGAGCCCCTGAATACGGTATTTCCGCTTTCGAAAGGAGTGTAAACAAGCGCGCCCTTGGGGCTGAAGTAGTTGGCGGTGTTGGACGAGAAATGCTGGGGATAGCCGGGGGCGCCTACCGTGTTGGCGAAGCCGTCGAACACCCTCCACCAGTCCTCCCTGGCACCGAGATAGGCCGTAAGGGGTTTGGCGATCTTTATCTCGTCCTGGGCGAAGAGGGCATACGTCGTGTCCCTGCCGCCCGACTGGTCGAGGATGCTTTTCTTCGTGTATTCGTCCCTCCAGGAGGTCAAATTCCACTCGGTGGTGCCTTCCCAGTCGTACCGGTAAGAGCCGCCCACCGTGAGGATGTGCCTGTCGAAAACGGGTTTCGTGGCCTGGATGTCCCCGAAATACGACGTGGACGGGCTGGAGCTGAGGGTGCCCGGTCCGCCGGAAAGCTGGGTCGCCGTTGACGAGCCGGGGGTGATGTACCAGTTCTCTCCCTGCTTCATCATGCCCATCTGGACTTTCGTCTTGATGTCGCCAAGCTCCGTCTCGTAGCCTGTTTTGTAGGTATCGGTATTCATGCGCCCCGGCGCCCCGACAAAGCTTGCCTGGCCGACGCTCCCGTAATTGAATACGTTGGCTCCGGCACTATTAAAAAGGTAGCTGTTGGGGTTGCCGTAATTGTACTCGTAGGTGGTCTTGTAATAGGCGAAGCTCAGGCGTGATGCAGGCGTCAGGTCGTACGCCACCTTGGCCGTGATGTCCTGGTCCCACCAGGAGTTGTTGCCCTTGTCGCCTATGAGGTAGCGGGTCGCGCCGAGGTTGCTCACCGTCTGGGACCAACCGGTGATCCCTGCCGTCGGTTTGCTTGCCTGTTCGTTAAAATCCGTGGGGTAGCCCC
>Ga0181527_1003205_pt1 | contig 14754 bp, 13 predicted proteins | sample PEATcosm2014_Bin_30_FD_119762 | JGI IMG/M metagenome (GOLD analysis project Ga0181527, IMG submission 119762) | Peatland microbial communities from MTU Mesocosm Facility, Houghton, MI, USA - PEATcosm2014_Bin06_60_metaG | ecosystem: Environmental > Terrestrial > Soil > Wetlands > Peat | place...
GAATAGAATAATCCGGCGAAGCAAAAAACTTCCTGAGGTTTTACTTCGGAGTATTAGCGTAGCCTGGATATTTCAGTAAACTTAGCGCGAAACACCGGGTTTTAACCCGGCGAGCGCTTCATTCTGTAGCATCCTAGCGTACAAAATGCGTTCATCTAAAAGTAGACATTGACTCCGTTTGCCCTGAGTTTTCTGATTTGAGTGTAACGAAAATTCAGAAAGTATCGAATGGGTAACGGAATATGATGACTTTGCATTCAATATTGTTACATGCAAAGTTCATGTGTCCCCGCACCCATTCGATACATTTCGCTCCTTACGGATCGAAATACTCAGGGCGAACGGGAACAACTCATTTTTTAATGTCCGACTCTTAATGCAGGCCGCTATAGGTCGCGAAGGGCGCCCGCTTCAGCGCGTGGATGGAAGCGAATGGAATAACCCTACGAAGCCTGCCAAATCGGAAGACGTGGATAGACGCAAGCCTGGATATTCTACTTCGCGAAATACCATGCCTTAAATTACCCCCTTTTCCGCCCAACCTGTCCCGCGTTTGCTCTGAACCTGTATATCCCAAAGGGCACCCCCCCCTTTTTACAACCGCTCCCTTTATGATACAATTAGAAATGAAGCAGTAATATAACTATAAATAATAAGGGTAAAACCATGAAAAAAATAATATTATCAGTAATCACAGGTTTGTGCCTGATATTTGGCAGCGTATCGCAAATAGCAGCAACACCAGCGGACATATTTTTTGGGGTGATGATTGGTATTGCAAGCTCGATTCACCAAAATCAAGCGTATAAAGCATATGAAAATTATAAGTGTAATTTGGAATGGGAACAAAGAGAGGCCGAAGCGTACGCTTGCCAGGCTGCCAATTTTTTCCAGTATCGACCACTATACAGCACCGACCGAGTTCGAGTCGATGCGTTTCAGGCAACAATAACTAATGAGCGTGGAAAGCTTGAAATAAAAATAGTAAGAATCGCTCCTACATGGGTTGTTATCCCTGTATCAGATCCTGTATTTATTCCCGCGGTAAAGCCAAGAATCAGTAGAGAACGACACGAATCAGAAGATGGTGTGGTCGAATGGCACGATGCATCAGAAGGCATAAACGCATATGCAGATCGCCTTCGCATGCAAGTAGGAAGACTTCTTGCTAAATATCATGCTCGATACATCGCAAGCGATCTTTCAAACAATAACGAAGATCGCGATCCAAGCGAATATTATGAAGCGTTTAATCAGGTAGCCATTAATCAGGCAGTAGTTAATCAGGCAGTAATTGATCAGGATGATTTTGACGCAGTAGTTGCTCAGGTAGCTATTGATGATGAAGCAAATGCGTAATTAAATCTATGAAAAAAATTCGATAAAGGAACCATATGGATCAAATATTATTATCTGCGATCGCCGGCTTAAGCATTTTGGTTGGCGGAGTTCAGACCAGGGTATGCCAACCGGTACTTAATTTTTTAGGGCTGAGTTCATGGATATCATTATCGCCAGAAGAAGCGAATGAACGATGCTATTTTCTGAATCGCGTACATTGGAGAAGCTCTTCGACGGTCTCATCGTACTCTATCGCAATAGTGCCGAGTAGCGATTTACAGCAATGGATTATCTGCGATATAACAAACCTCGATGTCATAGATCCGAATGTTTTACGAGATAAACAGTCTCAGCGTTTTATCGCTTGTTGGGACATCAGTCGAATGAGCCCAAATGAAACTGCTCGAGAATATAAAGATCGTCTTTTTGCAGAGAGGCGAGATATCCTCGAAATGCATAATTTGTATCCGCTTAGAAATGCTAGAAAAGATATGCAATAATAACTCTGGAGGTTATCACTATGAAATTCCGCACACGACTCTCAATCACTATTTGCGCAGTATTATTAATTGCTCCCTTGAACGGGATGAATACTGATACGGCGGCGCCTGAAAACAAGGGGGTAATGAGCACTGTAGCTGCAGAGGTTGCCAATCTATCTGTGGTTGCAATCAGACATGGCATAAGTGCCATATGTTTAAGGCCAGTCGCTGCTCCGATGGGCACACTCATCCATCAAAATATTCAAGATCCCATCGTTGCGTACGGGACAACTGCATTGTGTTATATGCAGCTTTCTCGGGTAATGAATGCGGGATTAAATTTCGTCTCTTTTATACCAAAAGCGCCTCGCGCGCCTGATTGGACGCATTATTTTGCGCACATGCTTGTGAGCACTGTATCGTCTCATGCAGTAAATAGCGTTATGAGTAACGTCTCGCATAATCTCAATCGTAATTATGCTAAGAAAAATGGCATTATCCCAACAGCTACAAAAACAATGTGTGTAACGAACGAGTCTTATTTTAAAGATAAAGATCTAACACTCGATCTTAATCAGGGTAATCCAGCATTTACATACCATCATACAAGAACGATCGATCGCGATGCAAAACCTCAAGAAACTAAATATATCTGCACCGTTTCTCAAGATAAATCGCGCGTGATTATAGATGAAGCATTAATGCTCAAAGACCTCAATATTGTAGTCACCGCAAGAACTGAATATGAAACTCGTGAGACCTATTGGAACTTCAAGCTTCCATGGGGAATTCATCGCTTTCGTCCAGCATTACAGGCGTTAAAAGAAAAAGTGATGAGTCATCACATAACGCTCACGCACGTACTACTCAAAAATATCTTTTAAGTGTTACTCGTTATTCCGAAGCCACAGATAGCTCTAGCAAAAATCAATGTCCTTTATTCCCGTTCGCCCTGAGTCCTGAGCCTTTGGCGAAGGGATCGAATGGGTGCAGGGATAATACGATATTGCATATAATTTGACTGTGAAGCTTTCTTTTCCCCATTACCCATTCGATACTTCGCTTTGCTTCGTACTCAGGGCGAACGGGGATAATACTCCTCTTCTCGATAATAAAGCTTTTTATTCTAGGTCGCGAAAAACCACGTGCTTTAGCGCGTGGATGTAAGCGAATAGAATAACCCGGCGTAGCAAAATTCTTCCTGAGGTATCACTTCCGTCTTCGCCTATGGCTTCGTCGGACACGTCGAAGTAAAGCGTCTTGTGCGACGTAGCTGAAAGCGTAGACGCAAGCCTGGGTATTTCAGTAAAATCAGCGCGAAACAACGGGTTTTAACCCGTTGAGCGCTTCATTTTTTCTTAGATGGCAACCCTACTCATTAGGGTTTTTAAAGAAATATTCACGATAGTGCTTGAGTTCAGCTATTGATTCCTCAATATCTTGTAATGCACGATGTGCTGTTTTTTTCTCAAAAAACACTTGCTTATCTTTAGGATACCAGCGAGACACCAATTCTTTAACGCTCGAAACATCCACAATGCGATAATGCAGATATTTCATCAGCTTGGGCATATATTTGCGCATAAATGCTGCATCTTGCCACACGGAGTTTCCGGCAAGTATTCCTTTGTGTCGTTCGCAATGACGTTGAATTGCCTCAAGCGTCTCTTGCTCTGCTTCTTCGACTGAAACCGTTGACGCACGAACTTCATTAATGAGTCCTGATGGTTCATGCAGCTGACGCACTTTTTCAATCATTGCATCAAGAATCTGCTCTGGCTGATGGATCACCAGCGTAGGGCCATATTCTAAAACATTCAGATCGCTATCCGTAATAATTGATGCAATCTCCAAAATATGATCCGTTTCCGGGAAAAGTCCCGTCATCTCAAGATCAATCCATACAAAAGTGCTTTTACTCATCACGATTTCCTTTTTTTACCAATATTTCATTATATTTTTTGATGTATCATAATTCATGCGACTTTTGTACCATGTCCATTTGTCGCACTCTTTATATGCCTCTTTAAAGACCGCAACTAATGCTCGAGCGTTCGATATGTTTTCTGATGAAACGGTTCCAGTGAATGTTAATGCTGCAATCTTTTTTTTCATTTGACGCAGATCGCTATTGCTATGAGATGCGTTGATGATCTGAATAATCGTCTCGATGTTGCAATACATTTTGAGAATTTCAGAAGGAGTTATCATTCCTCGATAACGAGGAGAATAGTAGGCTACTGTTTTATCGTCTTTAGTTTGTACGGTGTATTGTGTCGAAGTACTCAAGCACTGCATTGCGCGTATAAATTCATTTTCAGTGAGATCGTCTTGAGCATACACGCATGGAGAAAAAATGATTAATGATACCAGTAGTGTAATTGTTTTTTTCATATATAAATATCCTTTATTGTTTGTTAAGCAAGTGACTCGCTTACGTTTATCTGAGTTTTAAGATTCGAGAATCTGCATGGTTCTACTTCGCTTGCAACATGTAGAATTTCGCGAAGTAGAATAATAATTGTACTATAAAATAACTGCTTTACAAAGCGGCACAATGCATTACTCTAAATCATAAAATTTCAGACTCAACTTCAGGATTTTTTCATGAATAAATTACGTGTTGGCGTCTTAATGGGCGGCAAATCAATCGAAAAAGAAGTATCATTCAATTCAGGGCGGACGGTATGCGATCATCTTGATACATCGCGCTATGACATTACGCCAATTTTTCAACGCGTTGATGGCGCGCTTTTTATTTTGCCGTGGCATTTTTTGCATCGCGGAAAAATTAGCGATTTTCAACATCGTTTAGATGCAGAAGCGCAGCGCTTAACATGGGATTCATTATCGTCACGTATCGACTTCATGTATATTGCAACGCATGGCCGCTATGCAGAGGATGGCACGCTCCAAGGTATGTTGGAATTGCTGAACATTCCGTATCTTGGCTCAAAGGTTTTTGCAAGCGCACTTTCGATGGATAAGATCATACAAAAAGATGTTCTTGCGATGCATGGCATTTTGACGCCACGCGGTATACATCTTTCGCCGCGTCAAATTAAAGAGAGCAGTGCTGATGTAATCATAAACCGCATGCAAGAGCTTGGCATTGCATTCCCCTATGTAGTTAAGCCATTCAAAGAGGGCTCCAGCTTAGGGATTCGCATCGTTTTCACCAGAGACGAGCTTTATGATGCAATGATTCATGCGTCCACTATTCATCCTGATAAGGAACAGGCGATACTTATTGAAGAAAAAATTGAGGGAATGGAATTTTCATGCATTACCATTGTTGATTACAAAAAAAATAGACTCTTGCCTTTGCCGCCTACAGAAATTGTACCCGAAGAAAACACGCACTTTTTTGATTATGATCAAAAGTATATGCCTGGACGCGCTACAAAGTTCACGCCACCACGTTGTTCTGATGCGGTAGTTGCGGCGATTCATGAGGCATGTATTATTACCATGCGTGTGCTTGACATGCAAACTATTTCTCGCATTGATGGTTTTGTAACCAGCGATAATAAAGTAGTGATCGTAGATCCAAATACACTTTCAGGCATGGCTCCATCAAGCTTTTTATTCAGAGAAGCTGCTGAAATTAATATGAGCCATACGCGCCTTATTAATCATTTAATCGAAACAGAACTGCATGCATATGGGATGCTTGATGCACTCATAGTGCAAGAAGAGAAAGAACAACGCATTATGAATCAACAAAAAACGCGTGTTGCCATTTTAATGGGTGGTCGCTCAAACGAAAAAGAGATTTCGCTCGAATCCGGACGTAATATCACCTACAAATTATCGCCTCAAAAATATGAAGCAATTCCAATGCTTTTGAGCAGTGAAATGAAATTATACAAACTTAATCAATCCCTTCTCGTTCGTAACTCAACAAAAGAAATTGAAGATGCATTGATAGATGCGATTCCATTATCATGGTCTGATTTGCCTACTATCGCTGATTTTGTATTCATTGCTCTTCATGGTGGTGAAGGTGAAAATGGCACCATACAAGGAGCTCTTGAAATGCTCGGGATGCCGTATAATGGATCATCCGTACTTGCGAGTGCGCTTTGCATGGATAAATATAAAACAACACAATTTTTGAAATATCGCGGTTTTCATGTGCCTGATGCAATCCTGCTTGATCATGAGGAATGGTCAACGCAAAAACAAGCCGTATGCAATCGCATACGCACTGAAATTGGCTTTCCCTGCATTATAAAGCCGCACGATGATGGTTGCAGTGTCATGGTTCAAAAAGCGCGCAGCGAGCAGGAACTCGATGCGGCAATTTCTACACTCTTCGTGCATCACAAAACGCACGCGCTCATCGAAGAATGCATTACCGGCATGGAACTAACCGTTGGTGTTATTGGGAATGATACACCACAAGCATTGCCGCCAAGCCAAGCTGTTTCGACCTCAGATATTCTTTCTATTGAAGAAAAATTCTTGCCGGGAGCGGGAGAAAATCAAACGCCTGCGCCACTTCCAGCGGCAACGCTCCACATGGTGCAAAAAGTAATGGAAGAGGTGTATGCCGCAATTGATTGCAAAGGATATGTGCGTATAGATTGCTTCTATCAGCATGCTGCTGTCAGCCCAACTGGAGAAGAGCGCGTCGTTATTCTTGAAATTAACACTCTGCCGGGCATGACGCCCGCAACTTGCATATTCCATCAAGCGGCTGAAATTGGTATGAAGCCAATGGATTTTGTTGATACGATTATTCAACTTGGGTTTGCCCTTCATGACGGTCGTGCCGAGTTCGCTGCTGTCGGAGCTCCTTCTAACACCGTCGGTGCGCACCCTCTAGAGGACGTTGGACAATAATAGAAACTGCATTCTCGCTATCCATTTTTTGTAGCTAGGAAGAATATTGACCTCCTAGCTCCTCCTAGTTAGATTCCTAGCTGCCCACATCAGAAGAGGCTGCTGGAGGAGGAATCAACCATTTTCTCCTTACAATGCGCGATACATAATCCATGCGGTGATGGCATTACTTGCAAAAGCAATGATGATCATTAAGGGAAGATTGAAGGTGTAAACCCATCGCAGCGCAGTGAAAAATAAACTTTGCAGAACTGCATAGATAGCGCCGAGATAAAAAGACGCCGTCAAGATATTCTTGATGACGTATATATCATCATGTTCCGGGATATAGTCTACATTAAGAAAGTAGACTAATCCCATAAACGTTAAAAATGAAAAAAGATTAACGGTTACTGAAAGCAATACAGCTGGTATTGTTCGCTGGCGAAATATAAAAATACAAATACCGATCATTACGAAGATATTGATCGGTGTGTGATACCCTCCGCGCGTCATGGACCAGAGCAATTCTGATAAAAAGAAATGACTTATTGCTGTCAGCATTTTGTTTATCCTTTTAGATTATATTGAAAAGTGCCTTCAGAGATGAATTCGGTTACTGGTTTGCGCCCAGATCGATTTCTTTCAGCTTGGCGCATTCCTTCGGGCAACACATCGTCGTTTGCAGGATATCCGATCGCAATCATTGCTTCAACAGTATAACCATTTGGGATTTGCAGATCCTTCCGAGCGCGTTCATAATCAAAACCAGCCATGCCGTGCACCACGAGACCCCGCATTGAACCCTGCAATGCAAGATTTTGCCATGCAGCTCCGGTATCAAATGAATGCGTGCGTCTCGCCGATCCATCTTCATTGATATTTCGAGAAATTACTACCACCAATGCGGAAGCATTTTTGCACCATTCTTGATTAAATGGCACTAAAAGATTGAAAAGATTATTCCATTGTGCGGTGTCACGCTTTGCATACACAAAGTGCCAAGGCTGATTATTATATTCTGATGGAGCCCAACGAGCGGCTTCAAATAATGTCATCAATTCAGCATCACTGATGTTGATTCCTGACATCGCGCGCGCTGACCAACGATTTAAAAAGATTTCATCTACGTGGTGTTCTGGTTTTCGTTTTGCATCGACTGATGAAAACCATACGCCGGAACATAATAGTAATAATGAAAGATATTGTTTCATGTTTTTCTACTCCTTAAAAGTGCCTTCAAATACGAAGTCTGTTATTGGTTTGCGATCGGAAGGTTTTTCTTCCCGTTGCATTTCCGGTGGAAGACTTTCTTTTTTACCCGGGCGTCCGATTGCACACATCGCTTCAACGGTATAACTATCTGGAATATGCAAAACCTCTTTTGCTTTCTGATAATCAAATCCTTCCATGCCATGGACAACGAGGTCGTTCGCGGTTCCTTGCAATGCAAGATTTTCCCATGCTGCGCCGGCATCAAAAGAATGAGTCCTTGATGGCTTGTTATTATACTCAAATGTATTGCGTGATACAACCACTACAAGAACGGCCGCATTTTTAGTCCAATCCTTGTTAAATTGCACCAGTAAATCATACAGCACGTCCCATGCAGGCGTATCTCTTTTTGCATAAATAAAGCGCCATGGTTGACCATCATAGGATGAGGGTGCCCAACGAGCGGCTTCAAATAAGGGCATTAATTCTGCATCGCTGATCGATTCACCCGACATTGCGCGCGGTGACCAGCGATTTACGATAATATCCAAGACAGGATATTGTGACTTTCGGTTTGTTTTTTCCATGCGATACCTTTTTTTAATGAGCGTAAGTTGATGCCATTGGGGCGAACGGGAAAAAATACCATGTTCTTAATGTTCGAATCTTAACAAGAAATATCAATATTTATTCTCCGCTAGACCATACTGCATCAGAAAAAATTACTCAATTTGTTAATTATCTAGCATTGACGGATCCATTTGCGCTATCATGTACTCAAAAATACCTTAAAGGGGGAAGGGTTTTTATGCAAGAGTATCTTATCATTGCATCACTCATGACGAGCGCTATCAGCGGCTATAGGACGCTGTTTCCAGTCAAGCCGCAGCCATATGTGCCACCAATGGCGCAAGCTTCGCCCGCATCTCCGCGGACTACCATGCAACACATAACCAGTGCCGATGGAGATGGCCCCAATGCAATCGTTAACCTTTCTATTGTTAACAATAGCAGTGATGGATCTTCCTCTAGCTACGAATCAACCCGGCAATATATACAACAAAAATTAAACGTGGCCAATTTCAGCGATGTAACAAACTCCATATGCAATTATTGTAGTGATAATAAATATTCGCTTGCTGCTCTTGGTATTGTAGTAACGTATGCATATCTTTTTTACAAAGTAAACAGCATGCATAGCTATATCAATAATGCGCTTGCCTGGAGCGCATGGAAAAGAGATGTGTCATTTGAGCTCCTTCTTGCGATTCCGCAAGACCATTTGACGCAGGATCTTATGACCGTTATTCAGACGCGCTATATGTCTTGTCAAAATCCCACCGATTTTCTTACGCCGCTTATCAGCTTTTCAAAAGATATAGCGCAGGAGCAAGAGTTGGTGACCCATTATCACACATTTATCACGTGGTGTATGCGATGCAATCTGAATGCAATTTTACCGATTTCGGATACATTATTGTGTCAGCTCACTGAGCGAAGGCAACGTATTATTTATATCAACACACTGTTTCAATCCTGGCTTGCGCAGTATAAACTGCAGCAAATCACGCGGTAAGATAGGTGTGCAGATATTGAAGTTATACGCTTACTGGAAGTATGCCTGTTGGCTGTAATGCGCCTCGCAGAACATCAACAACGGCTTCTTGAGCAGCAGGAGCATCTTCATATGCCATAATAATTGCGTCCGCGTCTTTAAATAATTCAATGCTGTACGGGGTCCCAAAAAGAATGACAATCACTTTTTTACCCATTTCATGCAATTGTTTAACGAGCGCCTGTGTATTCTGGGCAATACCAAAATTTTGTGCGATAAATTTATTCATTTCAGTAATTGCAATCACTACGACGTCACTTTTTTCTGTGGCATGTAAACATGTTTCAAGCTCTTCTGATTCAAGTGCAGCAGAGCAATTGAGCGCCTTGCATTTTTGTTGTTCGCATAGTTGTGTAAATATGTTGCCAGGCAGTTTCCCAATTTGCACAATAGAGCTTGCGTTAAATGTGTGGATGCTAAAGGCAATTTCATCATGCTGTGGTACGAGTGTGATTGCTGCACGATAAGCCTTTTTCTGCAACGCATATGCTTCAGGGCGCGTTAAATAGGCTTCAATATTATTGATTTTATCGCATAGCTGCTCTTGATCATAGGACCATTTTTTTGCGCGTAGGATTTTCAGTACACGATGATTGAGATCTTCTTCGCTTATTCTTTTCGCTTGGATTTCTGCTTCAATGAGCTCGATTGCACGAGGCAAATCAAGCGGACACAGTAAAATATCGTTACCAGCTAAGAATGCAGCACGTTCAAGTTCACCTGGCGCATAGTCTTTAGCCACCGCCTCCATGCCAAGACCATCAGTAATGTTAAGTCCCTTGAACCCTAATTCCTCTCGTAATAATTTGGTAACAATGTTGTGCGATAAGCTTGATGCTATACCAGAATCATCCAATGCGGGAACAGCAAGATGTGCGTGCATGATTGCGTCAATACCAGATTGAATAAGCTCGTGGAACGGCACGAGTTCAACGGTATCGAGTCGAAGACGGTCATGAGATATGACCGGTAAATCGAGATGGGAATCAATGGTGGTATCACCATGCCCTGGAAAATGTTTGGCGCAGGCAAGCGTGCCGGCACTTTTCAGGCCGTGAGCAAATATTTTTGAAAGGCGCGCAACGCGTTCTGGATTATCGCCAAATGAACGGTCATGAATAACTGGATTTGCTTTGTTATTATTGATGTCGGCAACTGGAGCTAAATTCATATGAATGCCGATTGCAACGCATTGCTTTCCAATTTCGTTACCAACATCGTAAATTATTTGATCATCTTGAATTGCACCAAGGGTCATGTTACGTGGATATCTCACGACTTTTGCGGGGTCTACGTCTAAGCGCATAGATAGGCCCCATTCGCTATCTTGCATCATTAAAAGTCGCGTGCTTGCTGCAGCTTGAAATTTTTCTGTCAGAGCCATTTGCTTTATCGGGTCACTTTTAAATAAAAATAATACCCCGCCAACTCCATGTTTTTTGATTAGATTTTCAACATATTCCGGGTCTATGTTATATCGGCTCTTTGTCATTGCGCTTGCAAGCTGCTCTGTTGGTTGATTAAAATTAGACGCGGCGGCGATCACAAACAATTGCCCAATTTTTTCGCGCAGCGTAAGCTTTGCCACTATTTCTTCGGGCGAGCGATCCATAGCTCTCAACGTGCTGACACTTAAAGCTATGGTTATTATTTTTTTTGACACACCTATGTCTGCTCCTTCAGTCTAAAATATCTTGTTTAGTATATGTGCTCAATCGTTTCATCCAGCCACCTAAAAAATTAAGACGTTGGTACTCCGGTGCTGAATGTTCAATGAGCAGGAGTAATCTTTTTGCAGCCGCGATGGTAAATGCTTTAGTGACATTTTCAGATGTGAGATTATCCGGCATATCAAGCAGGACGCTGAGCATGCCCCAGCGTAGGCCGTTACTTTCTTCTTTAGGATTGAGTCCATCACCTTTAAAATTTAAATAATCAACCAAAATATAAATGCCGAGTGGGGATGTGCGCATGAGATTTATGCGCTGTTCGATTTTGTTTCGCTGCTCAACTGGCGCAGCTTGAATGATTTCAGCTAATTTGTGCGTAAGGCGATCGACCATAAATTGTGTTTGTAATGGAACCGTATCCACCAAAAGTTGGCGTAGTTCTTGCGTGCGTGCTTGATCACTATAAAAGGCTTGACGATTATTCCATGGCGCGCCTTTTTTAAGCGCTTCTTCGAGCCATGCCGGTAGTGCAATGTTGTGTTGTTTCAAATAATCGCACAGCAGAGGAAATCCCTGAGTATATGCGATTTCATGCCCTTCGGGGCACCAGATATTGTGACCGATCCCGAGCGAGGGAAATGATTCTTTTTCGTTCCAAAAGACGAGATGCTCCTGGCTGCCACCTGCTTCATTGTGCCATATTTGCTTGCCTATTTTTTGCAATACTTCCGGGTTCATGGTCATATTTTTAAAATTTACCAATAGCCCTGCAATGAGAAAAAGTTCTTTTCTGATCATGGTCGACCTCCAACATTGAGTCCTATTTACCGTGTCAGAAATAACATATTCTTTTCATGCGCAGCAAGAACTATGCTTGAGTTGCTTGAAAATCATTTTAGATTGAGTTTCACGTTAAATAAATGCCTTGATAATCATCACGATAGAATTAACCGCAAATACTCCTGACCAGAATACCTGATAATCCTTTGCATTTTTAATCATAGCTGCAAGCGCGCCACCTGCAATGAGCATAAGGACCCATTCCATAGGCATAAGGATTCCACCAAGAACCATAATGGGATTCATCTTGAATTCGTTCAGTAATGAACCGAATAATGCTCCCAAAATCATTGCGTGAAAATCAAAATTTTGAAATTGAATAGTTAAGGCTCTCGTTTGGCCTCTTTGAGCGATCAGGCTTGTCGATCCAAGTCCAAATTTGGTAATTAAGAACCAAAAAACAATGCCCACTGATAATGCGCTTATTATGAGCCCTAGCCATTGAAAAGATTCAACCTTTTTTGATTCCAATCCGCTTAACTGAGCTAATTTTCTACCGAATAATATATCAACCGCAACGCCTCCGCATACCTCTACAAAGGTAGAGATGAGGGTAAGTTGTGCATAATCTGGGTTAAAAATAAAAAGTGCTGGCATCATCACAAACGTTGCAAATCGCGCAACAGGAGCTATGCCAAGCTCTCCTCCAATAACGAGCAATTGATAGGTACAAACTACGGTAAAGGCAATAAGATACACCTGCAAGGGAATACTGAATTTAAACCAAGAAAGGAATAAGAAAGTGATAAGAAGAACCGAGCCCCATTTAATGTATGAAAAAGTATTGAGCGATGTGAAAGATACATGGTCTGGATTACATACATTTTTTACTTCTTTTGCGATTCCTTTAAAAAATTTGGGAAGCCCTAAAAGGCTGACGAGGGCACCATAAAAAACCATTCCACTGATGAATGCAAATGAAAAATCGTTATAATTTAAATACTTAAAAAAATGTAAGTGAGCAGGATTTATGATTACTATTTTTGAGATCAGTCCAATCACTAAAGGCGTCATGATAAGGCTTCCCGCTATAAATCCGATTGATATGAGCAATGGGAGTTCGTAAATAGGAATGCCTATTGCGGGGATATTTAATCCTTTGATATCAAAAGACGAAAGCAGCACCACTCTTTGCGATACTGAATAAATGCACATTATTACACTATACATTGCGCTTGAAATTGAACCTGCGATGAGTTGATAAGCCTGTGAGCTATCCTTAAGAGCCACTAAATTATAACAGAGCTCGCCTATCGGAAAGGGCAGCTTGTCAGCATCAATAAGCTTGTGTTCAAAGGTATTTGCGATGAGCAATCCTAAAGCTCCCGCGCTAAAAGAGATAAGTGCCATAATTGCAATAAAATATAAAGGCGCATTCAACCATTCATTAAAAATATCTTTATTGAGAAAATAGAGTGTCGGAAAAGCAAAGCCGCATCCGGTGGCAAGAATTCCTCCAATGGAAGAGCCTGCAGTGATTAAAGAGATGGATTGAATGCGTTCTTCAGATGATAATTTTGAGCGAAGACAAGAGAAAATAAGAGAGCTTGCAATAACAATAATAGAATGTATCCAAGGCCCAATCATAACTGCCATTGAGATATAACTTAATATCGCAGTAGAAAAGATTGAAAACAGAATGGTGAGAGCTATATTTAATATAATCATTTTATTTCTCTCCTAAAGATTCGGCACTCATATGAACAGTTTTTAATAGTATTGTTTACTCATTGTATCACATTCGTTGGGTGCGCAAAAGGAGTAGAGATAGGCGATAATTTTGGAGAAAATGAGCATTGGGTCAGTGAGTGAAAAGCAGATTTCCTAATTGATCGCTTCATTTTTTTCATCAAGACGATTTATCGCCGTGCGCGCAAGATAATAACCGTTCCGTTTACTCGCTATTTCTCGCAATATAGTCTCTGCTTCCTGCGCATAAGGATGTAGGCTCCCATCTTCCTTAGGCAGGCAATATCGATATAAAGCTCCAATCGCTTTATCACGATAGGGATTATGATGTATCGCTGCCTCTTTCAAACAAAGCATTTCCGCGCCAACCGTATCATTACATGTGCGTGCGTATACGGCGAGCGGGTAACTAAGTGTTTTCTTATGGTTTGCGCAAAGGCGCTGATCGAGCCAAGTCATCCAATTGTTTTTTAGCTGAGCATTCCATCCCGCTATCGCCATAATGTGACGATACCAATAAGATGCAACCTGATGAGGATTATCGCGATGCGCTTTTTGAAAATGTTCAAATGCTTTTGATAGAGGTTTATCCATTTTCCCTGCAACAAGAATCAGAAGTCCGAGGTAATAATGTGCCCATGAGCTTTGATCCTCATCTGCTGCCCTCTGTATTAACGTTATTCCATTTTTATTATTACCAATCAAAAGTTCAAATAGCCCTTTGCCGCAGCGAGTGTTCATTTTCCAATCGGATCCATTTTCACACTGCCCATACATCCATGTTCCTCGGACGACATGATCGTTAAATACCGCGCGTGCTTGCTGTAATACAGGATTATTTTCATCAGAAAAAAAGCCATAAGAATGGCTGTCTTTTATTGCCTGTAATGATTGATTGACGCTCGGGAGCATAAAGGGATGAATTTCTTGCACCGATTCCATAGCATCGAGATACATAACAGTGAAAATCAATATGATCATGATCTGTTGTCTTTTGCGTCTACACATCATACATCCTCCCAAAAGATTACGCGTTATACCTCGCTCATACTCTTTTTTTGAGCTCATCTTTGTC
>Ga0181527_1003211_pt1 | contig 14737 bp, 10 predicted proteins | sample PEATcosm2014_Bin_30_FD_119762 | JGI IMG/M metagenome (GOLD analysis project Ga0181527, IMG submission 119762) | Peatland microbial communities from MTU Mesocosm Facility, Houghton, MI, USA - PEATcosm2014_Bin06_60_metaG | ecosystem: Environmental > Terrestrial > Soil > Wetlands > Peat | place...
CCGACTTCTATCAGGCCAACGACGGGAAGTTCTCGGTCCCGGTGATGCGGGCCCGCTCGTTCATGCACCTCTGCGAGCACAAGACGTTGTACCTCGGCCCGGGGGAACTGATCGTCGGCGAGCGGGGGCCGCGGCCCAAGGCGGTCCCGACCTATCCCGAGCTGACCTGCCACAGCGAGCAGGACCTGCAAATCCTCAACTCGCGGCCCAAGACCAGCTACGCCGTTTCCGACGAGTGCCTGCGGGTTTACCGGGAGAAGGTCATTCCCTACTGGCGGGGCCGCAGCATGCGCGACAAGATCTTCGCCGCCGTCCCGCCCGCCTGGAAAGACGCCTACGAGGCCGGCATGTTCACGGAATTCATGGAGCAGCGGGCGCCCGGCCACACCGTGCTGGACGGCAAGCTCTACCGCCGCGGGCTGCTGGACTTTCAGGCCCAAATCGATCGGGCCCTGGCCGCGCTGGATTTTCTGGCGGACCGGGAGGCCTACGCCAAGCGCGAGCAGCTTCGGGCGATGCGAATATCCTGCGACGCGGTGATGTGCTTCGCCGAGCGGCACGCGGCGCTGGCCCTGGAGCAGGCTGCCACGGAGCCGGACCCGGTCCGTCGAGCCGAGTTGCAGAAGATCGCCGCTGTCTGCACCCAGGTGCCGGCCCACGCGCCGCGGGACTTCCACGAAGCCCTGCAGTGCTACTGGTTCTGCCACCTGGCGGTGATTACGGAACTGAACGGCTGGGATTCGTTGAGCCCCGGCCACCTCGATCAGCACCTCCTGCCGTTCTACCAGCGCGGACTGGCCGACGGCACGCTGACGCGCGAGTCGGCCCGGGAGCTGCTGGAGGCATTCTTCGTCAAGTTCAACAACCACACCGCGCCCGCCAAGGTGGGCGTCACGGCCGAGGAGAGCGGCACCTACACCGATTTCGCCAATATCAACCTGGGCGGCCTCTTGCCCGACGGCTCGGACGGCTCCAACGAGCTGTCCCACCTCGTGCTGGAAGTGATCGACGAGATGCACCTCTTGCAGCCCAGCAGCAACTTGCAGCTTTCGCGGAAGACGCCCGAGGCGCTGCTGAAGCGAGCGCTGCGCGTCATTCGCAAAGGCTACGGTTTCCCTTCGATCTTCAACGCCGACGCCGTGGTGGCCGAGCAGCTCCGCCAGGGAAAGTCGCCGGAGGACGCCCGCGCGGGCGGGTGCAGCGGCTGTGTCGAGACCGGGGCCTTCGGCAAAGAAGCCTTCATCCTCACCGGGTATTTCAACCTGGTGAAGGTCCTGGAGCTGGCCCTGCACGACGGCGTCGATCCGCGGACCGGCAAGCGGCTGGGCCCGCCCACGGGCCGGCCCGAATCGCTGGCAACTTTCGACGATCTCCAGGCGGCGTTCCGCGGCCAACTGCGGCACTTCCTGGATGTCAAGCTCCGCGGCAATCAGCTCATCGAGCAGATGTATGCCGCCGAGATGCCGGCCCCCTTCCTCTCCGTATTGATCGACGACTGCATCGCCAAGGGCAAGGACTACAATGCGGGCGGGGCCCGCTATAACAACAGCTACGTGCAGTTCGTCGGCATCGGCAGCCTGACCGACAGCCTGGCCGCCTTGCGGAAACTGGCCTACCACGAGCGGAGCCTCTCGCCGGCGGATTTCGTCCAGGCCCTCGACGCGGATTTCGCCGGCCATGAGGAGCTGCGCCAGCGGGCCCTGCACAAGACGCCCAAGTACGGCAACGACGACGATCAGGCCGACGAGCTGATGGTGCGGGCCTTCACCGCCTGCTTCGAGGAGCTGGACGGGCGACCCAATTCCAAGGGGGGCTGCTATCGCGTCGAGATGCTGCCCACCACCTGCCATGTCTATTTCGGCTCGGTCACCGGGGCGATGCCCGACGGGCGCAAGGCCGGCCTTCCGCTCTCCGAAGGCATCTCGCCCGTGCAGGGCGCGGACCGCAACGGCCCGACCGCGGTGGTGTGCTCCGCGGCCAAGATGGACCAGCTCAAGACGGGTGGCGCGCTGTTGAACATGAAGTTCACGCCGGACCTGCTGCGGGATGAGAAGGGCATCGAGCACCTGGCCCAGCTTGTGCGGGGCTACTTCAAGATGGACGGGCATCACGTGCAATTCAACGTGGTCCGGGCCGATACCCTCCGCAAGGCGCAGGCCTGCCCGGACGAATACCGCGACCTGATCGTCCGCGTAGCCGGCTACAGCGACTACTTCTGCGACCTCTCGCCCGAGTTGCAGGACGAGATCATCACCCGCACGGAGCACGGCGCGTTTGTCCCGGCGTCGTAGCTCGTAGGATTGTAGGGTGGGTCGAGCAAACCGGGGTTGTGGTGGGGCTTCGGTCGCGGCCGGGCCGGGCACCGTTGCGCAGCAATGGTCGGCGAGCCCCACCATCCGTCTGCGACCTCGACCCACCCTACAGCTCTGAAATCCCGGTGGGTATTTCCCGGGTATTCCCCCGCAGTCGCTCGCCGGGTGAGACACTCTTTTCATTTGCGGTTCAAGTTAGGTCGACAGGTCGAAGCTGCAACGTTTTGATTGGGCGGGACTTGGACACGAGGCGGCCGGATGTAAGTCGGTGTTAATTTGGGAAGACGTGTTGCGCTGCTAGGTCACAAGGGGGGTGGAGCAAAGTCTGTTCGCCTTTGGAGTGCGGCGATTTATCGCCGCTTTCTTGCTCTCCCGCGGCGTCGCGCGCCAGGTCCGCGGCCTTTCCCGAAAAGCGGCGATAAATCGCCGCACTCCAAAACTGTCAGCCCGCAGAGGATATTCGGCTTCTGGGTGTGCGCGGCCGCCGGCCGGCTCAGTCGGCCGCGTCGAGGGCCGTCAGGTCGCCGCTGGTGGCATCGGGCTGATCGCGGAACAACTCCTGCCAGCGGCTGACGGCCGTTTCCTCCAACGACTCTTGGACCGGCGGTGCGGCCGGCTTGCCGGGCCGCGATTCATGCGCCTCGGCCATCAACTGTTCGAGTTTGCCGAGGGCCCGGTCGTAGATTTCTTCGGGCAGGTCCTCGGTGACCGCCGCGACGAAGTGGGCCACGACTTCCGCCACGTCCTGGCCGGTGAAGACGTGCGGCGCGCGGGGGCCGAAATCCTGCGGGTTGCGGCGCTCCAGGAGCCAGGCGGCCGCCCGCCAGTGCTTTTCGGACCGGGCCGCCGTCTGCACCAGTCGCAGCAGGTGGATTTCGGCGGCCTGTTCGGCCCGGGCGACCTCGGCGGCGAACTGCGGGTCGCGCATGGCGAACCGCGTGATGGTATAGGGCGCGCAGCCGACGAAGCGTGCCGCCGACCGCCGGCTGTTGCCGCTACTCAGCAGTGCCAGCAACATCCGCCGCTTCGCTTCGTCCGGACGGCCGTAGGTGGAATTGTGTGCAGTAGTCACGCCCGGAGCCTATCACAACGCCTGGCTCAACTTCAAGTGAGCAAATCGGGGGGTACGGTCGGAAAACGGGGGCCAGTAGGTCCCGCCTGCCGGGCGGGACTTAAGCGAGTCGAAGGCCGAGGAGTCCCGGCCGACGGGCAAGTCGCGGTCAGGAAAACGCTCCCAACCCCGTTTGCAGGCCCGACTGCGGCGGCGGCGGGAATCTTGAACAGCAGGATCAATGGCCGCCACCCAGCTAAGGGCGGATGGGGGAGGGCGGGTAGGGGACATCACTGATTTTGAGGGACAATAAGCGCGGGAGTTTTCCGGGCTCAAACCCTTATCTGCTCGTATTCGAGCGGTAGCGAGAACCTCTGTTTTAGGCAACGTAGATAGTCACTGCCCTCTTTATCGATCGGGCGCTCGGAAGCAACTATCAGGCGAGCCGCTTCCTGTGCCCCCGGCCAGAACGCATACTCAAGTAGCTGGCCCAGGGCCTCTCGAATGCACGCTCGGGGAGACTGCGCTGTCTTGATCTCGTAAAACCAAAAACCGCGCCTCTGGCGAACCACGAGGTCGATGCTTGTCCCATTGGCTCCTTGGTTCTCCGTACCAACGTTCCCTTTCCCGAATCGTCTCGCAAGCCGACGGTATAGCACTTTTTGAAGGTCATTATGCCGGAGATCTCGCTCGATTTGCCCACGGCTCTGCCGGACAATGGCTGACCGCTTCTTCGTGCGGCAGCCCGGCCGGAAGGCGAAGTGCGTCTCCAATGGAGCCGAAGCCGGGCCATTTTTCCCGTCGCTCTGGACGTATTTGTATAGCTGCAAGAGCCTGTCGAAGTCTTTGAGGATGAGTTCGTAATCGATCCGGTTGATCGGCTGAAGCTTCCCAAGAAATACGAATAGGTTTTCGGCTACGAGTTGGGACGGGATGGGTCCCGGACCCTCGTCGTGCACGATGGCGCCTTTCCTGTCGGCCCACAACCTCATGTCGGCGCAGATTTCTGCGTGGCGTCCTATGAACTTGTTGAAAAGATCAACTTTGGGTCGCAGCATTGTCACAAGCTCGGCTGCCGAGAAGCTGCGACTTGGTTCGAAGGAGAAAGCCACCCCGTGCCTGAGCTGCGAAGGGCCATGAAGGCCGATGTTGAACTGAAGTTCAGTGCGTCCGCCCCAGTGACACGCCCAACTTTCCCGTGTCGTCCTGGCATTGACCCTGAACAAATCATTTCCCGGCCGGTGCCCCCTGATTTCCTGCAGCGTGCCTATAGGGTGTGCCTTCGCCATCTCGTTAAGTTTGTCTGCGACCTGACGAATCGTCGGAGCGTTCATATTGTGGGCATGCAAAAGGGTTCGGGGCCTGCACAAGTGGTCGGGAGTCGTGAGTCTCCTGCCGACACCAGCCGGTTCCAACCTGCGCTTCATTCTATCAAGGGTCGCAAGCCGGAGCTACCGGCAAGGCGGGGAGTAGGTCCCGCCTGCCGGACGGGACTTGAGGGAGCTGGCGTCGAGGAGGCCCGCCGGGCAGGCAAGTCCTGCCCAACAAATAAGTCCCGCCCGGCAGGCGGGACCTACTGGCAGGCGGGACCCACCGCCCTTTCCGCCCGCTTCAACGCCCCGTGTCGGTGCCGAAATCGGGGGCGGAGTCTTTGGCCGGAGGGGGAGAACGCCGCTTGCGCTTTTCCCGGCCGTCGGACTTGTTCGCCTTGGCGTCGGTGTCGGGCTTGTCCTCGACAGGCGCGATGACGATCGAGCCGTTCTCTTTCACCGTGAAGGCGACGCTCTTGGCCTGCCTGACGTTCTTGAGAAACTCCTTGTCGCCGCGGATCGACGACTGCCACTTCTGCCCGATCTTCAGGGCGAGCAGGCGGTAGTTCATCTCCGATTTCTCGGCCAGATCGCTGACCATGTCGGCCCGCTTTTCCGGGTTGTTGATGAGCTTGGTCGGCATCGTGACGGTGGCCTCGACGTAGGGCGGCTCGGAACGGCCAAGCGGGATGTCTTGCGCCTCCAGACAGCAGCAGGCACCGACGAGAATACAGGCTGCATAGATCTTCATGAGGCAACAACCGCGGTTGATTGTTGGGTCTGGCGAGGGTCCAGCGTCCCGTAGCATACTTGCAATCTCCTCCCGGCACCAGCCGGTCTCAACCTACGCTTCGTTCTACCAGGGGTCGCATGCCGGAGCCACCGGCAAGGCATCCGCGCGGCAACGGTTGTCGGAGCCAGTAGGTCCCGTCTGCCGGACGGGACTTCCGTGGCTCGAAAGCCGAAGAGTCCCGCCCGGCAGGCGGGACCTACTGCCCGCGGCCCGTAATTTCCCCGAGCGCCCGCTCGGTCGCCGACAAGAGCGACTCGGCGCCGACGGGGGCGCCGGTGGCGTTCTTCATCCACAGGTCCGGCGTCAGGTTGCCGAAGCGGGCCATCCGCTCGAACTCGGCGGCGAAACGCCCGCTTCGCTTCATCTGCTCCTCGATCTGGAAGGCGATCAGGTGGCCGATGGGGTAGTCCGGCAGGTAGAGCACGTCGCGGATCATGTGCGAGTACACGGCCAGCAGCGTCACATCGCGGCGGCCGAACAGCGGGGCGTAGTAGCGGTTCCACAAATCCCGCGCGATGCCCAGCGTGGCGGCCTTCAGCTCGGCGGGCGTGGCCTGCGGGTGCTCGTACATCCAGTGCCAAACCGCCATGTCCACCAGGGCCATGCCGGAAATCTCGGCGGTCATCCAGAAATCGTTGAGCGTCTTGAGGGCCTCGCCGCGGGCGTCGGCGGCGGCCAGGCCGAGCACCTCCAGGTCGCGGCCTTGGGTGATCATCGCCAGGGCCTCGGTGAAGGCGTTGTTGGGCACACCGGCCAAGAGCGTGTCGTCGACCTGGTTCATCGAGAACGTCTGTTCGATGTTGTGGCCCAGCTCGTGCAGTGCGATGTTGAAGCCCTTGTAGTTCATCCCCGCGGCCTCGACGCGGGTGCGGAGGCGGGCCAACTGTCCGCGCATCGCGCCGCCCATGGCATGGCCCGTGCCGCGGGCCGGCTCGACGTCGATGAAGCCGCGCAAATAGGCCGCCCGCTCGGGGCTGAAGCCGAGCCGGACGAGGATCTTCGGCAGGTCGTCGCGGAAAGCGGCCGCCGTGGGATAACGCTTGCGAACCAGCTCGTCGAGCTGGGCCTCCGTGTGCGTCTGCCGGGGGCGAAAGCCGTTGTACCACACGTCGAACGGCTCCAGCGGGCGCCCCAGACGCCTTTCCACCAGCCGGCCGACGGCCGCAAATTGCGGCGAGGTGAGCACCGCTTCCAGCATGGCCCGCACGCGGTCCTCGCTCATCTGCCGATCTTCCTCGAAACGCCGCGCAATGAGCGTGGGCGCGGTCGGCGAGTAGGGATCGACCCGCTGGTTGGCGCGAAACACGGCCAGCCACATGGCATAGCGGGTGTCGGGCTCGGCGGCGGGGACTGTCCCAATTTTCGCGGCGGAGGGAACCGGTTCCTGGAGAACGGCCTTCGTCGCCGCGAAAGTGGGACTGTCCCCTTTGGCCCCCGCGGGCTCGCCGAACTCATTGACCCGCGACCGCCGCACCGCGTTGCTCGCGGGGTCCCAATCCACGCGCGGGTTGTTGATCACGACCTGCGGGATGGACTGGTCGATGATCCGCTCCAGCACGCGCTGGATCATCCGCTGCCGGGCCAAACCGCCCGACGCGGCACCATATTGCGCCTTGATCTCGTCGCGGAGATTCCAGTGGGCCACCAGCCGCAGGCCGGGCGGAAAGGGCCGCCCGCCCGCCGCGTCCAGCAAATGGTGCATGCAGATCTTGTATTCGTTGATGTACAACTCCGCGTCGGCCTGGCTCTGCGAGACGGCCTGCAGGACATCGGCCGGGATGCGCTTCGAGAACCGCTGGGCCAAACGCACCTCGGCCCACTGGCGGCGCGACCACCCGGGCCCCTCGCTCAGCCGCTCGTCGAGCGTGGTCAGCGGAAAGTTCAAGAGCACCACCAGCGCCAGCTTGTTGCTGAAGAAATCATCGGCGACATGGGCCGCAGGCTCGTAGCCGGCGAACACCTCGTCCACGGGCAGGACGGGGCCGCGCTCCAGATCGGTCTGCAGCCGGAACTCGTAGCGCAACTCGGCCATGTGGCCGTCGAGCTTCTCCAGCAGGTGCCGGAAACGGCCGAAAAGCGCATCCAGCGCCGGCTGATCCCCGGCGAAGTGCCGGCGCACGAAGGCCGCCAGGGCCGCGGCATCGCCGTCCTCGGCCCGCCAGAAATTGCCGACCTGCCGCAGCCCGCGCTCGAGCCTGGCCCGCTCAGTTTCGCCATACTTGGCCACGAGTTCGGCTTCGAGTCCGGCGGCCATAGTCTTGAACCCTTGGGGTAGTGAGGATTGATCCGCGGCGGCACCACGGCAGGAAGCCGCCGGCAGCAGGGTCGAGAAACACACCGCCGCGAGGGCCAGCGGCGCGACTACTTTTTCAATAACCTTCATGGAAACCTCCGAAATGCCTCTTGGCAGCCTGGACCCGTAATTGTAGCCCTTGTGTCTGCCGCGGGGTATGTGCCATGCTGCCGCGCCAGACAGTTTTCGGGGGGTACGTACCACACGGCCTCGCCCTGGAGAGGTTGATAAGCCACTTCGGAGGCGCGGTTTTCGGCCGACCAGCACGGCGAAGGTGGGCGGCACGCCTAAATGGAGTTTCGTGATTCCAGGAGGTGTTCTTGGTAGGTCCCGCTTGCCGAGCGGGACTTCGCGCACCGCTGACGTCTGTCCGTCGTTCGAGTCCCTTCCGGCAGAAGGGACCTACAGGGGCGCCTCCTGGGATCGCGAAACTCCATTTAAGTCACTTTGGCTTCCGCGAACGGTGGTACCACAGCCTAGAAAGGCGGCGGGACCGAACCGCAAAGGGGAAGACCAATACGAAACAGAAGGCCAGTAGGTTCCGTATTGGATGATCCTGCATCTTGCGTGACGAAGTTACAATCGCCGGCTTGGTGATGATCTCAAACGCGAGCCCCCGGGGCTTGCCCCAAGTTCTCAATTTGCGGGAGAACCCGATTTCTTCCGAAGCGAAGACCTGCTCGCTGAATCCGCCGACCGCTGCAAATCCCTCGCGCAGACAGTAGATGAAACAGCCCGCCGCCCACTTGCACCGCACGGACAGCCTGTTCCAGAGGAGAGGGATCCAGCGGCCGTACCAGGGGAGGAGGCCATCGAGATCGACCAAGGCCCCGCCGCCGCAGCACGCTCCACTTGTCAGATTGGCGAGGGCCTTGTCGAGCAACTCCGGCGAAAGGGTCGTGTCGGCATCCAGGAAGACCAGGTACTTGCCGCGGGAATGTCTGGCGCCGGCGTTGCGCGCCCTGGAAATCTGGTTGACGGGCTCGAAAACGGTCTGGGCCCCGTGTTGCCGGGCGACTTCTGCGGTGCGGTCCGTCGAGTTGTTGTCCACGACAATCACTTCGCCCGGCAGATCGACCGCAGCCATCGCCCTTTTCAGGGCCGCAAGGCTGGGGCCGAGCCACTGCTGCTCGTTGTAGGCGGGGATGATGACGGAATAGCTGATCGTCATGTGCGGGAGCGAGGCCGGCGACGGACTTCCCGAGGAAGCACTTCGGCCTGGCGAGGAAACCCGAGGGTCAGCGAACGTGGCAACTGGATAGGCCGCGCTTCTCCAGGTATTGCTGGTGGTAGTCCTCGGCCCGCCAGAACGTCGCGGCCGGCACGATCTCGGTCACGATGGGCCGCCGGTGCTTGCCGCTCTTTTCCAGTCTTTCCTTCGAGGCCGTCGCCGCCGCCTGTTGCTCGGGCGAGTGGTAGAAAATCACCGAGCGGTACTGGCTGCCGACATCCGGCCCTTGGCGGTCTGGGGTAGTCGGGTCGTGGTTGTTCCAGAAGACGTGGAGCAACTCCTCGTAGGAAACCCGGGCCGGGTCATATTCGACCTGGACGGCCTCGGCGTGGCCGGTCTTGTCGCTGCACACGTCTTCGTAGGTCGGATTCTCCAGCAAGCCGCCCGAGTAACCGACCGCGGTGGCTTGCACGCCTTTGGTCTGGCGGAAAGTCGCCTCGACGCCCCAGAAACATCCGGCTGCGAATGTGGCCTTTTCCATCTTCGTGGACTCCGCTTTGGGACTGGGGACCGGGGCCGCCACGTTCCGGCCGCAGGATGCGAAACATGGGGCGAGAACCGTGACGGCCAAGAGCAGTCCTGTTTTCATTCTAATCTGCGTACTGCCCGACGTTTTCTTTCGTCACCAGGCGGAAGGGAATGTAGGTCTCCTTCGCGAACGGCTGCTTGCGGACGATCTTGAGCGCCGTTTCGACGGCCTGGCGGCCCTGCGCTTCGGCGTCCTGGAACACGGTGGCGTCGAGCCGGGACTGCTTGACCGCTTCGAGCGCATCGGCGATGGCGTCCACGCCGACGACGATGACCTTGTCTTTCTTCTTGGCCTGTTCGAGCGCCAAGAGCGCGCCCATCGCCATTTCGTCGTTCTGGGCGAAGACCGCGTCGATCCGCTGGCCGTAGGCCTGGATCCAGTTCTCCATGAGCGCGATGGCCTTGGCCCGGTCCCACTCGGCCGTCTGCTCGGCGAGCAGGTGCAGGCCGGGGGTCTTGGCGAGCACTTCGCATGCCCCGGCGTTGCGCTTGATCTGGGCCGCCTGGCCCATGTAGCCGTGCATTATCACGACCTGGCCCTTGCCGCCCAGCCGCTTGGCGATGTACTCCATGGCAAGCCGCGCCGACTGCTCGTCGTGCGAGCCGACCAGCGCCGTGGCGGCGGTCCTGGTCTCGGAATTCACGTTCACGATCGGGATGCCGGCCGCCAGCGCCTTGTCCACGGCCGGCGTGCTGGCCTCCACCTCGCACGGGTTGAGGATAATCGCGTCCACGCCTTGGGCGATGAAGCTCTCGACCTGCTGCACCTGCCTCTCGGGGCTCCGCTGGGCGTCGCTCACGATGAGCGTGGCGCCAAGCTCCTCGGCCCTCTTCTCGATGGCCTTGTCGATCATGACGATGAACTCGGAGGAGAGGTTCATTAGCGAGACGCCGATGACCGGGGGCTTTTCGGCCGCGCGGCCCTCGCGGGAAGGCGAGGGGCGGCTGCATGCGGCCATCGCGGCGAGCAGGAGTGCGAGCGTATATGCGGCCGTGAAATGGGGGCGATAGTTCATGGGCGCCTCGGACAACGTGTAGGGTGGGTCGAGCGCAGCGAGCCCCACCAATAGTCGACGGGATTCTTACTGGTGGGGCTCGCAGGGCTCGACCCACCCTACATCTCACTCTTTCTGCCGGCGGTCGAGCCAGACCGCTCCCACGATGATAACCCCTTTGACGATTTGCTGGTAGTAGGAGGAGACGTTCAAGAGGTCGAGTCCGTTGTTGATGACGCCCATGAGCAAGACGCCCAGCAGGGTTCCGCCGACGCCGCCGACGCCGCCGGAGAGGCTCGTGCCGCCGATCACCACGGCGGCGATGGCGTCCAGCTCGTAGGCGATGCCCGCGTTGGGTTGGCCGGTGGTGATGCGGGCGGCGAGCACGACGCCCGCCAGGCCGGCCAACGCCCCGCACAAGGTGTAGGCGAACAGCTTGACGCGGTTGACGTTGATGCCGGCCGCCCGCGCGGCGTTCTCGTTGCCGCCGACCGCATAGACGTAGCGGCCCAGGCGGGTATTGGCCAGAAAGGCCCAGGCAGCCGCCGACACCGCCGCCAGGATCAACACCGGGATCGGCAGGCCAAGGATGTCACCGGCCAGCCGGGTCAGGTGCGGGGACATGTTCGAGACGGGCTTCCCGCCGCTTGCCACCAGGGCCAGCCCGCGCGCCACGGTCATCATCCCCAACGTGACGATGAACGGCGCCACGCGGCCGCGCGTGATCACCAGCCCGTTGGCCGCGCCGCAGGCCATTCCGGTCAGGATGCCCATCAGCACGGCGACCGCTGCCGGGTAGTCGCCCGGATGGGCGAAGCCGGCCGCGATCACCCCCGCCAGCGCGACGACGGAGCCCAGCGACAGATCGACCCCGCCGGTCAAGAGCACGAACGTGACCCCCACGGCCAGGATGCCGTTGAGCGAGATCTGCCGGGCCACGTTGATCAGGTTCGCTGTCGTAAGAAAATTGGGCGTCGCCGCGGCCAGCATCGCGCCCACCAGCACCAGCGCGATCACGATGCCGAAGCGTTGCAGCAAGCGCCGCACGGCAGTCGAGACGCCCGAGCGACGGGGCATCCCGCTTTCAGAGGGGCATGGCATATCTCAAGACCTCCTCTTGCGACGTGCACGACGGATTCAACTCGGCGACCACGCGGCCTTGCCGCATGACCAACAGCCGATCGCTCAAGGCGAGCGCCTCGGGCAACTCGGACGAGACGAGCACGACCGACTTGCCCTCCGCGGCGAGTTGTGCGACCAGGGCGTAGACCTCGGCCTTCGCGGCGACGTCGATCCCGCGCGTGGGCTCGTCGAGAATGATGATCGAGGGACCGGCCAACAGCGAGCGGGCCAGGACGACTTTCTGCTGGTTGCCGCCGCTGAGCCGGCCGACCGCCTCCCCCGGGCCGGTTGTCTTGATGGCCAACGCGCGGATGCCGGCGGCCACCACGGCGGCCTCCTTCGCGTGGCGAATGAAGGGCCCCAAGCAGCAAGCAGCGAGCGAGGCGAGGGTCATGTTGTGCCCGACCGGCATCGTGGGCACCAGCCCGAACCGCTGGCGATCTTCGCTGACCATGCCGATGCCGTGCCGGATGGCCTGGGCGGGGTGGCGGATTTGCACGGGCCGGCCGGCGACGTGGATCTCGCCCGCATCGGCCGGCACGAGGCCGAAGATGGCGCTGACCAGCTCGGTCCGGCCGGCGCCCATGAGGCCGGTGATGCCCAGGATCTCGCCTTGCCGCACGTCGAAGCTGACGTTGGTAAACGCGCCGCTGCGGCCCAGGTTCCGCACGGACAGGGCGACAGCAGTAGGTCCCGCTTGCCGAGCGGGACTTGCACGAGGCAGTCCCGCCCGGCAGGCGGGACCTACTGGCAGTCCCGCCCGGCAAGCGGGACCTACTGGGTGCGCCAGCGGCCGGCCCACCATCAGCGAGATGAGCGCCTGGCGGTCGAGCTCTCCGGCCGGGTAGGTCCCGACGTGGAAGCCGTCGCGGAGCACCGTGATCGTATCGGCGATGCGGAACACCTCATCCAGTTTGTGCGTGATGTAAACGATCGCCACGCCTCGCCGCCTGAGCATGGCGATCACGCCGAGCAGGGCCTCCACCTCCCGGTCGGAGATCGCCGCGGTGGGCTCGTCCATGATGAGCACCCTGGCGTTGTGCCCCAGTGCCTTGGCAATCTCCACCGTCTGCATCTGGGCCACGCTGAGCTGCCGCATTTTCCGGGTCGCCGGCAGATCGACTTCCAGCAGGTCCAGCAGCCGCCGGGCCTCGCGCTGCAGGGCGCGGCGGTCGATCCAGCCCAGCAGCCGCGACGCCGGCTCGTGGCCCAGCAGGATGTTCTCCGCCACGCTCAGATCGGGGATCGGCATCAACTCCTGGTGGATCATGGCGATGCCGCTGCGGAGGGCCTGCTGCGGGCTGCCGAGCACGATGGGGCGGCCGTCCAGCAGGATCTCGCCCGAGTCCGCCGGGTGCAGGCCGGCCAGCACCTTCATCAGCGTGGACTTGCCCGCGCCGTTTTCGCCCATCAGCGCGTGGACCTCGCCCGGCCGGAGCGCCAGCGAAACGTCCACCAGCGCCTTGACGCCGGCGAACGCTTTACTGATATTTCGCGCCTGGAGGATGAAACCTGAGGGCATGCCGCCTGAACGATAGTGCCGGAGTGGGACGCTGCGCCAGTAGCCTACTCGCACAACGGCGGCGCGTCTACCCACCCAAAGAGCCCGAGGCCGGCGCACGCCTTCCTATTTCCCCTGCGGCTTCGGCGGCTTCTTGCCGTACTTCGCCTCGTACTCGGCGGCGAACTTGGCTTCGAGCTTGGGGTTGCAGAGGAAGCACTGCGACTGCGGCCGGTTGTGTTCCTTGCACCAGTCCCCTTTCTTTTTGTATTCGGCCGCGAGCTTGGCGTTGCACTGGGCGCAAATGTCCTCCGGTACGCCGTGTTCGATGCACCAGTTCTCGGCAACCGAACACGACGCATCCGCGGCCGGCGTGGCTGACTTGCCCGCCTCTGGCCCCTTTGCACCGGCTCCGCCGCAACCGGCAACTGCCAAAGCGCCCAGCGCAATCATCGAGAACGAAACCGTTCGTACCCAAGACATCAATTTCATCGAATCCTCCTCCAGGCAGGTCGCCTGTGTCAAGTTACGCCGACCACGACTACGCCGCGGTACCCGCCGTCTCGGGCACACGCCGCGATTCCGTGTCGGCCTGAACCGTATCCGTCTTCGACCCCACGGGGCCGCTAAACACCATGTAAAGCACCCGCAGCACAAGCAGGCTCATCACCATTGCACTGAAGACGCCGCCGATCACCACCGTCGCCAGTGGGCGCTGCACCTCGGCACCCATCCCGGTATTGAAGGCCATCGGAACGAAGCCCAGGCTCGCCACCAGCGCGGTCATCAATACCGGACGCAATCGGGTCATGGCGGCATTCTCAACCGCCTGTTCCAGCGGCACACCTTGCTTGCGCAACTGCCGGATGTAGGAGACCAGCAGCATGTCGTCGAGCACGGCAACGCCCGAGAGGGCGACGAACCCGACCGCAGCCGAGATGGAAAACGGCATGTCCCGCATCCATAAGGCAAAGATGCCGCCGACCCACGCGAAAGGCACGCCCGTGAACACGCGCAAGGCGTCGATTACGTTTCGGTACGTCATGTAGAGCAGGCCGAAGATTAGTGCCAGGGCCAACGGCACCACGACCATCAGGCGTCTCTCGGCCCGTTGCAGGTTCTCGAACTGACCGCCCCACTCCACGCGATAGCGTCCCGCCGGCAATTGCACCTGCGCGGCCACTTTTTGCTGGGCCACGGCCACGAAGCTGCCCATGTCCCGGCCCCGAACATTGGCCGAGACGGTGATCCGCCGCTGATACCACTCGCGCTTGATCGTGGAGGGTCCCTCCACGGACTCGATGGTTGCAAGCCGCGACAGGGGGATTCGCTCCCCGGAGGGAGCGCTCACGAGGATCGCGCCGATCGCCTCCGGGCTGGCCCGTGCGGTCTCCGGGAGACGAACGATTAGGGGGAATCGCAGTTGCCCCTCGTAAACTTCTCCCAAGTGCTTACTGCCCAACGACTCGACCAGATTGAGCACTGCCTTGGCCGGGACGCCGTAGCGGGCGATCTCGTCCTGGTTGACGCGGATTTGCAGGACTGGCTGCCCTGTGACCTGCTCGGTGCTCACGTCCACCGCCCCAGGGATCGACTTCACA
>Ga0181527_1003212_pt1 | contig 14735 bp, 13 predicted proteins | sample PEATcosm2014_Bin_30_FD_119762 | JGI IMG/M metagenome (GOLD analysis project Ga0181527, IMG submission 119762) | Peatland microbial communities from MTU Mesocosm Facility, Houghton, MI, USA - PEATcosm2014_Bin06_60_metaG | ecosystem: Environmental > Terrestrial > Soil > Wetlands > Peat | place...
CTGCCAGGCCCAGGCGCATGGAAGGGGCGGGTCTGCTTGGGGGCAACCAGCGAGGTCGCCGAGCAGGTGGCGAGTGCGTCCTTGCCGACTCCGAGCCAGGGAGGGGATCGCGAGGATCGGAGCCGAACAGGGCACCCCACGAGAAGATTGCGCGGACTGCCACCGTCGAAGACCTGATGGGCAAGCTAGACGCTCCAGTTTCGGTCCCTGGGGCCGGAAGGGCGCGGTTCGGAGAAAATGGGGGTCCCTGAGGTTCTGGAGGCGGGGAGAGATCGCCCGTCCTGGAGGCGTATAGAGGGGTGGATGCGTGGTCTTGCCGACCCTGTCCTTGTTGTTGACCAGGCCAAGCGTCTTCATGGTTGCGACCAGATCCTCTTGCCGTTCTCGTCGTACAGGGCCAGCACCGGCCCGACCTTGCTCACATTCAGCGTGGCGCGGGGCTTGCCGGTCTCGTCGGACAGGTACAGCCCCTGCCCGTCCTTGCTCACGGACAGCTCGGCTCGGAGCTCGCCATTCTCGTCGGTCAGGGCCAGCACCTGCCCCTCCTTGTCCACGAACAGCCCGACGCGGGTCTTGCCGTTCTCGTCGCGCAGGGCCATCCTCGGCCCGTCCTTGTCCACGACCAGCTCGGCCCGAACCTTCCCCTGCCCGTCCTTGAGCTGAAACCCCTCCGCCTCCACTATCCGCGCCTTCGGCATTGCCTGTCCCATGAGTAGCCCAGCCGCGGCCAACACGAAGACCGCAATGCCCGCTCCCCTCAACCTCCGGTTCTGCCGCTCCACCTTCTCCAGGCGCGCCACCACTGCCGCCAGTTCCGGTGCCTGCGCTGTCATGGCCCTGCCCTCCTTCGGTTGCGTGTGCCCCTTTGGCTGTTGGTGTCATAGCCTCCTGCAAGATTCCACTCCGTCACTCCTGTCAAGAGGGCAACTCCTCGGCCGCAGTTCGGAGCGTCTCGCTAAAGGCTGAGACACCGAGGCTGTGGCCGCCTCCAGGGGTTTGCGTGGGAGCGAACCGATCGCCACGGGCTGGCCCCCGAGGTAGCGAAGCGGTGACCGCCTTTAAGATACACGTGGAGTGGAAGTAGAGAGCCCAGGGCCCGCACGGCCCATCATCTACGGGAGGAAGTGGTCTGGGCGACCACTCCCGCCAGATGGGGAGGTGAACCGGGAGGCTCGGACGGAAGCGTATCGCTCACCCTATAGCCTGTCAACAGGAATCCAGGTCTCGGGCGGGCTGTCGTGGGCAAGTTGTTGTGCCGCTCGGGAACCCTTACCCCGCAAGATGAAAGCCCCCCAACTGCCACGGCTGACTCCGTTTTGACTTGCCACCGGCCCGCGATCAAGATATAGGGGAGCTGCCCTTCCGGGCTTTCCACCCTTCACCCACATTCAAGGAGGACTGACCAATGCTCCCGAAGGTAACGGCACCCCTCCGCAAGGCCCTCCGCCAACTGGAAGCGGAGAAACAGCGCATCGATCGTGAGATTGCGGCGGTCCGAGCCGCTCTCGACGCATTGCGAGACACGGGCCGAGGAACCCCGGCCTCCTCCGCTCGTGCAAAAGCGAGGCGGCGCGGGATGAGCACCGCGGCCCGGCGGGCCGTCAGTCAGGGGATGAAGGCGTACTGGGCGAAGCGGAAGGCGGTTAAAATCAAGGGCAGCGTGAAGACGAAGGGTGACTAGCCCGGGTGGTCGGCTTCAAACCGACAAGGAGATCCGCCATGAAGAAAGTGAATGAATTTGAAATCGTCCCACCTATCATGAAGCAGATCCAGGAGGGAGCGTTTCTGACCGTAACAGCCAAGGGCCAGACGAATGTGATGACCATCGGATGGGGCCTGGTAGGAATTCTCTGGGGGAAATCGGTCATCATGGTCGCCGTCCGCAACAGCCGTCATACCTTCGGTTTGATGGAAGACGCCGATAGCTTCACGGTGAGCGTTCCGACGAAAGACATGCACAAGGAGCTTGAATTCTGCGGGACGAGGTCCGGCAAGACAGTCGATAAGTTCAAGGAATGCAAGCTCGCCGCCCGGAAAGCCCAGAGGGTCAGTTCCCCGGTGCTCGACGTCCCGGGCTACCATTACGAGTGCCGAAGGCTTTACAAGAGCGCCCTGGACCCAAAGATGCTGGACAAGGAACTCGAAGATCTCTATCCGAAAAAGGATTACCACACCCTCTATTTCGGGGAGATTGTCGCCTGCTACCAGACTGAATGAGTCGCCCCGCCATTCCCGCATCTGCGATGGAGAGGCGGCCCTCTGGGTCTTATCTCCATCTGCTCACACAGGGACCTGCCCCCGGAAATTGGTCCAGTGGTAAAGTAGCAACGGACCCATTTTCAGGAGGAGGCAGGCCAGCCTTCGCACGCTGGTGGACTATAGGGCTGAGCCGAGGAAAAATCCTTGGTTGGCAGCGACGTAAACAACTGGGGCCAGGAAAAGAACCGTCCGGTCGTTCAGCCTCCTAATCCGTCACCCAGCGGGAGGCCGACCTGGATCGCGGTTGCTCGTTGAAGGCAGCGACAACCCGTGTCTACGTCAGGAATCTTCACCAGTCGGTCGAGTGCGCCCAAGATGGGATCCCCCTCCCCGATGCTGACGTACTTCCGGCTTGGTGGCTGTGCTTGGGAATTTTGCTCAATTGGCGGCCCGGCCCCCCAGACCCATAATGGAGACATGGGTCCTTTCCTCCAGCCGGAGCAGGGTCCCCCCCATCCGGAACAGTCTGGTGTAGTCGAAGACTGGCGCAAAAAGCCCTGCGGGCAGGCTGTCTGGCTGTAGGTCCTCTTGACAGGCCGAGGCGGTCAGGCGTAACCTCCGATCCGTTGCCCGTCCCGGTGACGACGGACCGAGGTGGCTCCATGGGATCGGCCAGGGACAGCTCCCTGGACGCGAGTCAAGCCAGCGGCGCGGCCCGCCCGTCGGAGCAGCGCGCGTCGCCCGCCACACCCGGTGGGGAGGAAGCTAGGCCGGACCAGACCCAGATCCAACGATCACCCAGAGCCGCGAGGAGCATGCCATGAGTGATCCGGTCGCCTATCGCTCGAAAGTGCGCATCGAACGCGTCAAGGGCCCGCTGCGCCGGGCCTACCTGCCGGCGGAGCCGCTGCCGGTCCACTTCGGGGTCCATTCGGAGATCGCCCAGCACTACGGGGTCGACCCGAAGGTCCACGCGCCCCGCGCCACCACGCTGGACTACATCGTCGCCGCGGCCGCCGGGTGACTCACCGGCACCTTCGGAGGCGCGCTGGAGGCGCGCGGGATCCCGGCCGGAGAGGGCTGGCTGTCGTCGGAGGCGATCGGGGAAGTGGAGCTGGACGGGAAGGTGCTCGTCATCCGCCGGATTCAGGTGACGTATCAGTTGCGGCTGGATCCGGCGCAGCGCGAGACGGCCGAGCGGGTGCTCGGGTTCCACGCCGATGTCTGCCCGGTGGCCCGGACGCTGCGGGGCTGTATCGCCATCTCCACGGCCCTCGAGATGGCGGACGCGTAGCGCCGCGCGGGTCCTGGCGCCGCGGAGGCCAGGGCGGGGCGCGACCGATCCTGGGCGGGCTCCATCATGAGTACGGCCTGAAGAATATAGCGGCGTGACGCAGCGGAGGTTTTTGCGGAGGACAGGCCGATCATGTCTCGTCCCTGGAAGAAATTGTGGGCCTGTTGGGAAACTGACCCACCACCGAGAATTGGGTTGACTCCCATTGGAGGGGTAGGATACGATAAGAAAAGATAACGCTTTCATGAAAAGGTTATCAATTCACAAGAAGCAGAATGTGATGAGGGTCACTCTAGCAGAGGTTGCCCGACGAGCCGGGGTCTCGATTGTGACAGCGTCCAGGGCTCTGAATGGGAATCCGCTCGTTGCTGAGGCTACCAAGGACCGCATTCTGGCTGCGAGCACCGCACTGAGGTACATCCCAAACCTCTTAGCCAGAGGATTGGTGAAGGACCGGACTGCGACAGTCGGGGTCATCATCCTTGAATTGGCGAACCCGTTTTTTGCGCCGATGGTCAGCGGCATCCAGGCCATTGCAGCCAAGCGGGCATTCCTGCTGGTTGTCGGAGAATCCCGCCGGGACGAGGAGGAAGAGCGGCGACTCGTCGCGCAATTCCAGCAACTCCGGATCGGCGGAATCATCCTCAACCCGGTCACAGATACACTGGATCACGTGATGGCGGTGCGTTCTGCCGGTACGCCCGTCGTGGTGATGGCCCGGCGGTGGGAGCATGGAGAGTATGTGGCCACTGACGATGTCGAGGGCGGCCGATTAGTGGCGAAGCACCTCCTGCAGCGCGGCTATCGCCGCATTGGGCTCGTCCGGATGGGGGACCCGAACCACGCCCCGGTTCAAGCGCGTGTTCAAGGGTTCCGCGAGGTGTTGGGGGCTGCCGGCCTCGGTATCCCGGACGCGTGGGATGTACAAGTCTCCGGCGCCCAGATCACGGACGGGATCGAAGCGGTCGAGCGCCTGCTCCTGCAGGCGGAGTATCCCTCGGCGTTGTTTGTGACGTCGGACCGCAAGGGGTTGGGGGTCATCCATCGGCTGCACGAACGAGGGCTCCGGGTGCCGGAGGATGTCGCGGTGATCGGGTATGACGACATCCCTTATGCGGAGTGTGCCCGAGTACCCCTGACCACGATCGCCGTTCCCAAGCGTTCGATGGGAGAAATGGCGGCAGATCTCCTGTTCCAGCGGCACGACGGCGTGGGGCCGGTCGAACCACGGCAGGTTCTCCTATCGCCGAAGCTCGTGATCCGTGCGTCGTGCCCATGAGCCCGTTTTGTGCGGATGCCCCATTCGCGTCGAGCGCGTGGGGCGACACGGTGACCCCGCTTCCGAGTAGTTCCTATCCCACATTTCGCATCGCCCGCCGGACGACGGGAGGAGGTGCCTTATGATGCAAGGCTTCACGAAACGGTGTGTTGTCGCCGCGGCGCTTGTTCTGGGCTGGGTCCTGATAGGCCCGCCGATGACGGCGCGCGCTGCGGAAACGACCCTCACGGTCTGGAGCCACGAGGCGGACGAGCCCGCCAAGGTGGCGTTCCGGGAGCTCGCGGCGCGCAACCTCGAGAAGCAACACCCGGGCGTACACGTTAAGATCACCTGGTACGAGAAGGACGGGCTGTACACGGCGCTTAGAACGGCCCTGCCGGCTGGCCAGGGACCCGACATGTTTTATCTCGAGCCCGATCAGACCGAGTACATCACCAACGGCTACATCGTCCCGCTCGACAACCTGGTGGACTGGAGCAGGATTTACGACTGGGCGCGCAAGGTGTGGACCATTGACGGCAAGACCTGGGCCCTGCCCCAGGAGGCCTACACCGACGAGCTGTATTACAACAAGGACCTCCTGAAGAAGCTCGGCTTCACACTGCCGGCGAACGCCCAGTTCACCCAGGCACAGTTCCTCGACCTCATCAAGAAGGCCCGCGCCGCCAACATCACGCCGATTGCGCAGGGGGTCGGCGATCGGCCCTATCCCGGCGCCTACATTCTCAGCGAGACGCTCCTCAGGAAGCTCGGTACCGACAACTATGGGAAGCTGCTTCACGGCCAGCTCTCCTTCGAGGACCCCCGCGTCGTAGCCGTGTTCAAGTGGGTGAAGGAGCTAGGGGACGCGGGGGCGTACCCGAAGAACTTCATGACCTTGAAGCTCGGCGAGTCCCACTACTACTTCTACCAGAAGCCCGGCGCCCTCATGCTGCCGATGGGCAGCTGGTACACGGGCCGTGCCTTCGTGCCGGTGGACAAGGGCGGCCAGCCGCCCGACTTCCCGCTCGGCATCATGCAGTTCCCGGCCATGGACCAGGGCGCCTGCCCCAAGTGTAAGACCTCGGACATCGGGGCGAGCTTCGCGATCAACGCGGCGAGCAAGCAGAAGGAGCTCGCGGCCGAGTACCTGAATGCCATGTCCACCCCCGAGATGGGCAAGCGCTGGATCGAGACCATCTATCTGCAGACCGCGGTCAAGACCGACGTGAGCTCGTTCAGCGGGCCCTACGCGTCCTACTTCAAGGAGCTGATGGCGCGTCAACAGGGAGCCGAGTACTTCATCGGGATGCCAATCGACATCGTTAAGGGCCAGTGCAAGGACACCTTCGTGCAGGTGATGAACTCCGCCTTCCCGGGCGGACTGCTCACCGTCGACAAGGCAGTCACCATGATGAACCAGGGCTGCTACAAGAAGTAGGGAGATTCGCGAACCTGTGAGCACCCCTGGCGTGTCGTGGCGCTAAGGTTTTGGGGCGATGACGTGAAGACCGTGGCCCAGGCTCTGCGGGCGGGGAGCGCCTTCCGGCGCGAAGCGGGAGACGCTCCTCGCCCCCTCGCATCGAACCTCTAAGGGCCCCTAGCCTGACCGACGATGGCTCCAGCAGAGGATCCCGGAATCCCCGCCGAGCGATCTTACCCCGCGCCCGGCAACACGCGCTATTCCTGGAACGCTGTCCCCGTGTTCCTCGCCCCGGCGCTCGTGATTTACGTCGCCTTCATTGTCTACCCGGTCCTGCGGACCTTCTACAATAGCGTCCACGTGATCAAACCGCACAACGTCACGGAGTTCGTCGGTGTCGCGAACTTCGCCACTCTCTTCAAGACGGACCCTGTGTTCTGGAAGGCGGTAGGCAACACAGCGATCTTCACGGTGGTCGGTACGATTGCCGACGTGGCGGGTGGGCTGTTGCTGGCGCTCTGCCTCTTCGTGAGGGTGTCGTTCGCGCGCGTCTGGCGCGTGGTGTGGTTTACCCCGGTGCTGATGTCCTACGTCGTTGTCGGCATCATCTGGGTCTGGATCTACGACTACGACTGGGGTGTGGTGAATATCGTGCTGCGCTGGCTGGGACTCGGCACCTCCGCGCACTCCTGGCTGGGCAACCCCACGACGGCGCTCTGGGCCGTGCTGGTGACCCACCTCTGGAAGTGGCTCGGCTTCAACATGATCATCTTCCTCGCTGCGCTCTACGCGCTCCCCACCGAGGTACTAGGTGCGGCCGAACTGGACAACTGCGGCTGGGTCGCCAAGCTCGTGTACGTCATCATCCCAATGCTGCGCCCCACCCTCGTCAACCTTCTGGTGCTGTCCTTCATCGGGAAAATGATGATCTTCGACCTCGTCTGGGTCATGACCGGCGGGGGTCCGCTCTGGTCGACCGAGACGGTGTCCACCTACGTCTATAAGCGCGCCTTCGACTGGAACACGTTCGATTTGGGCTACCCCTCGGCGATCGCCGTGGTCTGGTCCCTGATCATCCTGATTTTCGTCGCGCTTATGACGCGGTTCCTGAGCCAGCGGGACAAGCTGGAGTTTTAGGGGGGAGGGATCCATGGCCCAGTGGCTCGCGTATCTCCGACGCACACCGTTCCTCCTCTTCATCGTCCTCTACACGATCGCGACCGGCGGGCCCTTCCTCTGGGTCGCCTGCATGTCGCTGCGCACGACGCCAGAGATCTTCGCCAACCCTTACGACCTGCCCACGCACCTCCACTGGGACAAGTTTGCCGACGCCTGGACCACGTCGAATTACGGCACCTATTTCTGGAACAGCACGATCGTGGTGGTGACGGCGGTGGCGCTCGTCACCGTGATCGGCGCGATGGCTGCACACTGCCTGGCGCGCTACAGGTTTCGCGGCCGGCGGGTCTTGCGGTTCCTCATCCTCTCGGGCATGGTTGTGCCGCCGCAGCTCTTGATCCTGTCGCTCTTCCAGATCATGCTCGACTACCGGCTCTACAATTCCCTCACCGGGCTGATGATCGTCTACGTCGCGACCCAGCTCGCCATGACGGTCTACATTCTGGAGGGCTTCTTCGCGCAGATCCCACAGGATCTATTCGACGCAGCCCGGATGGATGGCTACTCAGATTTCGAGATTTTTTGGCGCATCACCCTGCCGATTGGGCTGGCCGCGATCTTCACCGCCGTGACGCTGAATTTCATCATCCTGTGGAACGAATTCCTCTATGCCGTGGTCCTGCTGACCGATGACAGCAAGCGCACCCTGCCGCTCGGGATCATGCACTTCATGGGGGGCCACCAGCTCGACGTGGGCATGATCGCGACTGGCCTCATGATCGCGATCCTGCCGGTCATCCTGCTCTACGCGTTCTTCTCCGAGACCATGATCAGGGGCATGACGGCGGGGGCGGTGCGGTGAGCGCCCTAGGCCCTCAGGAGGGTGACCAAGCGTGGCCGTCGTGACCGTGGATAAGCTCAGCAAGCGCTATGACAGCAGCCACGAGCTCGCCGTTAAGGACGTCAGCTTTACCGTCGCCAACGGCGAGTTCCTGGTGCTGCTCGGCCCCTCCGGGTGCGGGAAATCCTCCGTCCTGCGCATGATCGCGGGGCTCGAGCCGATCACCTCGGGCACCGTGTCCATTGACGGCCGAGTAATGAATCCCGTACCGGCCAAGGATCGGGACATCGCGATGGTGTTCCAGTCCTACGCGCTCTACCCGCACATGGACGTGTACGCCAACCTCGCCTTTGGACTCCGGCGCCGCCACGTCACGCGCGAGGAGATCGACCGGCGCGTGCAAGGCGTCGCCGCCAAGCTCGGCCTGATCCCGTTTCTGCGCCGGAAGCCCCACGCGCTCTCGGGCGGGCAGCGCCAGCGCGTCGCGCTGGGCCGCGCCATCGTGCGCGACCCCAAGGTTTTCTTGTTCGACGAGCCACTCTCGAACCTCGACGCGGCGCTCCGGGTCTCGACGCGGAACGAGCTCATCAAGCAGCAACACGAGCTCGGCACCACCACGATCTACGTCACCCACGACCAGGTCGAAGCCATGACCATGGGTGACCGCATCTGCATCATGAATAGGGGCCAGGTGGTGCAGGTCGGCCGACCGCTCGAGGTGTACCGCAGTCCAACCGACACCTTCGTCGCCCGCTTCCTCGGGAACCCGCCGATGAATCTCCTGAGGGGTCGCCTGGATCCCGCGGGCGAGCGCACCATGCTGCGGCTCGGGGACACCGCATTCGAGCTGCCGGGCTGGACCCCGACGGCATTCGCCCGCCAGACGGACCGCGAGGTGGTCGCGGGCGTGCGGCCCGAGGACCTGTACGAGTCGCCGCTGCCCGGCCTCGAGGCCCGGACCGTGCTGCTCCCGGTGCGGGTCATCACGGTCGAGCCGCTCGGTCCCGAGACCCTCCTGCTGTTATCGCTCGGCGGCTCGGACGAGGAGCTGATCGCGCGGGTCGGACGGGATACAGCCCTCAAGAATGGTGATCAGACCTCGATAGCCCTCGATACGGCCGCCGTGTCCCTCTTCGACCCCACGACCACTAAGGTCGTTACTCGGCCCAGCTGATCGAGGCGTGCGCCAATCCTTTGCCGATGTGGTCGCCCACGAAGTAAACAATCGCGGGAACATCCTGGCCCTGGGGTACTACAACGATTCAGTTCCTATAGGCCATGGTGCTCATCGCGGATGAGCAGAAGCGGGCTCTGCCGCTCGGCATTCAGAAGTTCATGCGGGACTAACTGCAGGACATTGGCATGATCTCGACCGGTCTCGTGACCGTGATTATTCCGCTGATTGTGATCTCCGCCCTGTTCTCGAAGAAGCTGATCCGGGGGTTGAGGGCCGGCGCCGTGAAGAAACGCCGAGGCGCAGGACGCGGGGAGGACGATCTCCGGAGGAGCGGCCTTGGAGGAGAGCATGCGGACCATATGCCGCGCCGACTGCCATGCGCATATCATTGCCCCCACCCGGTTCCACTACGCCACGGGGCCGGGGTATAAGCCGCGCGCGGATGAGGTCGGGGAGGTGGGCGTGTTCCGCCAGGTCCTGGCGGCTCACGGGATCAGCCATGCCCTTCTCGTTCAGCCGAGCTGTTACGGGTACGACAACGCCTGCATGCTCGAGGCCATCGCCCAAAGCAACGGGCGGTTCCGGGGGGTCGCCATGGTACACCCGGATGCGACCGACGCGGAAATGTTCGTGCTCAAGGAGCAAGGGATCGTTGGCGTGCGGCTCCACCTCATGCTCGTCGATCCAGAAGCCCTGTCGCGGCCGGGCGCCAGCCGGTTTCTCGCCCGCGTCAAGGCGCTCGGGTGGTTTATCCAGGTATACGCCAAAGGGGATGTGTGGGCGGGGGCCCTGGCCCCCCTGCGCGCGAGTCGGGTCAAGGTCGTTGTCGACCACTTTGGCGAGCCTGACGTAGCCAGGGGAGTCGATCAGCCGGGCTTCCAGGCCATCCTGGACCTGGCGCAGGAAACCGATGCGGTCGTCAAGCTATCTGCCGTGTTCCGGAGCTCTAACCAGCCATTTCCGCACGCCGACGTCGAACCGTTTATTGCGGCGACCCTCGACGCATTCGGCGTGGGCCGCTGCCTGTGGGGATCCGACTGGCCGTTTATCAATACAACACAACAGGTCGCGTACGGAAATCTCCTGGGGCAACTTGCCCACTGGGTGCTCGATCTGGACGACCAGAATCGCATCCTGTGGCGAAATCCCGCCCAGCTGTGTGGTTTCACGGAGGGGGATGGGCCTCGTCACAAAGGCGAATCCCAGTGTTAGTGGGGGTAGACTCGCCCCCATGGTGTGATCCGCGCGGCACTAGCCATGCAGTGCATGGCGCTTCAGTGTCCATGATGGGCTCGTGTGGGGCCGCACCCCCTGTCCGGAGCGGAAGAGGGCACATCCCCGTTGATGCTGGTGGTATGAGCTGGAGGAAGACAGCATGATTGCCCAGGCGCACCTCGTTGGCCACCCGATCGGGGAATTGGACACACCCGCCCTGCTGGTCGATTTGGACAAACTCGAGCAGAACATCGCCACAATGCGGCGGATCATTATCCAGGAGGCGGGAATCGGGTGGCGCCCGCATACGAAAGCGATCAAGACGCCGGCCATCGCATACAAGCTTCTCCGCGCCGGCGCACATGGCGTGACATGTGCCAAACTCGGCGAGGCCGAAGTGATGGCTGCCGCCGGTATCCAGGACATCTTGATCGCGAACCAAGTGGTGGGCGCCCCGAAGGTTGCGCGCCTCGTGTATCTCTGCCGACACGCAGACGTTATCGTGGCCGTCGATTCGGAAGCCCACGTGAAGATCCTCGACGCCGCCGCCCAAGCAGCCGGGATTCGGTTGCGTGTCGTGGTCGAGGTGAACATGGGGATTAACCGGGCCGGGGTGGAACCGGGGAACTCGGTGGTCGCATTGGCCAAGCACGTGGCCAGCTGCCGTGGCCTCCGGTTTGCGGGGCTCATGGGCTGGGAGGGCCAGACGGCCAGCATGCCGGACCCCGAGGCGAAGCGGAGAGCAATCGAGACGGTTGTCGCTCGGATGACGGAGAGTGCCGAGCGCTGCCGAGCCACTGGCCTCCCGGTCGAGATCGTGAGCTGCGGGGGGACCGGCACGTACTGGATTACCGCCCGGCTCCCCGGGGTCACCGAGGTGCAGGCAGGCGGAGGGATCTTTTGCGACGTGCACTACCGAAAGGACTTCGGCGTGCAGCACGAGTACGCCCTCTCCATCCTGACGACCGTGATCAGCCGCCCCACGCCAACTCGCATCATCTGCGATGCGGGCTGGAAAACCATGGCGCAGCAGCCTGCCATGCCGGAGCCCCGTGATCTGGGGGAGGTGAAGAGCCTGAGGCTGTCGGCCGAGCACGCGACCATTGAACTCGTATCCCCGCAATCCACGCCTCACATAGGCGATCGAGTGGAATTCGTAGCTGGGTACTCTGACTCCACCGTGTTCCTCCACGACTATCTGTATGGGGCTCGTGCCGGCCGTCTCGAGGTGATTTGGCCTATCCTGGGGCGCGGGATGACACAATGAACCCCACGCATGACGGAGAGCTAGCGCCCATTTATTGAAGGCACGTCGCCTGGATCCGGGTGTGAGGATTGCTCGACGTTGTGGGGCCCGATGCGTCGAAGCCGAATGGCTCGCCGCAGCACACCACTTGCCCATACCTCTTACACATGCGTTGGTGGCCACTTGCGTGTAGGGCTAAGCCCGAAATCGAATCTCCAAGGAGGATGCCATGCCGGGTCTGACCGGGAAAGTCGCAATGGTGACCGGCTGTAGTGGTGAGCGCGGGATCGGGCGCGCGGTTGCACGCCGTCTGGCGGCGGGCGGGGCTGACTTAATCGTGACGTCGAGCGGCACGCGGGTCGCTACCGTCAAGCCATCGAGCGGCTGGGCCGGCCTGGATTCCGTCGCGAAAGAGGTGCAGGAGGCCGGCCAGCGAGCCCTGACGGCGCACCTGGATGTGCGATCTGCCTCCCAGATCGAGGCCGTCGTTGACCAGGCTCTCCAGACGTTCGGACGGCTCGACATTCTAGTGAATAACGCTGCCGCGCCGCCGGGGGCTGATCGGGTGCCTGTCGTGCAGCTGTCTGAGGAGGCGTGGGACACGGTCCTCGATGTGAATCTGAAAGGGACCTTCCTTTGTGCCAAGGCCGCGGCGAACGCCATGCTCCGCCAGAAGATCCGTGGCCGCATCATCAACATTGGGTCGGACAACTGCAAAATAGGGCAGCCAAAACTCGCGGCCTACTGCGCCTCGAAATTTGGGCTCGTCGGCTTCACGCAGGCCCTCGCCATGGAACTGGCTCTCGCCGGGATTACTGTGAACACCGTCTGTCCGGGCCCGGTAGACACCGAGCGGGTCGATTACTTCGGCCGGCGCGAGGATGGAAGCTATGACCATGCTCAGCGGATTGAGCGCCTCAGGCGATTGGCGGCTGAGATCCCGCTGGGCCGCCTTGCTACCCCGGAGGACGTTGCCGAGCTTACCGCATTCCTCGCCTCGGATGCTGCCGAGTACATCACCGGACAGGCCATCAACCTCGTAGGCGGTCTCATCATGCACTAACGAGAGGATACGTGTGCTTGCAGAGCCAAGTGCGGGACAGGCCTCCTATCTGGAGACTTCAAGCGGAACCCGGGCGGGCATTGCCGCAATGGACAGTGTCAGGAAAGCAGCGGTTTCGGGGTGTTGGGGACCATTCTCCCTCATCCAGGGTGTGAGGAGGTCGCGAGGAATATTTCGAGCCCCTGGGAATCTCCAAATGGGGCCGATTCCTCGGGCACGCTCCGGGCATACGGCTCGAAACCTTATACTGTAACCCTTTGCTCTTGAGGCGACCCAACCCCACACGTTTCCTTTGCTCAACGCAGATCGAGGTGAGCCAAAAGGAAATCAGAGAGATTGCCCGCGTGAAGAATCATGGCGCGGGCTGTCGTGCCCTCCGGGGAGCGAGTCCGCCTCCAGGGGATTAACCCGCTAGGGGAAGTTCGTCCCCCCGGCCCAGGCACGCCAGAAGCTCATCACCGCCGCGGCCGCAGGCAACCCGCCGGACTGCTGCCAGATGGGGGGACAAGTGGCTGGGCGAGGTCGGCCAGGCCCAGGCGCATGGAAGGGGCGGGTCTGCTTGGGGGCAACCAGCGAGGTCGCCGAGCAGGTGGCGATCGCGTGCTTGCCGACTCCGAGCCAGGGAGGGGATCGCGAGGATCGGAGCGGAACCGGGGACCCCACGAGAAGATTGCACGGACTGCCACCGTCGAAGACCTGACGGTCTCCCAGCATTCGAGCTGGAAGCGCTCATCACGCTGTGGGAGCGCAAAGGCGGCCTCACGCTCGCCGAAGTCCTGGACGCGAGCGCCTACCAGCAGAGGGGACGTTCACGTTACCTCGTTCCAGGAAACAGCGGGTTCGCGAAAAAGAGAGCGCATCTAGTATTTCTCGATAGTTAACTACGGCTCACCCCTGATTTTTCGAGGAGCACAACTCCTGAACCTGCCCCTGAACTTGCCCCTGAACTCACCACCGAACTCACCCCGTACCCACTCCTGTACCCTACCCCTGCACCCGGCCCCCGATACCTTCCCGTGCCCTTCTCGGAATTGGGCTCGGCACCAACGGTGTATTCTGAGAACCATCCCGGACCAAGCGTCTGCGCTCGTGGAAGTTCGATTCTGAACTCCCGATCGGGCGAGCCAGTTCCTCCACCGCAGTGCAGACGTCTGCACTGAATTGATCAGATTGAACCCTTGCAGGATAGTCCTAGAGGGAGGAAGGGAGCCGGGTCAGTAGCAAATTGGTTTCTGAGGCAACCAGGCGCGTTTGGGGGCATTTGGAGGAGCCGGCCTAGCCGCATGAGCGGACTGCCTGGCACGCAAGGCCATAGCGTTGGATCCGAGTGCAGACGTCTGCACACCGGGGCTTGAAATATCTCGAAGGCGACGAGCTGCAGCGCGTTCGGAGAGACGAGGGCCGGGATGGAAGCCTCACTCCCAATCTGGTCACATTCCATGAGAACATCAGTGGCCATGGCCAGTCGGCTGAACCATCGAGCCACCGCAGCGAGTCGCACGCCCAACGGGGTAATGCAGCGAGCACCGCGGCCGTCCAAGGCCGCTCACATCTTGACGAGGAGCCTTCGCGGGGGGATGACCAACCTCCGGCAGGCCGGTGACGGAAATCCTCCTGGACGACCTAACAGGGAGGCGCTGGTGGATGAGCCTCCGGAAAGGTTCGGACGGCACCGTCACCGGCGTCAGCGAAAGGAAACTCCGGAACTTCCACGTGACGCTACGTGTAGAGCTGTGCCGCTTCGTTGCAAGAAGCGTCACCCCTGGAAGTGCTGATGACTAGTACTACTGTGTCATAAAATACTTGACGGCGGATCGCCCGGAGTGACAGAATGACCCATGGTGACTCGCGCTGTGGAGCGCATCCGGTTCGACCGCTACGTCACACGACTGGCCGAGGC
>Ga0181527_1003218_pt1 | contig 14727 bp, 18 predicted proteins | sample PEATcosm2014_Bin_30_FD_119762 | JGI IMG/M metagenome (GOLD analysis project Ga0181527, IMG submission 119762) | Peatland microbial communities from MTU Mesocosm Facility, Houghton, MI, USA - PEATcosm2014_Bin06_60_metaG | ecosystem: Environmental > Terrestrial > Soil > Wetlands > Peat | place...
ACGCATAGTCATGGCGGTAATGTAGCGCTCAACTTAGCGCGCGTTACACCTAAGAAAGAATCCTTTCATATCGATGAGCTCATTTTGCTCGCATGCCCCGTTCAAGATCACACGGCATCTCTGATACGCTCTTCTATTTTCAAAAAAATATTTTGTATCTATTCACAACTCGATATATGCCAAATCTTAGATCCTCAGGGATTCTATAAAAATGGAACCAAATCTTCTTCATGGCTTTCGGGACGATATTTTCCTGAACAAGAAAATCTCGAGCAAGTATAAATCAAAATGAATGGGCGCTCTATATTTCACAGCGAATTTGTTTTCCCACGCTTTCTCGCTTTCTTAGCTGAAATCATCGGAACCATGGATCACTGGCATAAAGAAATCCCGCAAGATAAACCTTTCGCCAAGTTCATCAAGATGCTGCATGTGAGAACCAATGGAAAACCATTCAAATTCAAACATTCCCATTCCAACAAACTCGCACTCGCTTAAAGTGCCTTGACCGCGTTGATAATACTTGCCGCATCAATGCCCATCATCGCCAATAATTCTTCTGGTTTTCCTGACCGCGGCAATTGCGTTACCGCTAAACATTGAATACGAATTCCTGTATTGCGCAATGCGTAAACTACCGCCTCCCCAAGCCCTCCTTCGAGATAATGATCCTCAACGGTGATGACTCGCTGTTGCGCCTGCATCGCAACGCGCAGCAACGTATCATGATCAAGTGGCTTGATGGAATATAGGTCAATCACCGCCACTGAAATTCCTTCCTGCAATAGCTGATCGCGCGCTTTCATTGCTTCCACCACCGTAATACCAGCAGCCACAATACAGGTCATATCATCTTCGGATTCTGCAAGGATTTTACATCCACCAATAGGAAACTCTTCAGAGCTCGCATACCGGATTGGCGTGTCCATGCGTGTTGTCCGCAGGTAACTGATACCCTCATCATATACAGCCATCTGCTCCACTAATTTATGAGTACTGACGCCATCACACGGGTAAAGGACTACTGAGCCTGGCAATGCCCGCATCAACCCAATATCTTCTAATGCCATCTGAGATGGACCATCTTGCCCGATCGATACCCCTGCGTGAGAGCCCACTAATCTCAACGCAGTGCTTCCAATTGCCGCCATCCGAACTTGATCATGGGCGCGACTAAAGAATGCGCCAAAGGTCGAAATAAATGGAACTTTACCCCTACGCCACATGCCCACTCCCATGCTCACCATATTTTGTTCAGCTATGAAACATTGAAAGAACCGTTCAGGATATTTGTCTTCAAAAAGTTCCGCATACGTTGAATTTTTTACTTCAGCATCGAGGCTCACAATAGCCTTACATTTGGCTCCTACCGCAGCAAGCGCCTTACCATATGCCTTACGCGTTGCTTCAGATGAACCAATTGCCAAATGAGGATCGTGGACTTGTAAATCCTCACAACCCCGAGCTCCTTCGTTTGCCTCTGCAGCCGGCTTTTGCGGCATAAATTCTTGATCATCGGCAGAAGTGCTTAAATTCGTCTCTGCTGCTGCTTTTGGAAAACGCGCGGCAAGTTCTGCGGTTATCTCATTCAACTCTTCCTTTGGAAATACCTTGCCATGAAAACCAGGTTTATCTTCAACCCGTGCGATGCCATATCCCTTTATTGTTTTGGCAATGATCATCACTGGCCGATCTTCAACTTCGCGCGCCTTATCAAATGCGCACATGAGATGATGAACATCATGCCCATCGACGATAATAGTCTTCCACCCAAATGCTTCAAACTTATCGGCATAGCGCTGCACATGATGCGCATGCATCGTTTCGGTGCTTTGCCCCAATCGATTGCAATCGACAATGCCAATCAAATTATCAAGTTTGTAGTAAGCCGCAATTTCAATTGCTTCCCAAATACTTCCTTCTGAAAGTTCGCTATCACCGAGCAAAACATACGTACGCGCTGCTTGTTTATCACGCTTTGCAATAAGCGCCATTCCCGCACCAATTGAAAGCCCCATACCGAGCGAACCAGTTGCCGCCTCTGCATAGGGAAACCGCAATGTTGGATGCCCTTCAAGATTTGAATGAATATCGCGATAGGTTAAAAGCTCTTTTTCAGTGATCATCCCTAACTCTTGCCATGCTGCGTAGAGTACCGGTGCTGCATGCCCCTTTGAAAGAATAAAGCGATCATTATTGGAATTATCAAAATGATGCGGATCAAAATGCATCGCATAAAAAAAGAGGGTAGCCACAATATCTGCAGCCGATAAGCAAGAAGTGGGATGCCCCGATCCTGCCCTGGAGGTCATGATCAATGAATCACGGCGAATAATATAAGCTTTTCTTTCAATAAATAGTTGTATGTCGTGTGTATTTTTCATACTCATTATCCTTTTTTAAAGTGTGCAGCCAGAATACTGCAATCAATACTCTCTTTACAAGAAACAAACTCAATTTATTGAATGAACGATATTTATTGCATACACTATCATTCAGTCAATATTGAATCGAAATGAATTTACGAACAAACAGCTCTTCTTAATATTTTGCCTACTTGTCAGCAAGTAAAACGATGAACGCGCATTAGATTGAGAGAAACTCGATAGTAAAAATACGTATCATGCATTAAAAAACCAATGAGTGCTTCAATGAAAAATCTAATCTTTATCTGCTTGTCGATTGGCATCATGAATACAACGCTACACCCCATGGATGTAGAAAGTGGTTATTCCAGCAATACCAGCAGACCAGATCAGGGATATGGCCTGCGCAGACGCCTTTTAAATCGCACCTCTTTTGCAGAACATCACGGCACAGATCATGAAAGCATCAGCACAACGCTGTCAAAAACAGACATCCCTCACACGCCATATCGCCCCTCTTATATCGAAGAATGTAAATCATGCTGTCTGGCATGCATACCCATAGCCACGATATTGGGCCTTGTCATGGTATTTGCGCAATCTGAAAAATAATAACGCAGTCATTTACTCAATGTCTTTCTCCTCAAAATTTGTCTGCTAATGGTTATTTTGCTATTCTATCGCTAACCATATACAGAATAAAAAACGGGAAAACAAATGAAAAAGTTAATGTTAATAGCGAGCATATTTACTGTTCATATGCATGCTATGAATAGAAACATCAATTTTACCACAGAGAAAACGCTGCAAAATGCATATAATTGTCTTTTACTCCATGCTGTTTACCAAAGCAAAATACAAAATATGATTGAAGAACTTCCAGCTTGGGAAGCAGAACTCAATGCAATCGATGTCCAAATTGAGCAGCAATTTTTTCCAAGTGAAAAATTAGCTTTTCCGAGTGAAGAATTAATGAAAACGCTCTGCGGATTCCCTGTGAAATTTCGCAATTTACAGGATACTATTTCTCGAGCAAAAAGGATGCGATTCTACGAAGATGTGACAGAAGAAATGAAGAATGCTTCTAATAGGATAGAAGCATTGTATGATAAAATCCTGCTAACTCTCTATGAAAACGTACTTGCATATCAAAATGATGTCGAGTAACATAAGATTTACTTAAAATATTGAATCTATAAGGGAAAATAATGATAAAAAATAAAATATATATATTTTTCTTGAGTTTATTCGTTACAGGCACATGCATGGCGATGGAAACAGCCAATGCCGATGATATCGAACTTACTCAATTTAAGAACAGTGTTCAAAAGCAAATCAACGATCTGACATTGCTTGATAAAGATATTGCTGCGCTAAAAACAACAAAGAAAGAAATACTCCCCTCCAAAGTGACCGACATTGCAAAGCGCCTGCAGGTGATGAAGGAAGAACGAAAAAAAATACGAACCGCTGTACTCAGAAATAATGCCCTTACAGCACTTCTTCCTCCTCTTGTCGTTCAAGAAGAGCTGTTACTCGAGAAAATGCAGAATGATTGGCAAAGCATTAAAGAAAAAGCGATCGATTAGTCGCCAATTCGAACAATAGCCTCCATAAAATACCTATAGATCCCCAAAATTCTCCTCAAAACACCCCTTTATACCTTAAATCCCGCTCCAGATGGGAGCTTTTTACTTACTACGAAGAACGAAGTATACTATTAGATAATAAAACACATTACCTTATAAGTATAAAATGGATTAAAGGATGAAAAATACAACTATTTTTATTCTGCTGTTAGCCTATGGCACAGCTCACGCTATGCATCCTGAACATCCGGGCGTCCAGGCTGAGGTTACACAGGAATGCATCAATAATATGAACATAATTAAAGAACGACTAAAAATACTCAATCAACAATCGCATATTTCACACTCAGATCAGCAGGCACTGCAAAAACTGAGGAACGATTATCCAGTAGCTATATTTGCATCAGAATATTCATTGTCTGAAGTCAACACACCCATATTGACTCAAGCAAGTAGGAGAGCTCTGAATCAAAAATATCGGCGTGCAATGACTGCATATAATAAAGCACTCGTTAACTTTGACTACAAATTAATAAAAATGAATCACGTGAAACCATTATTTACGTTAGACGAGCAACGCATATTTAAATATATGGGTATATTAGTCGTTTCGGGTGTAACAATGCTTGCTGGCAATTACTATCTCTATCGGTAAATTCAATAATAATAAGGATCTCTATGAAAAAAATATTTTTAATCATCGGTATACTAAGCCAAACACTGTGCGCAATGGATAATCAGGACCATCAGGAACTGAGAAACAGACGCCGTAATCAACCCCAGCAAAACATACCACGAGCAAATCAGAACAATGCTCAGGATCGAAGTCAATTACTTTACACAATAACGTACGGTGCGCTGTGCTGCGGGGTTTGTCTTGGCACTATTGCGGGGCAAATCGTTAAAGCAACTAACCCTGAATTTGTTGCAGAATTAAATGCAAAATTTGCAGCCTATCGAGGCTTTGGGCACACCAGCAGAAGATAACCAATTTCAATCATGCGCCGACTAGTTTTTGCACTATCTCTAAAAAAGCCTATACTAGTATCATAATCTCATATGAAACTTCATATCTCAAAGGCTAAATTCCCATGAAAAAATTACTTTTCGGTTTAAGTATTCTCTGTGCAAATCTCCCTGCTACCGCTCAGAATCCAGCTCCAAATGATGAAAACGTATATACGCAAGACAACGTAGAACTCATTGCTGTTTTTGCAAAAGTACACGCGCTCTACAATATGGCAGCGCGAGAATATTCAGAAATTGAAGAGCTTTTAAGCGATGCAATTCATCGTTATCTGAACCTCTATCAAAAATTGGATGCCCATACTCAATCTCGCGATGCTACTATTAAAGCTCAAGCTGCAACTCTACAAAAAGAGGCTGACGAAATTGATGGAAGCATAGTCTCCATGTTAGAAAAAGTAGCTAAAGTCGACGCCCTCATGACAACATTCAATGCATTGGTAAAACAAGGCGCTGATTTGGCTCCTCTTGTCAAAATACTCACTGATTCAGTAGGCATTTTGACTGAAGTTAAACGCGATATCGAGATAGTATCTCAACGCACTGCAAAGCTTGACGACGAGATCGACTCTCTTATAAAGTAGGGCAGGTAATTTACCAAACACAAACTTGAGAACGAACCTATCCTATTCAGCATTAACAAAAATAAAGTAATTATGCGTCAAAGCAATTCGCAATAGTGCTGTTACCTTTGCCTTTTATGCTCAATCATTGCTGTAGCACTATTTTTTGTGCTCTCTGCCTCTCATATGCTTGCGCCACTGATCTTTATGGGCGCACGTAATGACTTTATTGATATATTCAGCACCGCGAGACATATTGCGGTGCGAATTTGCTACTAGGTTTTCCCAGTGCTCACGCATGCGAGATGCGATACGTTTGAAACTTTTCATACTCTTTTACTCCTTTTTTTATTAACTATACCCAAACGAAACCTCCAAACGCAATGGTTTTAACACGCTTCTATACATTTCTGGTTCAAAACCATTTTTTTAGATCTATCTGCAGATGGCTTTTGGATTTTGTGTATATCCAGTTTTACGTAACGCTCCTATCGCTACCTATTCTCATTGCTTGGGGATTACCATTCTCCCTCTTTTCTCCCCTGGGAAACTTGATTTTCAATCCATTTCTTCTTGTCTTTCTACTCCTTTCATCACTCCTTTTTTTCGGCGCATTAATCGGCTTTCCAATCGGATGGATCTCGTTCGCGCTCGATTATGTAACCAAATGGTGGTTGCAATGCATGGAACTGGCCCCTCATAAATGTTCTATTGGATTCTCAGAACCTCACTGGCTTATCTTGGTGCTCCTTCCTATTGCCACCTTAGCAATTGTGCATCATCCGCTGACTCGGTCTCGCAATCGCAGCATCTGCTGTTTTTTGCTGCTCTTTTTCATCTGCAGATGCTCCACCTTTTCAAAGCCCAATGGCATGCTTACGATCCCCTATAATGATGGCTTCATCACGGTACTGCTTCATAATAACCAAACCATCGTCATTGATCCGGGCCTCATTGGTCAGCGCCCTTCGGGTAAACAGTGGGCTCAATATGAATTAATACCGACCATCACCAAAAAAACCGGCATATCTCACCTGAATACCATCATATGTCTGCAGCCAACGGCAACGGCACTTGAAGCTCTTGAACTGATGTGCCATACCACGAGCATAGAACTTCTCATGATTCCCTACTGGGAGGGTACAGCCTCGAAGGGAATGAATAGAGCCTGGCACAATCTCAAACGCACCGCTCAAACCTATGGCACCAAAATCACACGCCTTGGGCCCTATGAAAAACGCATCCCTGGATGTAAAAACCTATCCATCAAACCAGCCTCAAAAAAGATAACGAGCGGCGATTATAGCTATTCTGGCTTTCTCGTGAACGGCTCAGTTGACGAGAAAAATCTCTCCATCTCCTCCTCCCGCCTCGGGTAAATGGTAAAAAAACCGCGTATTTTAAACAAAAACCCTTGATTTTTATTATAAAAGTTTTCTATTATGAAATTAAGCAAGATGAAAAAATAGTTAATAGAACAAGATAGAGTGCTCTTGCTGCGCTCTATGAAACTAAGGAGACCACTATGAAAAAATTAATAGTTCTTTGTACTCTCACTCTTGGGCTTACACAAGTACTCTCTACCTCGTGCGTTTACACGCGGTCCTACAGAGGACCTGTTGAGGCACAGTATATTCCAGAGGCGCCTGCGGGGGCTGATGCAACCGGTCATTGGACGACGGCAAATGATTTACAACAGACATCTGCAAACAGTCAGACATCTACATATCGTCGGGCACCAGCACGTCGTCAGGCATCAGCGCGTCCTCAAACGGCAACACGATCATCCAGATCGTATAGAGGCCATACACGCGGCGCAAATATTCCAACCGCACCACAGGGTGTTCAGGCAACCGGACATTGGACACAAGCAACCGATCTAGCATCCGATATTGATGAAGAAGATACAGAAATCACGGATATGAATAATTAAAAAAATAGTAGAAAACCCATAATTAAATAAAAAAGGAGTTCAATTATGAATATGAAAAAATTAATAGTTCTATGTGCGCTCGTCCTTGGGATAGCCGCAGAAATGGCAATTGATGCTCGTGGCGGTGGCGGTCACGGTGGCGGACGTGGTGGCGGACACAGTCATGGCGGCGGACGCGGTGGTCGTGGCGGTGGAAACCGTGGTGGCGGACGCGGTAACCGTGGTGGTCGAGGCGGACATGGCAATCATGGGCATCATGGCAATCATGGACATGGATATAATCGCGGCGGTTACGGTCGAGGCGGTTATGGATATGGTCGAGGCGGTTATGGATACGGCGGCGGTTACGGATACGGTGGCGGTTACTGGAATAGTGCCGGCCTATGGGTTCCGTTGGCAGTTGGTACTGGTGTAGCAGTAGGCGCAGCGGCTGCAAGTGCAGGCAATGATGGTGATGGCGGCGATACGTACGTAACAAATCAGTATTACCAAGGTCAAAATCCAAATGATCAAGGATATGCACCTTACCCTGCATACGGACCGGCATATGGACCACAATACCAAGAGTAAAACAATATTAGCAGCTCTTGCTGCATAAAAAAGGAATAAAAGATGAATATTAAAAAAATAATTTTAGCCACGCTGAGTATCACACTTATTGCATACGCCCCAATATACGCACGCGGTGGCGGCGGTGGTGGCGGTGGACATGCAGGTGGCGGTAGCCACATGAGTGGTGGACACAGCGGTAGTCATACAAGCGGCGCACACAGTGCGCACTCACATGCGCAAAAAAGTGGACATGCAGCAAGCCATAAGGGTGGTCAACATGGACACAACAATCATCACGGCCATCATCATGGGAATCGTAATGGCAATGGTTATTATGATGCCTATGGTAATTGGATAGCCGCGGATGTTGGAATCGGAGTCGGACTTGGTCTTGGATATGACTATTACGATGGCGATTATTATGACGATGGTGAACCTGCTGAAGAATATATGTATGAAGAAGAAGTAAATGAACCCATTATATGGGAATAAAAAGGAGCATTATGAAGAACAAAAAATTGTTAATAATGACCGTTATTATGGTTGGAGCAGTTAACCTGCGCGCAATGAATGAAAATGAAAAGGAAGCAGAACAATATATCTTGATGACCGATATCCCTGCAGAAAAACCAATGAACAAGAACAATATGAATGTGGAAATGATAGAACTCGATGAACCAGAAGAAGAAGACCTTTTCATACTGCCTTCTACAACCTCTACTGCTAAAGCTCCCATGATGGAAGAAGAAGAAGACCTTTTCATGCTGCCTTCTACAACCTCTACTTCTAAAGCTCCCATGATTGAAGAAGAAGAGGATATATACCTCATTCCTACAACGATGATGGAAGAAAAGGACGAAGACATATACCTCGCTCCTACGGAATCAACTTCTAAAAAAGCATGCGGTACTTCATGCGGCAGTCGTTGCGGACAGGCTTACGTCGATCCTTATGCACCGTGTGATGTAAAATTCGAAAAAGAAGTTGAAGAAGAAGAATGTTGCCAAGGATAAAAGAGGAAAAAGAGTATGAATACAAAGAAATTATTGACCATAGCCCTGGTGACTCTGGCTTTGGTATCAAGTTTACCCATTAATACCCGAGGCGGCGGTGGCGGCGGCGGTGGTCATGGCGGTGGTGGCGGGCACATGGGTGGCGGAGGCCATATGGGCGGTCGTGGCGGTGGTCATGCTCATGCTGCTGCACATGGTCACGGTGGACATGGACACGGTGGACATGGACATGGCGGGCACGGTCACGGCGGACACGGGCACAATGGTCGTGGTGGTCGTGGTTATGGATATGGCGGACGAGGCTATGGCGGCTACGGCGGATATGGTTACGGTGGTTACGGATGGGGTGGATACTACCCTTGGTGGGGCTACGGATACTACGGTTATCCATGGTATGGTTATGGCTACGGTTACCCGTATTATGGCGTGAATATTAATTACTCAAGCGATAATACTGAAAGCACCCAAAATCTTGATGATGATGGTTATAAATACTGGAACGTGGTCAATAACACCCGCACTCCAATTTATGTGAGTACGAGTGGCAGCGATCAACTCTTTATTCGTCCCGGCGAACGCGCTCAGCTCTATCATCCAAACAGCTTTAGATTAATGATTGAAGGTAAAGAAGGTTCAACCGCAATTTATTCATCAAGTCACGTCATCAACATTATTCAGGATCGATATGGCAATTATGCCAACGCTCAAGATGTAATGCCTTCACGATATCAAGGGCCAGCTGGTCGATAACGCTGAAATAAACAATGAAAATGCCCCGAAATAAATCGGGGCATTTTTAATTGTTGTTTATTCAAAACTTACCTAATTTCTTCCAACACCGCTCGCGCTGGTGCAGCTTCTAAACCTTGAATGCAAAGCGGTAAGCACCACAGTCGATATGATCCTGGATTTACTAAAGCCAAACGTAATCCTTCAATGATAGAAATACCATTTTGCATCAGAGTAATGTGCGTTTCATGATGCGGTTGTTGACGCTCGATACCTAAATAATCGATACCAACTGCTTTGATTTTTTTTGATGAAAGATACGCAGCGCCCGATGCTGCAAGATAGATAAAATCATAGGCAAATGGTGCATTTGCAGCAAGAGAACTGTTGCGCGTCTTTAAGAGCACAATATCTCCTTCATTGATTTCATGCTTGCGTAATACTTCATCGGTAATTGCTTCAATCACGTCCGTGCAATCCAATACAATACATGGACCACATGTTTCTGCTAGATTTCGTTCTTGAATCGCAGCACCATCGGCTAAAAAGTGCGATGGCGCATCAATATGCGTACCCGAATGCGAACCCAGCGTTATTATCGATTCGCGCACGCCATCTTTTTCGAATGTTTTAGTGTAATTGAATGAGACGACTGCTCTATCTTTATAGGCAGTCATGTCAAGCGTTATTGGCCAACTGATATCAATGATTTTCATAATCATCCCAAATGATCTTCTTACACACTCACTGTCTCTTTTTCACGATTATTGATCTGATTGACTCGTATACGAGCATGCATGACCGCAACCGGATCAGTCTTTACGTATATTTTTGTGATTCGATCAAAAAGTTGGGCCGCTTTATTCAGATCTTTTTCTCGTCCTCTGCCATGCTCATATGCATCAGCAACCCAGAATTCTGCCCACGCAACAATTGATTTGTCACTAATAGTATCGGCATTATCAATGATGTCCTGAAACAATTGCACGCTTTTGGCATGATCTTGATGTACTCCCTGCCCCTCACGATATGAATCGCCCAGTCGCCCTTTTGCCCATGCAACGACATTTTTATCAGTTACCAAAGGATTATCGATAACTTCTTGATAGGATTTAATCGATTGTTCATAATCTTGTGGCTTAGTACATCCCCAGCGAGCATTGTCGGCCTGATAAAATTTTGCCACAGCCCATACGTTTGGATCATTAGCTTGCGGATAACGAACAGTTACTTCATCAAATAATTCGAAGGATTCCTTACGTAGGGGTAATTCGTAATGCCCATTCTTCTCGTCAGTCAATGCAGCGTACTCATGAAAAACCTTTGCAAGCGCCAAAGTTACTTTTGCGCACGGAGTACTATCCTGAGGGGCATTTTCCTTGCAAGCTTGGTATAGTTCATATAGTTTCTGAACTCCAAAAGTATAATAATTTGCAACGTTACTTTGCTGTGCTGTTCTGGCATACAGTAAATTTTCTGCTTCTTCATACTGTTCCATGGTTACTTCTCCATGATCAGCTGCATTGAGCATTGCAATACATGTTACCGCAAAAATAATTGTTATTTGTTTGGTCATTACTGATTCTTTCAAAAAAAAATATAAGTTCTTCTTTGCTTTTCTGGTTAATTTTGAATATTTAATTTCATATATAATTCACTGCACTTTTTTTATAAGATGGCCGCCAAATGCATGTCGTAACATCTGAACGACTTTCGTTGCATAATTACCGCCCGTATCACGTGACCATGCTCGCACCCGTAATGACGCGTCCATAACCGGAGTGGGTATATTATGAGCACGCGCTTCTTCTACGGTCCACTTACCAGTACCCCCCTCTTTAATTTCGCCACTGATATGCGTTAATTTCTGATCTTCTTTAAATACATCATGCGCGAGATCAAGCAAGAATGAACGAACCACAGACCCATGAACCCAAATGCGCGTAACCTCTTCAAGATCAAGTGGCAATTCTTTGAATGTTCCTTCATGCATGATCTGAAAGCCTTCAGCATACGCTTGTAATATGCCATACTCGATTCCGTTATGTACCATTTTCACATAATGACCCGAACCCGAGGGACCAACATGCCCCATGCCACCCGGCGCGGCAACTGCTTTACACAAACTATCGATACTTGCATACGCAGCTTTATCGCCGCCAATCATCAAGCAGAAACCGTTTGTCCGTCCATGCACACCGCCGGAAGTGCCACAATCGAGAAATATAATATTCTCTGCTTTGAGAGCTGCAGCACGCCGTATTGAATCGGTATATTTGCTATTGCCTGCATCAACGATAATATCGCCTGGTTGCAAATGCGGTCGCATTTCATCGAGCATCGTATCGATTAGTTCACCTGCCGGTACCAATAACCATATAATGCGCGCATTTATAGCAACATCAATCATGGTTGCCATGACTGTTACACCGGCTTTTTCTGCATCAAGCTTTGCTTCATCAGAGGGATCAAAACCATATACCGTATGTCCTGCCTGTACTAAACGATACGCAATGGCATTACCCATTTTACCTAAACCAATCACACCTACATTCATGATCGTAATCTTACTCCATGGTTATATGCAAAATCTTCTAATTCTTTGGGGCCACTTGTGCCTGGCCTATACAGATAGAGAGGAACCTCTGTTTGATCGATACTATCAATAAATTTCCATGCGTGTTCTATTTCATCATATCGCACCGAAACCGCTTGTTCACCCCGCACAATTTCTTGTAATAATATTTCATATGATCCTGGTATTGATTCACCAAACAAACAACTATGACAAAAATCCATATTAACAGGAACTACTTCATTTGACACGCCTGGCTTCTTTGCGTTCAGTGTCAATGAAAATTCTGCATCTGGTGACACACGAATAGTTAAATAATTGGTATCACTTGGGCACTTGCGTGCAAGCAAGCAATCCACTTGTTTGAATTTGATATAAATAACAGTTTCAGTTTTATCCAATTTTTTACCCGTTTTCAGATAAAACGGAACACCAGCCCAACGCGGATTATCAATATACATTTGTAATGCCACAAAAGTATCGATCTGCGATCCTGGACGAACACCTGGCTCATCAAGATACCCAATATATTGTCCAAAAATAGCATCTGAAAACCGTATTTTCTGCAGCACACGTGCACGCTCTTGCCGTATATACTCACCACTCAACTGAGCAGGCGCTTCCATACCAAGCAATGCAACTACTTCGAGCATATGATTTTGAACCATATCTTTTAAAGCTCCATAATTGTCATAATAGCGGCCTCGATCTTCAATGCCCCCCTCTTCGCTCACCACAATTTGCACATTATCGATATAGCGATTATTCCATAAAGGCTCAAATACACAGTTGGTAAAACGTACCAATGCGATATTTCCGACAAGCTCCTTGGTCAGATAATGATCGATGCGATAAATTTGCCCTTCATTAAAATGTTGCGCGATACACTGGTTAATTTCATGAGCAGAAAAACCATCCGATCCAAATGGCTTTTCATAAATCAGTCTATGCCATATCGGATCCTGCAAATCCTTCTTTTGAGCAAGGCCTGATTGCGCACACAATATCGTTACGCTGCAATAAAAAGTTGAAGCGGTGGCAAAATAAATTAAACGATTTCCTGGCAGACCGATCTTTTTCTCAAGATCGCCGACAAACATATTCAGACGAGAGAAACCATCTGTATCGGCAAAATCAAGAACTTGATAATAAAAATGATCACCAAATTTTTTATACATCTCTTCATCTATGTGCTGTATAAAAGGCTTGGCATTTGCCAATATCTGATCTCGTGAAATATTATCAACTGCAGCTCCTACTATCAAAAAACGTTTCATAGCATTCGCTGCAAATTGTGCATACAAGGCAGGCAATAACTTTCTCTTGGTTAAATCGCCTGAAGCACCCAATACAATAAAGGTTACATCATTCATGAGCTAATATCTTTCGCGTCTCTTTTTTATAGAGCTCAACTTGCGGTTGATCAAAGGGATCAACATTGAACATATATCCTAAATACATTATTTCTAACATTTGCATTTGCATAAGTTGTCCTATATAACGCGCATTTTTCTGCGGTAGGACAATAGTCATAAACGGCAATCCCGATTGCATATATGCGTGTTGCACTCCCTGTAAGATGGCAGTGAGTATAGACATTACTGATTTTCCTTGAATCTTTGCAACCAGTTTTTCAAATGATGCATACTCAGGCACTATAAGATGGTATTTTGTTTTTTCTATTGCAATAAATGTGGTCACTTTGTCGCGAGGCCCTCCCAAGTACAACTGCCCTACCGAATGCAAATCGGTACTGCCTATCGACACTGTTGGTGTAATTCCTACATGTACCAGTTTCCCTTCGCGATCGAAAGCCTTGCCGAGACTCTCTCCCACCAATTGACGATACCACTTACCAAGCGATTCACCATCAACACAAAACACAAAAGTATCATGTATCATTCTGCCCGCTTGATAGTGCATATATAAAACCGCAGCTCGCCGCACCGCATCATTTTCTGAAAGAGTCAGACTCGTGCACCGACTTACTGCATCAGCGGCACCGGCACATAATGCATCGATATCAACGCCTATCAACCCCAGCGGAAATAAACCAACCGCAGATAATACTGAATAACGACCACCTACCTGACGAGGCACTGCAAGGCACGTGATTCCAGCCTGTGCGCCAAATTCCCATAGCTTTGATCCTTCATCGGTAGTTATCACCATACTCTCTTGATAATTCTGCGGACGATATTTTTTAACAAGATCAAAAAAGAACTCAAAATTAACAACCGTCTCAGTCGTCGTTCCCGATTTGCTAATCACGTTAATGATAACTTCATCACCCTGCTTTAAATGCTCTTCCACCAAATGTAAAATTTCATGCAGCATATCGACGTCAATAGTATCCACATAATAAACGCGAAGTGTTGGAT
>Ga0181527_1003219_pt1 | contig 14721 bp, 15 predicted proteins | sample PEATcosm2014_Bin_30_FD_119762 | JGI IMG/M metagenome (GOLD analysis project Ga0181527, IMG submission 119762) | Peatland microbial communities from MTU Mesocosm Facility, Houghton, MI, USA - PEATcosm2014_Bin06_60_metaG | ecosystem: Environmental > Terrestrial > Soil > Wetlands > Peat | place...
ACGAGCGGATTGATCCGCCGGGGATCGCCCCCCAGCCGCCGCATGGCGCTCCGCATGGCGGCCAGGTCGACCAGGGCCGGCACCCCGGTGAAGTCCTGCAGCAGGACCCGGGCGGGCTTGAAGGGAACCGCGGCGGCCGGCGAGGGGGCCGGGCCCCAGCCCGCCAGGCTCCGCACGTCCCGCTCGGTGACCGCGTATCCGTCGCAGTTGCGCAAAACGCATTCCAACAGCACGCGGATGGAAAACGGCAATCGCTCGACGCGGGTCAGGCCGGCATCCTCCAGCCGCGACAGGCGATAGATGCCCGCGCGGCCGCCGCCGGTCTCGAACGTGTCCCTGGCGTGAAACGGATCGAGCATGATTTCGTTCTCCTGCCGCTTGCGGCTTCGCACCGCCCGTTGCGAAGCCGCAAGCGGCTCTCATTCCGGCCAGTAGTCCGGCAGCGGGGCGGTCACCGTGACCACCTCGTGCGTCGCCGGGTTGCGAAACGTCAAACTCCTTGCGTGCAGGGCGATCGGCCGCAGCCGCCAATCCTCCTCCTCCGGGCCGAAGGACCTTGTCGAGCCATACTGCCGGTCGCCCAGCACCGGATGGCCGCGCGAGGCGGCCTGCACGCGGACCTGGTGCGTTCGCCCGGTCTCCAGCTCGATTTCCAGCCGGCATCCCCGCTCGGTGGCGGCCAGCACGCGGTAGTCCAACGCGGCCCGGCGCCCCCCGGGATGGCCGGCGGCCACCACTTCCGCCCGGGGCTCCCCAGGAATCTTATACAGGTAGTCCTGCCACGTCCCGCTCGGGGGCGAGACGAGCCCTTCGACGCACGCCCAATAGACCTTCCGCACTTTGCGGTGCTCGAATTGCGAACCCAGCTTGCGGGTGGTCCGCAGATCCTTGGCCAGCAGGATCGCGCCGCTGGCCGGCCGGTCCAGCCGGTGCGGCACGCCGAGATAAACCTCCGCCAGGCCATCGCGGGCCCGCAAGAATGCCTTGACCCGCACCTCCAGGCTATCGATGCCGGGCGGGGCCTGGGTCAGCAGGCCCGCCGGCTTCCAGACCACCAGGCACCCGTACCGCTCGTACAAGATTGTCAGTTTATGCGCCATACCGGCCCACGGCCCTTCCGACACCCGGGGACAAGGCGGCTATTGTAAAGTCCGGCCCGCAACCGTGCTAGGCGCCCCGACGCCACGCGATTGCCCTGGCGGAGAGTGGTGCGTCATGGCCCCGTAGCTGTAGACTGCCCGGTCGGACGAATATATAATAGGCGGCGTGGGAGGAAGACGAGATGGAAGGGCTAAGACAGCAAGTGACCGTGGGGGCCGACGGGCTCATCGTTATCCGCGTGCCCGAGCTCGAGGAGGGCTCGCGCGCCGAGGTCATCGTCATGGGGCAGGGCGGCGGCAAGAGTGACAAGGGGCTGCCCCCGAACCTCTCGAGCTTCATCGGCTCCTGCCCGAACATGTTCCGGTCGCCTGAGGAAGCCGACGAGTTCCTTCGCCGAGAGCGCGACTCATGGGACTCCTGAACAGCTTTCTCGGAAAGCGAGTGTGCCTCGACACCAACGTCTTCATCTATGCACTGAACGGGCTTCCCCGTTACACTTCCCTCCTGGGAGAGTTGTTCGACGCGATTGAGGCGGGCTCGATCACCGGGGTCGCCAGCGAACTGGCCCTCGGCGAGTTGCTTGTGATTCCGTTCCGCCATGACGATGCGGACGAGGAGCGTCGCTGTCGGGGGATCTTCCATACGGCGCCGGGTATCGGGCTACAGCCGGTGAGCATGGCGGTTCTCGAGGGCGCGGCTCGCCTCCGCGCCGCGCTGCCGGCGATCCGCACCCCCGACGCGATCCACGCCGCTACGGCCCAGTTGGCCGGCTGCCACGTGTTATTGACGAACGACGCGCGGCTCAAGGCCGTCCCTCATCCGCCCGTGGTGTTGCTAAGCGATCTTGTGCCGCCCGCCAACGAAGAACAAGCCATGGACGTAAGCGGCGCAAAATCGCTTGAGAGGGCCTTACGAACGGCCGACTCGCGACTTAAGTTTCGGTTCAACGCCGCGATGGCCGACCTCCGGAATTGGTGGGAGCGTTGGGGCCAGCAGGATCGGGAGGCGTTCAAGAAGTGGGTTGACAATCTCGCGACACTGCGGGAGGAAACGCCAGCCATCGCGCCGTACATATCGGTACGGCTTGAGTTCGCCGAGGAGGCCGGAGAGGGAGACTACCACGTGTTTACGCCGCCGATCCAGGCCGTCAAGCGGGCGATTTCCCACTGGGAGCGCGGCGAGCCCTACACGCCAACCTCCCTCGGCGAGCTGTCTCCTTAACCAACCCTGATTTCGACTGTGCGAAGCGGGCCAAGACCGCCAGTGGCCAAAAGGGGCAGGTACGAATGAAATCCACCTTGCTGTACAACTCCTCAGAGATCCACACATGCATCAAGCAACTCCTGGGCGAGCCCGGACAATCCGATCGTCGCGTTGTGCTTGTTGCTTACGTTGGGGCCGACGGAGAATCCTACCTGCCACATCCGGAGAACCTGCATGTCATTTGCAGCCCCTCGCCGGGAGCAACCGATCCGGATGCCCTGCGGGGCTTGATTGGGCGTGGGGCCAAGGTTCAATTCTCTGACGGCCTTCACATGAAGGTTTATTGGTCGAAAAACCGCGGCTGTCTGATTACGTCCGCGAACGCGTCGAGCAGCGCGCTGGGCAAGGACAGTCTGAAGGAGGTTGGAGTTCTGTTCGCACCAGGGACCGTCGATATCGCCAGGCTGATCAAGTACGCCCGTGCAAGAGAGATCGGCCCCCGGCAACTGCGGCGACTCGATAGCCGCACGCGGGAGGTCAGGAAGAGCCACCAGAAGAGGGATGCCCGGAGCAGGATGGTGTCGCAATACCTGGACTGGTACGCCTCACCACATAGATCGCCGTGGAAGCTCTCATGGGCGAATGAGGAAGTCAGTGGGACCGCAGGCGTCTCAAAAGCCAAATCGCTGGCCGAATATGGAGTTCACGAGCCAGACACCTGGGAGAGTGTTGCAGCGAGAGTGAAGAAGAACGACGGGATGCTTACGTTCACCTTCACTCCAGGTGGAATTCGAGCGATCCAGTGGAAGTTTGTGGACTTCCTCGTCCAGCCCGGGAGGAATGAGAAGCGGTTCTATTCCAAACGCTGGCCATCTCATGCCGTGCAGGTTCACGCCCTCAGCCGCTATCCCCTGCCGCCCTTCAGTGTCACGCCCGCGTTCAGGACAGCGTTTAGCAAGGCAGTCGCGCGGTACTCCCGGGACAAGATTGAGAACGCGCGCACCCATACGCCCCCGAAGAAGCTCTTGAGGTACACCGCAGAGTTCCTCAGCGAGAGATGATGGCCAGGATGAGGCCGTGAAGAAGCTTACCCTCAGTTTGAATCCGGACGTTATCGACGAGGCCCGGAAGCTGGCCAAGGAAAGCGGGACGAGCGTGTCTTCGATGTTCGAGCGCTTCATCCGGCTGCTGGCCAGGCAGCGCCACACGGCCCAGCCGCTGGGACCGCTCACCCGCAAGGCCAGCGGAATGGTCGTTCTGCCCAAAGGACAGGCCGAGCGGGAGGTTCTGGAGGACGCTCTGCTGGGGAAGTACGGGCTCCGCTGAGACTCTTCTGCGGGCCTTCGCGGAACCCGGCCCCTCCCCCCCGGCCCCTCTCCCGCGAGGGGAGAGGGGGGCACCTCACCCATACCGCGCCATGATGGCATCGACCAGGCGCGGGCAGAGGCGATTGAGCCAAGCCAGGGCCCTGGCCCCGCGGTGAGGTATGATCTCGTGCCGGCCGCGGCGCATGGCGCGGACGATCTGCCGCGCGACCGCGGCCGGGTTGGCGGTCGCCAATGCCGGCCAGGCGGGCACCCCGGTCTGCTCGATCACCTGCTCGAAGAACTCGGTTTCGGTCCTGCCCGGACTGACCACCAGCACGTCGATGCCGTGGCGGGTCCACTCGGCCCGCAGGGCCTCGCTGAACCCGCGGACGGCGAACTTGCTGGCCGAGTACTCGCTGCTGAAGGGGGTGGCGCGATGCCCCAGGATCGAGGCGATGTTGACGAGGATCGGCCGGTTGCCCTGTCTCAGCAAGGGCAGGGCCAGCCGCGTCATCTCCACCAGGGCGAAGAAATTGACCTCCATCACCTGGCGGAGCCGCTCGGGATTGGCGTCCTCGAACCGTCCCAAGGCCCCGATGCCGGCATTGTTCACCAGGGCGTCCAGCCCGCCGTAGCGGCTCTCGGCCCGGTACACGGCGCTTTGGCGGACGGACGGGTCGCTGATATCGCCGGCGACGATCTCAGGACGGAAAAAGGGGACAGTCCCCATTTGCCGGAACGGCCCGGAGGCGGGCCCCGCTTCGCGGGAGTCGCACAAATGGGGACCGGGTACCCCCTGGGTGCCTTTTTCCCCGGCGGGTGCGATCTCGGCGGCCAACTCCTCGAGCCGCTGCTGGCGGCGGGCGACCAGCACCAGCTTGGCGCCCTGCCGGCCCAATTCTCGGGCCAACTCCCGCCCAATGCCGCTGGAGGCCCCGGTCACGATGACGCGAAGTCCCTGGATTTTGCGTCTGGCCATGATCGTCTCCGGCGGTCTTGGGCCGTAGGTCTTGGGCCTTGGGCCTACGCCGTCAGCGTGGACGGACGACGGCGCCGTCTTCCCGGACCCGGTGCAGGTCTTGCCGGGGCATGCGGCAGTGAACGATGACACGGGAGTCGCGGTATCTCTTCGAGAGCACCTCGCCGTGGGCCGCCAGGTAGGCCAGCACGCGGCCGTTGTCGACCCCCAGCTCCACCTCCACGTCGAGGAACGTGCGGCTGAGGGCCGTGCTGACGGCCGCGGCAAGCTCGGCCAACCCGAGGCCGCGGCGGGCGCTGATCGGAATCGCTTGGGGATACCGGTTCCGCAGCCCCTCGACGCGGATGCCGTCCGGCAGGGCGTCGATCTTGTTGAGCACCAACAGGGTGTCTTTTTCGCGGATGCCGATCTCCTCGAGCGTCTTGTAGGCCGCGGCGATCTGCTCCGCGACGGCCGGGTTAGCGGCGTCGGCGACGTGCAACAGCAGGTTCGCCTGCCGCGCCTCCTCCAGCGTCGCCCGGAAGCTGGCGATCAGGTGGTGCGGCAGGTCGCGGATGAACCCGACGGTATCGCTCAGCAGGACGGGGCCCCAGCCGGGCAACTGCCAGCGGCGGGTCCGCGTGTCGAGCGTGGCGAACAGGGCGTCGCGGACGAAGACGTCCGCGCCGGTCAGCGTGTTCAGCAGCGTGCTCTTGCCGGCGTTGGTGTAACCCACCAGGGAGACGGTCATTTGGCCTTTGCGGGCGGCGACCTCGCGCTGGCGGCGGCGCTCGATGGCCCCCAGTTGCCGCCGCAGGTCCTGGATGCGGTGCTCGACCAGGCGGCGGTCCACTTCGAGCTGTTTTTCGCCGGGGCCGCGGAGCCCGACGCCCCCCTGGGCCTGCCGCGAGAGGTGCGTCCACATCCGCTTCAAGCGCGGCATGGAGTACTCGAGCTGGGCCAGCTCGACCGCCAGCCGGGCCTCGTGCGTCTGCGCGCGGCCGGCGAAAATGTCCAGGATCAGCTCCGTGCGGTCGAGCACCTTCAGGCCGGTGGCCTTCTCCAGGTTGCGGGTCTGGCCGGGGCTCAGGTCGTTGTCGAAAAGGATGACGTCGGCCTCCCAGCGCGCCGCCAGGGCAGCCAGCTCTTGGACCTTGCCGCGGCCGAGATAGGTGGTGGCGTCGGGGGCTTCCCGCCGCTGGGTCAGCTTTCCCACGACTCGGGTCCCGGCCGCTTCCGCCAGCCCTTCCAATTCATCCAGCGGGTCCCGTTCGGCGGCCCGCTGCTCCAGCAGCACGCCGACCAGGATCGCCGCCTCGCTGACGACGCCCTCGGTGCGACTTGGTTCTCTCACGATGGGTGCGGTCCTCCGGGGGTGTGTAGCCAGGGGGCTCTCTCAGCACGCCCCCCTTGAATTATAGCGGATTCTGCCGATCTTGACAGCAGTTGGAAGCGCCAAGACAATTGCATCGTCCGCCGAATGGGGGCCGAGGGGAGCCAGCCGTGAAGCCTACGCGTCAGCTTGGGGATCAATTGTACCGGGAGGAGGTTCTCGCTGCGCGGCGGATGAAACCGGAGGAGAAGCTCCTTGCGGGACCGCAGCTTTTCGACTTTGCTTGCCGGATCGCGATGGACGGAATTCGGCACCAGTTTCCGGATGCGGATGAGCAACGCGTAAGGGAAATCTTGGCCCAGCGGGTGGCCCTGGGGCGCCGCCTGGAGCAGCCCACGTGAACAGCGATCAAGCGACCGCCGCGGTGATCGACGCCCTGGACGGCCTCGCTGTTCCCTACATGCTCGTCGGATCGCTGGCCAGCAGTCTGCACGGCATCCCGCGGTCCACCCAGGATGCGGACTTCGTCGTGCAGGTTGCCCAAGGCCAAATCGCCGCCCTGGTTGCGCGCCTTGGTCCGCAGTTTCGTCTCGATCCGCAGGTCTCGTTCGAGACGGTTACCGGCACGACGCGGCATATCGTCAACGTGGTTGGGATCCCGTACTGCATCGAGCTGTTCTGCCTCAGCGACGATCCTTTCGATCAAGAGCGCTTTCGGCGGCGGCAAGCGTGGCCGATGCTGGGAAGACAAGTCTTCGTATCAGCTCCGGAAGACGTGATTGTCGTCAAGCTGCGCTGGGCCAAGGAGCTGAGCAGAAGCAAAGACCTGGAAGATGCGCGGGGGGTTATGGCGGTCCAGGCCGATCGCCTGGATTGGGAGTACATCCGCCGCTGGTGCGATCTTCACGGCACGCGAGAACTGCTGGAGACGCTCCGCGGCACGATTCCCCCGACCTGAAGGGCAGGGGCCCTCTGGGCTATTCCCCCTCCCACAGCTCCTCTTGCCCGCTGCGGAGGTGGCAATAGCTCTCGTAGCGCCGCTCGTCGAGCTGTCCGTCGGCCACGGCGTCCTTGACGGCGCAGTCCTCCTCGTGCACATGGGTGCAGTCGGAGAAGCGGCAGAGGTTGCCGTAGGGCCGCAGGTCGCGGAAGTAGCCGGCCACTTCCTCGGGGATGACGTCCCACAGTTGGAACTGCCTCAGACCCGGCGTATCGACCACGTAGCCGCCGCAGGCCAGCGGCAGCAAGCGGGCCGTGGTGGTCGTGTGGCGGCCTTTTTCCGTGTCGGGGTTGACCTGGCCGACGCGGAGGCGCAGCCCCGGGTCCACCGCGTTCAGAAGCGAGGACTTCCCCACGCCGCTCTGCCCGGCCAGCACGCTCTGGCAGCCGGTCACGACGCGGCGGAACCGCTCGATCCCGAAGCCTGTCTTCGCACTCAAGAGCAACACCTGGTAGCCCATGCGGCTATAGACGCCCACCAGCGGCTGCAGGGCCGGCGGAGGCAGCAGATCGATCTTGTTGAGGCAGACGACCGGGCGGACCCCGCCTTTCTCGGCCGCTGCCAGCATGCGGTCGATGAGGTTGGGCTTGAGGCGGGGCTCGGCAACGCTGGCCACGATGAGCAACTGGTCCACGTTGGCCACCAGGACGTGCTGGCGGCCGCGGGCCGATCGGCAGATCGTGCCGTGCCGCGGCTCGACCCGCGCGATGAATCCCTCCCTGGTTTGCGTGTTCTCGGTGGGGCGGAACAGCACGCGGTCCCCTGCTGCAACCACGTTGCGCTGTTCGGAGAGCAGCGTCCTGAGCAGCCGCCGCGTGGCACATTGGTAGACGTGGCCGTCCTCGGCCAGGACCGCACTCGTCAGGCCGTGGACCGAGAGGACCCGCCCGCGGCGGCACACCGTCTCGTCGACCTCCAAGTGGACCCCCAGCGGCAGATCCGCGTGCGTTTCATGCGGCTTGAGGTCGGCGGACCTGACCGTTCGCCGCCGCGTCAATTCCCCCTTGCCGCTGACGCGTTCCCCCGATGCGGTGGCCTGTTCCTGGGAGCCGGGCTGGCCGAACTGCTGCGTCCAGTCGGTCTTCCGCGTTCGATAGCCGCGATTCTTGCGGAAGTCGGCGCGGATCTTCTTCTTTGGCATGCTCAGAAGCCGCCTGCGTCAGGCCTCTCACTCGACCGGCCGCTCCCGTAGCCGATTAGGGAGCTTCAACTGTCCCGGCTCATCCTTGGTGATGTCGTAGCGAGGCGGCTCGTCCACGTCGGCGGAAGACGGGATCTTGCCGCCCCGCTGATGTTCCAGGCCGGCCCGCTCCAGCAGGCTCTTGCCGAAGATGGCGGCCTCGGGCACGTCGGGCGGCGGCGGCCCAAGCCCGCCGAGATCGACCGGGGCGTACTTCACCTCATAGCAATGCTTGGCCACCGACAAGAGGTCGCCCGGATCGAGGCGTTTCTCCGTTACCCGCGCGCCGTTGACCTTCACTCCGTTGCGGCTGTTCAGGTCGCGAACGTACCAGTAGCCGCCGTTGACGGTCAATTGGCAATGATGGGCCGACACGTTGGAGAACCGCAGCACGATGTCGCAACTCTCTCGCCGGCCGACGAGCAAGCTCTTCTTGAGCAATGGGACGGGGTCCCCGCCGCCCACGGGAATCAATTCACCGTACATGGCTGTGCGACACAACTTCTTTCTTGTAGAATGATGAAGTCGCTCGGGTCGCCTCGACTCTCTCCATCGGTAGTCTAGCTACTTGGCGCAGCATCGTCAATGACCAGTGTTTCCGGCGGGCCTTCAGCGGGGGGATGGCGCGAGGCCGGCTTGCGATACTTCAGCCGCAACTACTTTTGGCGACGGAAGTTCGGTCGCAAGGTCTGGCGGGTTGGCCTGGACGCCGGACTTGGCTGTCCCAACCGCGACGACGCCCTGGACCGGCGGGGGTGCATCTTCTGTAACCCGGCAAGCTTCAGCCCCAGCCGCCGCCTGGGACTGTCCGGCATCACGGCCCAACTTGGCGAGGGCATCCGGCGGCTCCAGGTGCGGCACAAGGTTGACCGCTTCGTGGCCTACTTCCAGCCGGGAACGAACACCTATGGCCCGATCCGACGCCTGCGGGCCCTCTACGAGGAGGCCCTGGCCCATCCGCAGGTCGTGGGACTGGCGATCGGAACGCGGCCCGACTGCGTGCCCGACGAGGTGCTCGACCTCCTGCAGGATCTGGCCGGGCGGACCTGGCTCGGCGTGGAATATGGCTTGCAGACCATCCACGATCGCACGCTCCGCTGGCTGGACCGCGGCCACCGCTACGAAGACTTCCTGGACGCCCTCGGGCGGAGCCGCTGCCGCGGGTTGGAGATCGGCGCCCACGTGATCCTCGGTCTGCCCGGCGAGTCGCGGGGGGACATGCAGGCCACCGCCCTGGAACTTGCCCGCTTGCGGATCGACTCCGTCAAGCTGCACAACCTGTACGCGGTCCGCGGCACGCGCTTGGCCGACGAGGTTGCCGGGGGCCATGTGCGGCTGCCGGAAATGGCCGAGCACGTGGCCGCCGTGGCGGACTTTCTCGAGCGGCTGCCGCCGGGGTGCGTGGTCGACCGCCTCAGCGGCGACGCCCCGGCCGAGTATCTTCTGGCCCCGCGGTGGTGCCTGGACAAGTCGGCCGTCCGCGCGGCGGTCGAGGCCGAGCTGGACCGCCGCGGCACGTGGCAAGGGTCGCTAATGTAGCCGGCACACGCCGTGTGCCGTACTCTGCGACCGGCACACGGCGTGTGCCGCCTACATTGAATCACAAGCGGTGAAACTTGCGGATGATCTCCCACGCCTCTTCGGCCGTCTCCACGATGCGGAACAGTTCCAGATCCAAGTCGCTGATCGTGCCTTCGTCGGCCAGGAACTGGAAGTCGACGGCCTTCTCCCAGAACTCCCGGCCGATGAGGATGACCGGGATGTGCTGCATGCGGCCCGTCTGGCGGAGCGTGAGCACCTCGAACAATTCATCGAGCGTGCCGAAGCCGCCGGGAAAGACCACCAGGGCCATCGCCCGCAGCAGAAAATGAAACTTGCGGATGGCAAAGTAGTGGAACTGGAAGCACAGGCCGGGGGTGATGTAAGGATTGGGCCGCTGCTCCAGGGGGAGGCTGATGTTCAGGCCGATCGAGCGCGCCGCCGCCTCGCAGGCGCCGCGGTTGGCGGCCTCCATGATGCCCGGCCCGCCGCCGGTCATCACCACGTACGCGGGCCCGCCCGCCTGCGACCCTTCCTGGGCCACCAGCCGCGTGAAGCGCCGGGCGGTCTCATAGTAATGGCTGCGGGCCAGCAGCCGCTCGGCTTGCCGGACCGCCCGCTGCCGCAGGGCGTCCTGCGGGGCCTCGGCCAGGCGGGCCCGCGCCTCCTCCACACGCCGCTGGGCCCGCGAACGCGTAACAATCCGCGTGCTCCCAAACACCACGACCGTCGATTGGATCTGCTCTCGCTGGAACGTCAGCTCCGCTTTGAGGAACTCCAATTGCATCCGCAGCGGCCGCACACCCGGACTGGTCAAGAACTCGATGTCCTGGTACGCCAGCCGGTAACTGGGGGACTCGACGATCGGCTGGGAACTTCTCTGCGGGCTGGAATCGGTCATAGGTCTTGGGACTTGGGTCGTGGGCAATCTATCCGGGTTACGGTCCCGGGACAAGACGAGCCCAGGCAAGAATCCACGCCAAGGCGTCCGCCGCGAGCCAGGCCGTGGCCGGGATGCGTGCCAGCGGCGGAGCGGATTTCGCAGCCAGACGGACCAGCCGGTGGGCAACAGCGGCGGCGATCACCACCGCGACGGCGGCCTGCCAACCCAGCACGACCCCAGCCGCGGCGGCAGCCAGCGCAAAGCGCTCTCTGGGGAGCCGTGGCTGGAACGCCGTCGCCAGTCCGCCCAGCACGGCCCCGGCTGCCAGGCCGGCCAGGCCGTCGACCAGGCCCGCCAGGGGGCCCGCCCAGGGACCGGTTCCTGCCGCTACGGGGTGCAGCCACGGCCAGGCCGCTGGGGCCAGCAGCCCGATCCCCACCGCCGGCAGGAACAGTTTCCAAGGCGGCCGGTTGCCGTCTACGACGATCAGCGCCGCCGCCAAGAGAGTACACAGCAACAAGAGGTGGTAGAGATCGACTCCGCCCTGTTGGGGCAGCGTGCGGCCGATCCCGAATGGCCTACAAATCCCGTCAACTCCTAAGGCCCACCCGCCGAAGCGCATCGGCAAGTGGTCGCGGCCGCCCAACAGATCCACCGCCCCCAGGGCCAGGAACACTACGGCGGTGCCGGCCTCGACCAGCGGATAGCGGAGCGAGATCGGGCCACGGCAGTCGCGGCACTGTCCCCGCAGCAGGATCCAGCTCAGCACCGGCAGGTTGTCGTACCAGCGGATGGGATGCAGACACATCGGGCAGCGAGAACCCGGCCGGATGATGCTCATTCCCGCCGGCAACCGGTAGACGACCACGTTCAGGAAGCTGCCGACCGCCGCGCCGGCCAGCAGCAGCCACGCCGCGGCCAGCCAGCGGAGCGCTTCGGGGGTGAGGGCGTCGCCCAACATGCTACTTCACAGGATTCCCGAGAGCGGCCCGCCCCGCGCGGCCAGCGCGTCGACCCGCCGAGTGATTTCCGGGTCCTCGACCAGCGGCGGGGCATGGTGCGGCTTGGCCCGCGCATCCACCACCAACGCCCCGCAACAGCCCCAATGCTTGTCGCGGAAGAAGGCCTCGATTCCGTAGAGATCGGCCGCCGGATTGCTGCGGGTGAAGGTCGTCCACAGGAAATTATCCAGATTCCTGGCGGCGAAGTCCACCTGGTCGACCACCACCACCAGGGGAAAACCGTTGATCGCGTCGAAACGGTTGTACGACGTGCAGAAGCGGTCCACCGCGCGGTCCGGGCCATTGCCCTCCGCGGCGTAGGCGGGCCCCTCGACCAGCAGGATCCCGGGCAGGAACACCCGCGGCTTGCGGAAGCCGAGGGCCTCGGGCAGCGTCAGGCGGCTGTCGGTGGCCACGGACAGCGTCCGCAGCGGAGGACCCGCCGCCGCGATCACCACCTTCGAACCGTCGTGCAGCCCCGGGCCGCTGTAGTCGAGGGTGTCGATGGTGGTGGCGGTCTGGAAATGCAGGTCGCGGCGCCAATCGACGCGCTCGAGCACGTGGCGGAAGAAATCCCGCACGTCGCTGGGGTCCAACTGCGGATTGTCCTCGGCGGCCGCGATCCACAGGTACTTGGCCAGCGAGAGCTGCCCGCAACCCAAAAGGGCGTTGGCCAGGGTCAAGAGTTCCCGCGGCCGGCGGCCCGGCTCGTAGGGTGCGTACCGCTCGCTGCCCAGCGCCAACAAGAGCGGGTGGACCCCGGCGGCCTGGACGGCCTCGACCGCGCGAATGCCCGGAATCATCCGCGGAATCACCGGCCCGGCCAGATCGTGGACCAACCGGCTCAGGACCGAGTCTTCCTGCGGCGGGCGGCCGACGACCGTGAAGGGCCAGATGGCGTCCTTGCGGTGATAGACCCGCTCGACCAACATGACCGGAAAATCGTGGCGCAGACTGTAGTAGCCCAGGTGATCGCCGAAGGGGCCTTCCGGCAGCAGCCGGCCCGGGTCGAGGTGGCCGACGATCGCAAAATCGGCCTCCGCCCAGATCGGCAGCCGGTCGCCTTGGGGGATCATCCGCACGCGGCGGCGGCCGAGCATGCCGGCCAGGCCGAGCTCGCTGAGGCCCTCGGGCAGCGGCATCACCGCAGCCACGGTCATGGCGGGCGGCCCGCCCACGAACACGTTCACCCGCAGTTGTCTGCTCATCCGCAGGGCCGCCGCGTGGTGGGCGGCGATGCCGCGGTGCAGTTGGTAGTGCAGGCCCAGCTCGCGATTGGTCTGGTACTGCCCGCCCGAAAGCTGCACCCGGTACATGCCCAGGTTCGACCGCTGGAGTCCGGGCTGCTCCGGGTCCTCCGTATAGACTTGCGGCAGGGTGACGTAGGCCCCGCCGTCGTCCGGCCAGCTCTTCAACTGCGGGAGCTGGTCGATGGTGGTTTGGCACGCGAGGACCGGACCGCTGCGGACGCGGCGCGGCCGCGTATGCCACGCCGTCCACGGCGTCTTCAAGTACAGCCGCGGCCGCCGCAGCAGGTCCGCCGGGTCCACCTGCAGCTCCACCAGCCGCCGCACCCCGTCCAGGGCGTCGCGAAACAAATAACGCACCCGCTCCATCGTCCCAAACAGGTTGCCGAGCATCGGGAACCGGCAGCCCTTGGGCCGCAGGAAGAGGACCGCCGGCCCCCCGGCGCGAAACACCCGCCGCTGCACCTCGGCCATCTCCAAGCACGGATCGAGCGGTTCTTCGATCCGCACAAGCTGTTTCGTGGCTTCCAAGTCGGCGACGCACTGTTGGAGATTGCGGTAGCCCATCGGGTCCCCAGAGGAGCAGGCAGACGAGAACTGCGGAGGCTTGCGGCGGGCCGGCGATCGCCGGCAAGCAATCTTTGCCCTTCAGACTTATTCTATCATCTGCGGGGCGGCCGTGCCAGCACCGGGCAGTGGGCGGTCGGCGGTGCGAAGGGTGTGAAAAAAGCCCGCCGACTGCGTCGGCGGGTTCGGCGGGCAGTTGCGGGTGCCGTGCCCACGCTGTTGGTGCGACGCGGGCCCGGCACCCAAACTGCCAAAACCGACTTCGCGGACCCCTCAATGAACTTGCGTGATTCCGGCAGGAACTGGTTGTGGAGCCCTGGGCGTCAGCCCGGGGATCACGTGAATTCGCGGCAAGACGGCGGTTATGCGAACACCGATCCCCGGGCTGACGCCCGGGGCTCACCACGTGTGCAAACTTCCAGGATCGTGCAAGTTCGTTTAGCGCTTCGGCAGCTTCGGTCCGCGCAGCGGGGCCTGCCGCAGCTTTTTCTGCAGCTTCCCGAACTTGGTGGCCGGCATGCGGACGATCCTGCCCGTCTTGCGGCCCGACGATTTGTTCTTGGTCATGGCGTCAATCCACCAGCTCGCGCTCGATCTGTTCCAGGCTCTTGCCCTTGGTTTCGGGCAGCCGGGCCAGCACGTAGAAGAAGCCGCAGGTGCAAATGGCGCTGAAGCCCAGGTACGACCCTGCCAGGTTGGTTTCGGAGACGATCGGAAACAACTGTGCCGCGACGAAGCAGGCCAGCCACAGCGCGAACACCGAAACCGACATCGCCGCGCCGCGGATGCGGTTCGGGAAGATCTCCGAGAGGATCACCCACGTGATCGGGGCGAGCGTCGAGCAGTAGCAGGCCATGCCCACCACGATCAACGCCAGCACCGGCATGCCCTGGACATCGGCGCGGCACGCGGCCGCCAGCAGGGCGAAGAAGATTGCCAAGCCCGCGCTGCCGACCAGCATGAGGATCTTCCGCCCCCAGCGGTCGACGGCGGCGATGGCGATCAACGTGAAGAGGAAGTTCACGCTGCCCATCACGACCACGTTCTGGAGCACGCCGCCCGGCTCGTATCCGGCGGCGCCGAAGACCTTGTCGGCATAATAGAAGATGCAGTTGATGCCGCACCACTGCTGCAGCACGGCGAGCATGACGCCGAGGACCAGGATCTTCCGCATCCGCGGCTGAAGCAGCTCGCGAAAATCGACCTTCTGGATCTCGTTCACCAGCGTGGCCCGAATCTCGCACAGCTCGCGGTCGGCAAAGGCCGCGCCGCCGATCTTGGCCAGCACGTCCCGGGCCTGGGGGTCCCGGCCATTCTTGACCAACCAGCGCGGGCTCTCCGGCACGAAGAACATGGCCAGGAAGAGCAACAGGCCGGGGATGGTCACGGTGCCGAACATCCA
>Ga0181527_1003220_pt1 | contig 14720 bp, 17 predicted proteins | sample PEATcosm2014_Bin_30_FD_119762 | JGI IMG/M metagenome (GOLD analysis project Ga0181527, IMG submission 119762) | Peatland microbial communities from MTU Mesocosm Facility, Houghton, MI, USA - PEATcosm2014_Bin06_60_metaG | ecosystem: Environmental > Terrestrial > Soil > Wetlands > Peat | place...
CAGCAAGCTCGAAACCGCATACCACAAAGCCGATCACTCCCTGCAAAGCATCATTCAATTGCTCCAAGCCGCTTGAAGTTGTTGAAGTATTCCTGTTTACGAATGAAACGGCAAGAATCTAAATCGCCCTCCCATTCACCGAGCACCCCCGCTCCGCCGACTACTGGTCCGCCGGGTGCCCCATCCTTGCACCGCCTTTTGGCGCAAGGGTGGGAAAGCACGAACCACCGCCCGCCTCGATCCCATTGTTCTATTTCCTACTCCCTACTCCCTACTCCTTACTCCCTACTCGCTACTCCCTACTCACTACTCCCTACTCACTACTCCCTTTTCCCTATTCCCTGTCTTTCGCCATCTCGCTCATCAGCGGCCCCATCACCCTCGCCATGCCCGCCAGCTTCACCGTCTGCGCGAACTCCGCCTGCTGTTTCGCTACGCCTCGCTCCGTCTTCCGCGGCCGCACCCGGAACCCCTCCTGCCGTAGCAAAGTGCGCATCGAGCCCAGAAGCTTCTCTCGCCATCCGATCGCTTCCAGCCACGGCTTCTTCTTTGCCTCCCGTTCCGCGCGCTTGTTCTCGAGCGCCCTCTTGCTTACCGCCCGCTCCTCGGCCGCCAGGTCCTCCAGCGCACCCTCCTTCGGTATCAGCGCGTACACCGGCTCGCATCCCAATCCCTTCGCCGCCCGGCTTAGCGTCGCCAGCATGATCCGGGAGTTCTTCTCCGACTCCTCCAGCCGGTGAACCTCCCAACGGCACACCCCAGCCGCCGCGCCACCTCGTCCACCGGAACCCCCACCGCCTGCCGGATGCTCTTGAGCCACCCCGTCCCGCCCCACCCCGTCCCGTCGCCCCACCGTTTCCGCACCAGCCGGAACGGCAGCAACGCCTCGTCCAGCTCCTTCCGCAGCTTGTCCCGTTCATATCCCTGCATTTCGCCCTCCAGGCGGCAAACTGGCAAAAATCGTCGTTTTTGCCCGCACATCTACTAAGAATGTCGCGTAAGACTAACACAATAAATGCGTTACTATCGTCCACAAGGACGCAACGAGGCACAAAAAAAGTCCGCATTTACCGCTGCGCGCTCAACTGGAAATCGACAACTTATGAGCCGTCGCAAGCCAGGATGCCCTTGAAATTTGCTCTCTTGTCCAATTCTGCCGAAATTCCGTGTATTTCTACGCAAACACTTCGCGCGTTTTGAGCCCTCGCCACCAACCACGCGCCTCTGAGCCCCATCGCCGCAAAATCAGTGCATCCCCGGCACCACACGGATCTCAACCGATGCGGCGCTCCCTTCGCCCTCGACTCCCACATCACTGATCACCGGCCCCTGGCCCCCGATCTCTGACCTCTGATCTCTAATCATCTGATCTCTGATCTCTGATCTCTGACCCCTGCCCTCGTGCGATATAGTCAAAAAGGAATGGCAACAGTTGCGAACAAGAACGCCGCGGGACAGGATTCACAGCAAGGGTTTGTCTATCTCCCCCTGATCGCCGGCTGGCTGGTTCCCGGAGCGGGGCATTTTCTGCTGCGCAAATGGGGGCGCGGGGCGCTGCTGTCGGCGTCGATTCTGGGCATGTTCGTTGTTGGTATCGCCATGCAGGGCAAGCTCTACGCGGGCGCGCACGACATTCTGGACCTTCTGGGACTGGCCGGCGACCTGGGCAATGGGCTGCTCTATGTGGTGAGCCGGGCGGCGGGATGGGGCGCCGACCAGGTGACCGTGACGACGGCCGACTATGGGACGCGGTTCATTGTGGTGGCCGGCCTGCTGAACGTGATTGCCGCCGTGGACGCGCACAATCTTCGCACGGGGAGGAAAACCTAGTGTTCCTGCCCTCTCACTTTGCGGCGGTGGTGCTGTTCGCGTTGTTTGCGTCGGTGGTTTTCGGCATCACCCAGCGCGAGACGCCGCGGCGGATGATTCACTACGGGATCTACTGCTTTGTGCTGTTTGTCGGCTCGGCGATTGTGCTGAGCTGGCTGATGTTCCTGATCGCGCGATAGGTAACCGGCTGCGTTTTGCGGTTTCCTGCTTATGGGATAAACCGGCGACTGTCAAAAGGCGTCGCGGATGGGTCTCATGCTGGATGGAGTGGCGCTATGAACAAGCTTTGGCACGCTGAGAACAAGATGCCGGCGAAGGCGACGTTGGAACAAAGGATCCAATGGCACAAAGAACATCAAAAGCACTGTGCCTGCCGGGAGATTCCAAAGAGCTTCCTGGCCTATATCAAGATCAAGAAATGAAAGTAGCGTAAGGACTTTTCACACTTCCGGAGCAGCTTTGCAGGAGCCAGGGCAGCTTTGCCGGGCCTCGATATATGTTTCAAGCGATGTTTTCGCGCTGCCAGACGGCGGCGTCGAAGCTGTGCGTGCAGGTGTAGCCCTCGGCCAGGTAGAGATTGATGGCCTGGGTGTTGGATTCGGTGACGGTGAGGGATATCTCGGTGGCGCCCTGGCGCATGAAGTGGAAGGCGGCTACGGAGAGGAGCATGCGGGCTAGGCCGCGGAGGCGGTAGTCGGGGCGGACGCAGACCTGGGTGATGTGGCCGCTCTGCGGGCTGACGCGGGAGCCCAGTATCAGGGCTACGAGTTCGCGGGTTTGGCGGTTTACCACCACGTGCGAGACCTGCGCGGAGAACGTGCCGCAGCCGGAGTAGCGGACGATGTTGTGCAGAAAGCGCTGGGAGCCCTGGACGGAGCGGTACTGGTCGTTGATGATGCTGTCGGGATGATCGCGATAGGCCTCGGAGATGAGGCGGCCGGCGGAGGAGAGGTCATCGTCGCGCCAGGCGCGGAGTTCGAGGCCGCGGGGTAGATCCACGGGGGGCGGGCTCCAGCGACCGTCAAGAAGCTGCACCATGAAGAGGCGCCGGAAAACTTGGAAACCAGCCTCGCGAAAGACGCCGGCGTGGACGCCTGAAGGGTGCAGCAGCAGTTGCGATTCGATGCGGTCCACATGCGGCGAGTTCAGCAGCGTTTCAAAGAGATGCTTGAGGAGGGTCTGCTCGATCTGGTGGGCTGACGGTGGGGTCTGAAGGGGGGCTGGAGCCGGCCCGGAGCCGGGAGCGGCAAGAGAGCCGGCGGAAGGACTGGACAGGGCAAAGACGTCGCCGATGACGGCCTTGGTCTCCTCGTAGACGCAGAAGGCATAGCCGGTGACCTGACCTGCCTCGAGGGCCGCGTAGCCGGGAAGCATGTGGCTGTCAAGATACTGCATCAGCAGTTTGGACGAGGTTCGATAGTCCCAGTGCAGGCGCTGTTTCCACAGTTCGCCCTCGGCATCGAGCACATGGCGGAGCACCGGCGCCGCGAAGTGCCGCAGGTCGAGGATCTCAATGGAAACACCGGTTGCCATGCTTCTCCCACTGGAAGCAGCCAGCCCTGCGCGGAAGCGGAGCCGGCAAGGGGTCTGGCGAAGCTCCAGAATACACGCGTGCTGGGTTCTCCCTTCCGGTCACTTTGCTACGAGTTGCGGCCAAGTGCAACTTGAAATTCAGCTTATCAGCTTATCGGCTGCCGACAAGATAGACCACGAGTCCCTGCTCCGGCCAGGTGAAGAGCTGTTCAACCTGGCGGCCCTCGAGGTACTCATCGAGCATGGCCGGAGTGTTGAGGGCGATGCCGTTGCGGCCGGTGACCCGCACCACCAGCAAATGCTGGGTGTCGGGGACACCGTCCTCCTCGTAATTGACGACTTCGCGATTGCGATAGAAGGAGAGGCCATACTCGATGTCGCGGCGGACGCGAAAGACGGCGACGGTCTGGCCGGCGGGGGCGTCGGCAGCGAGCTGATCGGCAAGGGGGCGCGCGGAGTAAGAGCGGTCCAGGAGGTGAATGACGCGCTTGGTGGCGCCGACGGCCGGAATGCCGAAGAAGGGGCCCACACCATAGAGAAAGAGGACCAGCACCACCAGCACGCCGGTGGTGACCAGTCTGAGCCTGGCCACGCCGTAGCCTTTGACCACGACGAGAATGAGCAGCCCGGCCCCGGAGGCGGCCAACGCCGCGATGGCGAGCGCGTGAGGGGGGGGCATCGCGTTGCCGTGGGCCACGAACCAGGGCAGCAATAGTGCGAACATGGTCATTACGCCGCAAAGTGCCGCGTGACCCACGAGGACCCAGCGGTTGAGGCCCGGCTGACGGCGGCGGAAAAGGTAGTCTCCGGTGAGGATGGCGATGGGGGGGATGGAGGGCAGGATGTAGCCGGGCAATTTGGACTGCGAGAAGGAGAAAAGGACGATGGGGATGAGCGCCCAGAGGACGAGAAACTCAGGAAAGGCATCGCCGGGGCGGTTAGGGGCGGGCTTGCATAGGCTGGCGCGGCGCAGGCGCCATTCGGCCACCGAGGTCAGGATGCCGTCGGCCAGGGCGCGGACGGCGATCACCGTCCAGGGCATCATGGCCAGCAGGACGACCGCAAAGTAGTACCAGAAGGGCTGGACGTGCTGGTAGCGGTCAGTGGCAAAGCGCTCCAGGTTGTGTTCGAGAAAGAACTCGCGGAAGAAGGTGGGATTCTGAAGCTGGACGGCGATGAACCAGGGCAGGACCATAGCCAGGTAGAGCACCACGCCCGGCCACCAGAAGGAGCGGCGCAGGATGGACCACTCGCGGCGCAGGAAGGCAAAGGCGGCGATGATGACGATGGCCAGAAAGGGTGCAACGGGTCCCTTTGCCAGCGTGGCGAGGCCGGTGAAGAAGTAAATGTCGTAGAGCCAGAACTTGGAATGGGTCTCGTACCAGGCATACCAGCCGAGGAGCCCGATGGCCAGAGGCGCTGCCATTTGCATATCCGTGGAGGCGCCGCGGGCAAAGCCGATGATGCCGGCGCAGGCAACGGTGATCAGGGCGGCATCCAGGTGGCCGCCGGGCCGGAAGCGCCGCATGTGCAGGTAGATGAGCCCGACCATGATGAAGGCGAAGGTGGTGGAAGGCAGGCGGGCGCTCCAGTCGTGGACACCGAAGTCCTGAAAGAGGAACATGGCGCGCCAGTAATAGAGGGCCGGCTTTTCCAGCCACGGATGGCCATAGAGATAGGGGGTTACACAGGCGCTTAGCTTATCGCCGAGGGTGTGCGCCGCGTCGAACCGGCCCAGCATCTCGTGGGCGATCTGGGCATAGCGGGGCTCGTCGGCGCCCACCAGTCCCAAGCCATCTCCGCCCAGGAGGGGAGTGAGGCCATAGGCAAGAAAGAAGACGGTGAAAAGGAGAAAAACGGCTGCCTCGCAGACGCCCGCCGAGGGAGGCAGCCGCCAGCGCAGTTTGCCGGGCGAGTCCGGATCAGGCGGCACCAGAAAAGGTTCCAGGTAGCCGATGGCCCATTTGGGGAGCCGATGGCGCCGGGTTTCGGGTGAGTCCGGAGCAGATGATTCCAGTGCAGTCTCCACTTGCAGCGCTTCTCCAGTTCCATCATTTCCAAAGCGGGCGGTCTCAGCGCGTTCCGCACAGAATAGCAATTCCGGCTTCGGTCAGAGCGCCTGGGGGGAGCTGACCTGACCGGGAGCCGGTCCGCGCCCAAAAAGCAACGCGGGGATGGTGCTCGGTCTCGACAGGGTCAAGGCTAACAGATTCGCCCGAAATCTCAAGGGCTCTCAAGCGCGTTCCCGGTGGAATGGACCACTTTCGGGCATAGGGACGGCCGGACTGAGGGGAATGGGATTCATGAGCGGCTACTCCGTCGGGGCATCCAGCTCCACTGGCATCTTTTGCTCCGCGTAGACTTTTTGCCGCTTGCGCGACCTGTCCATGAGCTCGACGATACGCGCCTGGAAGCGGCCCGAGCGGTCGGGGAGGAAGCTCAGTTCCGGCACGTGGCGCACCCCCATCCGCTCCTTCAACTCAAAGCGAATGAAGCCCTTGGCGGCCTCCAGGCCGGCGATGGTATCTTCTTCGGCCGCGGCGATGTCTTTGACCGCGCTGTCGACGGCCACGTAAACCCGCGCCGATTTTCCGCCGGGGTTGAGCGAGACCTCGGTCACGTAGCAAAAGTGTATGCGCGGATCCACAAGTTCACCCTCGATCATGGCTCCGATCTCCAGCCGCAGCGTCTCCGCCACCCGGTCCTGATGATGCTTGCGCGCTCGGTTCTCCGGCATGGCCCCTCCTTCTGATACAGGTAAACGGTTAAGGATAGCAGAGGTGAGCCGGCGGGTCAGGTCTGGCGGATCGATTGGACCGCGCGCGGCCTTGCTCCCGGCGCGTAATCAGCGAACCGGGTCTTGCTGCGGCCACACGAAGCGGCGTTCGGAGGAACTGCCGGTCCAGATACTCCGGATACTCGCGGGAGAGCTGATCTGGCGCAGATTTCGATGGTCTTTCCACGATCCTTCGCTGGTATAGTGATTGCTTCGGTTTTCCGGGTTGAAACGCGGGGCGTGGAGGGATGAAACGATGTTGGTGCGTGGAGTTGCTGTTTGCGGGATCAGCCTGGCTTTGCCGGCGGGTTGCGGGTTGGGGCTGAGGGCCCAGACGCCGGTGGCGCCGACGGCTTACACCGTCACGGTAAGCAGTTCGCCTTTCGGCCCAGGCACGGGCCAGATCGTGAAGACCTACCGGCTGGGATCGAAGGTGCTGTTGGACGCAGTCAGCGCCGCCAATGCGACGGACCCGAAGGCGGCACACACGCGCGGCCTCTTTGACCTGGAGACGCACAGGAACCTCTCCTGGTTCTGGCCGGACAGCTCCGCGGGCTGCTCCACAGGGACCTTCTCCGGCGATTGGGGCAATCCCTTCGGGAGCGTGGACGCGCTGGCCGGCCAGAGCACCTGGCAGGTGGGAACGGAGACGATCCACGGGTTCACGGCCAAGGTGGTGGAAGCTTCCAGTCCGAACGCAACGATGCGGGCATGGGTGGATGCGAAGACCGGGCTGGTTCTGAAAGCGCAGGTGAGTGAGGCGGGCGCGGCGCGAAGAGTCATTCTTGAGGTCAAGGAGGTGAGCTTTGCGCCGCCGCCGGCTTCGGTGTTCGCGATCCCGGCCAACTGCGCCGCGGAAGCCGCTGCTCTGCCGCCTCCCACCGAGGCGGAGCAAATAGCCGCGTTGACGGGCGGGAACCCGCAGGAATTTGTGAAGGCCATTTACGGACCCGGCTCGAAGAACTCCTGCACGATCGTATTCCGGGTAGTGAAGGCCGGCAGCATGGAGTCGATCAGCAGTGGATTCCAGGTGGCGGTGGACCTGGACGTGGCAACCGAGCCCACGCCGAGTTACATCATCGGCATGAGCCCGGATGGGAACGCGACGTTCTCCGGAGGTGGCTTGCACGAAGTAACTTCGCAGATGCTCAACGGAGTCCTGCGCATCGACGACGTTCCCGCGCAGTTTTACCTGGAGACGGCTTTTGGCAATGCCGGATCGAGCTCGACGCTGATCTACCGGCAATGCTTCGCGCCGCAGACGGTGTTGCTTGATGTGGTGAAGAACCCCTCCAAGCTCTCCGATGGAGGCGAGTTTCTGTGGGTGAAGTCGGGCAAGTACGCGGCGGTAGCGCATTGATACCGGCCGAAAGCGAGAAAGGCGCGGTTGCCAAGACTGTGGGATTGCGCGGTATTTCTTTCGGAAGCCGCTGCCTGCGGTGGCCACGCTCCCATCAGCTCTCGATATACTCCCAGAAAGAGTCGGCTAGCTCGGCGCCGAGTTCGTTGAGCATACGGCGGGCGGCGCGTTCGACCTCCTCAATGAGTCCGTGCAGGTAGTCGCGGGAGCGGGAGATGGCCACCACGCCGATGGTGGCCGATTGCCACACCACGGCCTCATCCATCTCGGCCACGGAGATGTTGAAGCTCTGCTTCAGCTGGTCTTTGAGCGAGCGCACGACCTGGCGACGGTCCTTGAGGGACTGGGCGTGCTCGATGCGGATTTCGAGGGTGAGTTGGGCGACGGGCATGGCGTCACGGGAATTTACACCGCTAGTGTAAGACCGTTTGCAATCGCCGGGGAAACTTTTTCTGGCGAAGAACTTACCTGTTGAATGGACCGCCAGTGCGCTGCCACGCCGGCCCTGTTTCGTCTGACTTCGCGGTCCTATATAATCGGGCGTTGTTTCAGAACGGAGCAGCGGAGGACTCAAATGGACATACTTTTCATGGTTCTGTTGGCGATCGTCGCGATCATCGCTCTCTCCCTGGTTCTGGGAAGCTTTTTCACGGTGAGCACGGCTCAAGTGGCCGTGATCACGCGCTTCGGCAAGTTTCTGCGGGTGGCCGAGGCCGGGCTGAACTGGAAGGTTCCGTACTTCGATTCCGTGGCGGGCGTGGTGAGTCTGCGCGTGAATCAGATCACTCTAACCATGGAGACCAAGACCAAAGACAACGTCTTCGTCACCATTCCGATTTCGGTGCAGAACCGGGTTCGTCCGGAGAAGGTCTATGACGCGTTTTACAAGCTGTCCGATCCGGTGGCGCAGATCAAGTCCTATGTCGAGCAGGTGATTCTGGGTCACGTGCCGGGAATGACGCTGGACGAGGTGTTTGCCTCGCAATCCTCGATCGCGGCGGCGGTCAAGCAGGAGCTGGATGCGGACATGGCAACCTTCGGCTACGAGATCGTGAATGTGCTGGTGACCGATATCGTTCCCGATGCCAAGGTGAAGTCGGCTATGAACGATATCAATGCCGCCCAGCGCGAACAGGTGGCCGCCAACGCCAGGGGCGAGGCGGAGAAGATCCTGGTGGTGAAGAAGGCCGAGGCCGAGGCGGAGAGCAAGGCTCTGCAGGGACAGGGCATCGCCAATCAAAGGAAGGCGATCATCGAGGGGCTGCAGGCCTCCATCGAACAGTTCCAGAAGGTAGTGGAAGGAGCATCCGCCAGGGAGGTCATGCAACTGGTGATGGTCACGCAGTATTTTGACACCCTGAAGTCCATCGGCGAGAGCGACAAGACCAACACGCTGTTTCTGGCGCACAGCCCGGCGGCTGTCAAGGAAGTCTCGGATCAGATTCTGGATTCAATGCTGGTGGCGCAGCGTGCCAACGGCTGATTGAGTGTATGGGTTTCCCATTGTTTCGCCAAAAGGAAGTCGAGAGGATGGGGTACCCGGCACCGAGCTAACGGCTGAAGGTCAACGGGCGACGCAGGAATTGAGAGCGCCGGCGAAGCGGCGGAAGACTTTCAATCGGAAAACTGCGCCAACTGTTCCGGCTTCGGCGCGCGCGTGAACAAGCTGACCACCACCATGGCGAGCACGGCGGCAGCCAGCGCGGGAAAGATAGCGTCGCGCGCGGCGAGAATGGGTGGGAAGAGCGTCTTGACGGCGGGAATGTTCCAGACCAGGGTGACCAGGGTGCCGGCGCCGATGGCGGCCACCGCGCCCCAGGCGGTGACGCGCCTGGAGTAAAAGGCCGCCAGAACGACCGGGGTGATGGCGGCAGAGTAGATGGTGTAGGCATAGAGCATCTTCTCAAGAATACTCTGGGCGTAGATGGCCTGGTAGAGCGCCCAGCAGCCGAGCAGGACGACGGCCAGGCGGGAGATGATGAGGACCCGCTTGTTCGAGGCTCCGGGGGCGATGTAGCGGACGAAAACGTCCTCGATGAGGTTGGAGGCCGGGGAAAACAGGTAGTTCGAGGCCGTGGAAATGACCTTGGCGAAGACCGCGCCCAGCAGTACGGCGCCCATGAATGCGGGCAGCCCGTGGCGCGCCGTGTAAGGGATAATCTCGTAGGGCTGTCTGGCTACCTCTCCGGTGGGATAGAGCGCCGAGCCAAAGACGGCGATGGCCACAATCAGCGTCTCCAGCAACAAAGTGCCCAGAATCCAGCCGATGACCGAAACGCGCGCGGCATTTTCGGATTTCGCGGAGAAGAACTTCTGGTACATGACCTGATTGCCGAGCATGAGCAGCAGGGTGGGGACCAGGAACTCGAGCGCGCGGACCAGGGTGAGGTTGCCCAGTACCTGAAAGTGCGAGGCGGGCAGCGCGGCGTGCAGACCGGCCCAGCCGCCGGCCTTCAGGAAGAGATAAGGCGTGGCGACGATGCAGATGACGGTGACCAGCGAGCCGATGGCCACGTCCATGTAGGCTACGGAAGACATGCCGGCCAGGGCCGTGGTGACAATGACGAACGCGGCGATGAGGTAGGCGCCCAATTTCGGCGTAACGGTGTCTGGGAAGATGAGGTGCAACACGTTGCCGCCTCCCTTGAACTGGTAGCTGGTGATGCCGACATAGGCGAAAAGGATGGCGATGGTGCCCAGCACCCGCGCCGTCTGGTTATAACGGGCCTCGAGCAGGTCGGGAAGGGTGAACTGCGCAAATTTGCGGGCGCGGGGAGCGATGAAGTAAATGAGCAGCAAGCCGAGCCAGCCTCCGGCCGGCTGCCACAGCGCGGCAAATCCGTTCCTGTAGGCATTCTCGGCGCCGGCAAAGAGCGAGCCGGCGCCGATCCAGGAGGTGAGCAGTGTGAGCACCAGGACTACGGCAGGAAGCGACCGGCCCGCCACCAGATAGTCGGCCTTGGTCTTGACCTGGGAGGTGCGGTAGATGGCAACCGACAGGAGCACAACGACAATGACGGCCAGAACGACAACATAAAGCTGGGACATTCGCGGGGGTCCTCGCTGGCGAAACCAGGTTTCCCACGAGTGTACCGGATCGGGATTCGCGCGGGTAGACGAGGGCCGCAGCGAAGGGGGAATGGGCGGGGGAACGGGGCGTTGACCCGGCGCGGCGGATATTGGTACACTAGAACTGCGGGGTGGAGCAGCCCGGTAGCTCGTTGGGCTCATAACCCAAAGGTCGCTGGTTCAAATCCAGCCCCCGCAACCAATCAAATCAACAACTTAAACAGCATTCTCAGCCCGGCCGTTTTCGTCTGGTTGCGCGGGGGTTGAGTTTGGTTGCCGATTCTGCTTTGGATCCAGTCGATCGACCCACGCAATATCGGCTCCGGCGACTAGATGGCCATACACATCCACAGTGATCTGTATGGAAGCGTGGCCAAGCTGGTCACGGACATATGCCAAAGATGCGCCCCTCTGAATCAACAGTGAACCGAACGTGTGCCTCAGATCATGCAGCCGGATCTTCCTGATCCCGGACTTCAGAAGCACCGGAACAAAGTGCCGATGGTAAAAGTTGTCGGGATCGAGAATCTTCCCGTCGGGCGATGAGAATACCAGTTCCTTGGAAATGTCCGCCTTCCCCTCCGTCATCGCCGCTGTCATGCGCGTATCACGTATTTTGATGAGGACGCTGCGTAGCTGGCGCGACATATCTACACGTCTGCTGCGCTTGCTCTTGGTGGTCGTGTGTTCCCGGCGCACATAATTGTGCTGAACGAGGATGAAGCGGTTTTCATCCTTCTCATTCTTGCCGAACTCCAAGTCACCCCATTGCAGCGCAACAAGCTCCCCACGTCGCAGACCGGCCCTGACTGCCAGGAGGAAGATCGGATAGTATTCTGGGCTGACGCGCTTCGCGGTGCTCAAGAGCTTCTCGACTTCCTCAGGAGTCAACGCGACTCCTTCGACCTCTGAGGTCTTGGCGGTTCTGGTGAACCGGCCAAGATTTGCCGCGGGGTTCGATTCAAACAGGCCGTCTTCGATTGCATGATTGAAAATGCCGCGCAGAATACTGAGCGCGTTTCGAACCGAACTGCGCGTCAATTCCTTGGCAATCAGATCGTTGATCAGGCTCTTGATGTCGCTGCGTTTGATTTCGTTTAGAGGCTTGGAAGCGAACCGAGGCCGGAGGTGCTGCCGCAGGACGCTTTCGTACCCGTCAATCGTGGATGTCTTGCAAACCAACCTTGCGTGGTCCTTCAGCCATCGATCCGCATAGTCGCCAAAGGCCGGTGATTTCGGATCTGCTTCGCCGAAGACTCCAAGATCACCCAGTGCGAGCTTGGCCTCCAAGACCCGCTTCACATGGACCGCAGCGGCACGGTTCTCACCGATGCACTTCGCTTTCCGCTGGCCATTGTGGTTGATGAAGACATACCACTGACCATCTTTCTTCCGTACAGTTACACCCATTATGCTGCCTTTCCAAATTGAAGGATGATCTCGTCGGCGATTCGATCTACGTCGAGCGTGTTGATTGGCTGATATGGATGAGCCTCAAGCCACCGGTCAAGCACGGCACGGTTGACGAGAATCTTGCCCCCTGCGACCTGCGAGGCGGCTAGACGGTTGATGGGCAGATGAAGCCATTCACGTATAGTTCGATCGGATACCAGGGCGTAACGCTGGACAGCCTTTAGGTCCAGCCATTGCGGCCACTGTTCGGGTTGTGACTTCATCGGGATCATGGTTCGCCCAAGGTTTTTGATCGTGTCGCTGAGGGTTACTGCTCGTTTGGTATCGGGAGCATAAGTTTAAGAGCTTATGCTTTCGGTCCCCTGATGAATTCCATCGCGGAGTAGTACTGCCTCGCCTTCGTGTCCTCAGCGAGCCTGAAGTACCTTGCAGTCGTGGGGAAGTACGCGTGGCCCATAAGCGACTGAAGGACGAGCGCATCCATGTTGGCGTTGGCCAGATTCGTCGCAAACGTATGCCGCAAAGCATGGACGTGGATGGCGGGAGCAGCCTGCATTCGCTTGGCTGCTCCCATCGATGGTTGCCTGTTGGTTCAAGCTGGAGGACAGTCAGGATCAGATATCCCAGCCGGCGGGAATAAAGTCCGCGCCATGCGAAAGAGCATCCTCAAACTCGAATTCCCAGCCCAAGGACTCGATCGTCAGGGCCTTGCGGCGCTCCAGATCAAACCTCGATAACTCAGAGCGCAAGAATCCCTGACGGTCCTGGAGCGTCTTGGTGGCACGGCCGTTGCGGCGGAGGTGCTCCTCGATGGCGAAGAGCCGTTCGAGACGCTGACACGTCTTGCACTTCTCGCCACCATCAGGAGGCTCAGGCATGTCCACATACGTGCGGAAAGTCTTCAACAACTCATCGAGCGCCGCAAGGTCGATCTCAACGGGATGGATCTTCACCTTGAAAGGCACACGCAAGCCATCGCTGGTCAAGAGATCGAGGGGCTTCTCGCGATAATCGGCCAGGGTGTTCTCGAAGTAAACCAGAGCAGCACTGCTGACGGTTCCGATCTGATTGTGCGCCAGCAGCTGTGCGTACCCCCAGAGCTGGGCAAAATAGCCAGGCCCGAAGGGGTCATCCGCCCCCTTGTACTTGGCCGTCTTGTAATCAACGAGGCAAAGAGTCCCGTCTTCCTTGGCGAAGACCGCGTCAGGCATGCCGACCAGAGTCAACCCGAGGTCCGGGTACTCCTGGGTCATCTTCGCGGGGAAGCTGACAGGTTCGGCGCAGCCCAGGCTCTTGATCCACTTGGGGGCAAAGCCATTGGCCTGGAAGTGTGCGTCAACCAGGCGCTTCTCGAAGTTATCCATGTTGTACATGAGGCCGGCCATGGGCATGTCAAAGGGATGACGAAACCCGAGAGCGACTGAATACCAGAAACAGCGGGGGCAAAAGTCTGCCCTACGCATCTGGCCGAGGTGGCGCGGCGAAACCCGAATGCTAGTGGGTGAAACTGAAGTGCTGCTCGGTACTTGCAAGATACTCATGAAATCTCCTGAAAAAGCCGTGGCTAATACGTTTCAGTTCATTGATGACAGGCGGAGCATATCTATCAAGACTCCGCAGAGGATGGAGCAGGTTTATCTGGACCTTCGGTTGGCGGCAGCATGCTTGGCGATGTGAACGCCGCATGCTGCCCAGTGGTATTTCCCTCCTTGACGCAGGTTGCATTGATTTGACCGTACGCTCTCTTCAGTCAGTACCAAAGGTTCGGCCTGAAGAAAGTAGTTAGTGAGTTATTGAACGAGGCCTAGACAACCCCATCATGTCCATGACGGACCAGATGTTCGCGCCTGAGTTGAGGAGGCGTACGCCGAATGTCCGGCGCAGCATCTGCATTGAAATACTCCCAATGCCAATACACTTGGAAAGGGTGGCCATCTTGCGCGACACCCGGTGGAGTAGTGCACGGGCCGACGGACCGAGTACGCACCCGGAATCTGGCTGGCGCTGGCGCCGCGCTTCGAGGACCCGAAGCGTGTCCTCTCCAAGGGGCACAGTGCGCACGCAGGAAGTTTTCGCATTGCGGATTGTGATCTTGCTTTTGGGCAAGTCGACGTCGATCCACCGCAGATCCCGGAGCTCCCCGGTCCGAATGCCGGTACCTGTGACGATCGCCACTACATCATGGACATCGTGCAGTAGCGGATCTTTTGCAGAGAGCGGAAGAATCTGGCTGAGCTGGTCGTTCGAAAGGGTCGTCCAAGAATGCGCCCTTGGTTTGCGGTGAATATGATTCTTGTTTGTCATAAGTACTCCATAGCGTGTTTTTGCGCTATCTGAAGGTTACGGGTGGATGTGAATGTACCAAAGGTCCGGCCAGCTTCAGGCCGAACGTTTTTCTACACGGGCGAGGACTGGCGGATGAATTCCCAGACGGCGAAGTATTCCCGAGAGAGCCGGTCAGGCTGAATACGGAAGTACCGCTGGGTCGTGGACAGGTTGGAATGTCCCATCAACTCTTGAAGGACCGCGGCCGACATGCCGGCGTTGACGTTCCGCGTGGCAAATGAGTGTCTCAGTTGATGGACGTGCACGTGAGACACGCCGAGCTTCTTGCACCTGTTCCTCGCCAAAATGCGATCCGGGGGCGAGATGGACCTGATTTACCGACTTGGTGGTGGTCTTGGCAGTAGCTTTCGACTCGGGATCGGCTGTTCGGTGACTGCCGACCAGAATGAAATA